>ERZ791834.898-NODE-898-length-16895-cov-3.43088_pt1 | contig 16895 bp, 14 predicted proteins | sample MGYA00510293_ERZ791834 | MGnify/ENA primary metagenome ERZ791834 (study PRJEB30046, sample SAMN00715253) | human gut metagenome | study: EMG produced TPA metagenomics assembly of the A metagenome-wide association study of gut microbiota in type 2...
TAGAAAAATGTTTTAAGGCATTGTATATTCCAGCTTCATCAACAGAGGTTGTAATATAGTTAGCTACTTTTTTAACAGCTTCATTTGCATTTCCCATAGCCACTCCTATGCCAACATTTGAAAGCATAGTTATATCATTTTCTCCATCACCAAAAGCCATTGTTTCCTCTTTAGAAAAGCCATAAAATTCTCTAACTTTTTCAATAGCAACATGCTTTCCTCCACCAGCAGGAATAATATCTGAAAATAGAGGATTCCATCTAGTTAGATCACAATTTTTTAAGATATCCATAAAAATATGATCTTTTTCTGGTGGAATATATGGATTTAATTGAAAAATCTCATTTTCTAAAGCTCTAGAGATATCTTTAACATTAGGAAGTGGAACATTTACACTTTTAAGTACAGCTTTTACATCATCATTAATATGGTTAATGTACATATACTCTTTTTCCTCAATAAAAGCACAAGGATAGTTTGAAGTTTTTAAAAATTCTATTAATTTTACAATATCCTCTCTACATATACTTTTTTTATAAATAACTTTGTTATCTGTAAAGCAGTATTGACCATTTAAAGTTACATAACCATCAAATTTTAATTCATTAATATTATTTCCTAAACCTATAATAGAAGGGTGTCTTCCTGTGGCAATAAATATTTTAATCCCTTTTTCTCTAAGTAAATTTAAAGCATCAATAGTGCTTTGAGGAACTTTGTGAGTTTTAAAACTAACTAAAGTTCCATCTATATCAAAGAAAATAGCTTTTATCATTAAAATAACTCCTTTATATTTTTAAAAAACAGGCTAATTTATATTAGCCTGTTTTAAAATTCTTATCCTTCTAAAAATTCTTCAAGGTCACATTGACTTCCTAAAAGTTCATAAAAGTTTATTCCAGTTGTAGTTGTACCCTTCTAGCTCTAATAAAATCTTTTTCAACTAAGCTTTGAACAGCTTGGTTAATTTCATCTAAAGAATTTTCAGGAAACTTCTCTTGTAACTCTAATGATGTTAAGTATTTTCTAACTTTTTCCATTTCACTACCATTAGCCATACATCCAAGAATAACCTTTTCTTTTTCAACATATATTTCGCCTTGAGCTTCAAAGTCAATAAGGGCTCTGAATATCTTTTCTTGTAAGTTCATCATTTACCTCCTTAAAAAACTTTTATATTTCAATTATACAACTTTATAGAAATTAATAAAGTATATTTTTAAAATAATTACATAAAGTTTTTAAGGTTTTCAGTTAGTTTATCCATCTTATCTTGATACTCTTTTTGAATTCTTCTCTCTCTTTCAAGGATATGAGCAGGAGCTTTAGAAGTAAATCTTTCATCAGCAAGTTTAGCATTAACTTTATCAAGATCTTTTTGAACTTTAGCCATTTGATCTTGGATTTTTTTGATTTCAACTTCAGAGTTAAGAAGTCCAGTAAGAATCATATATACTTCTGAATTTCTAGCTACTCTAAATCCACTTTGCTCAGGTTTAGCAAGATCTTTTCCAAATTTTAGATCCTCAATCTTAGCTAATTTTGTGATGAATAGATAGTTATCTTCTAGAGTTTTTAATTCCATCTCATCATTAGATTTTATTACAACTTTTACTTCTTTAGCTGGAGAGATTCCCATTTCAGCTTTTATATTTCTAAGAGATGAGATAACCTCTTTTATATATTCGAAAGAAGTTTCAATATCTTTATCTATTATAGATTCATCAGCAACAGGGTAGTTTTGAATCATAATAGATTCTCCTTCAACTTTAATTTTTTGCCAAATCTCTTCAGTTATAAATGGCATAAATGGGTGAAGAAGTCTTAATCCAGCTTCAAGTACTGTCCAAAGAACATATTGAGCAGTAGTTTTAGAAGCTTTGTCAGTTTCTTCGTTGTTGTATAATCTTACTTTTGCAAGTTCAACATACCAGTCACAGAAATCTCCTCTTAAGAACTCATAAACAGCTTTTGCAGCATCGTCTAATTGGAATTTATCAATATTAACAGCTACTTCTTGAGCAGTTTCATTTAATCTAGAGAATATCCATTTATCAACAAGTTCTAATTTTAATTCATCTTTATTTACAGATTTTACATCGAAGTCTTCAAGATTCATAATAACGAATCTTGCAACGTTCCATATTTTATTTGCAAAGTTTCTTCCCATTTCAAGAAGTTTTTCAGAGAAGTGAACATCTTGTCCTTGTGATGTGTTATAGATCATAGAGAATCTAATAGCATCAGCACCAAACTCATCAATTAAGTTTAATGGATCTGGAGAGTTTCCTAAAGATTTAGACATTTTTCTACCAATTTCATCTCTAACGATTCCGTGGAAGAACACGTTTTTGAAAGGAATCTCTTTCATTTCATATAATCCAAACATAATCATTCTAGCTACCCAGAAGAATATGATATCAGCACCAGTTACAAGTGTTGAAGTTGGATAGAAAGTTTCTAATTCTTTAGTTTTTTCAGGCCATCCCATAGTAGAGAAAGGCCAAAGAGCAGATGAGAACCAAGTATCAAGAACATCTTCTTCTTGAACTAATTCAACCTCTTTTCCATAGTGTTTAAGAGCCATCTCTTTAGCTTCATTTTCATCTCTTGCTACAAATATATATTTGTCTGGTCCATACCAAGCTGGTATTCTGTGTCCCCACCAAAGTTGTCTAGAGATACACCAGTCTCTGATATTTTCTAGCCAGTTATAATAGATTTTTTCCATTCTTTTTGGCATAATTTTAATTTCGCCATTTCTAACTACTTCAAGAGCTTTTTGAGCTAAAGTTTCAGTTTTTACAAACCATTGTTTAGAAACTCTAGGTTCTATAACAGTTTGACATCTATAACAGTGTCCAACATTGTGGTTTAGAGGTTCTATTTTAACAAGAACTCCAGCAGCTTTCAGATCTTCAACTATAACTTTTCTAGCTTCAAATCTATCCATTCCAGCATATTTAGGGTAGTCATCTACGATTTTAGCATCAGCAGTAAGCATGTTGATAATAGGAAGATTGTATTTTTTTCCTAGAGCAAAGTCGTTAGGGTCGTGAGCAGGAGTTATTTTTAAAGCTCCAGTTCCAAACTCTCTATCAACATATTCATCTGCTATAATATCAATCTCTCTTCCAACTAGAGGAAGTATAATTTTTTTACCAATTAGGTGTTTGTATCTGTCATCTTCAGGGTGAACAGCAACTGCAACGTCAGCAAGCATAGTTTCTGGTCTTGAAGTTGCAATGATAATATATTCATCAGAATCTTTTACTGGATATTTTAGATGCCAAAGATTTCCAGCTTTTTCAGCATGTTCAACTTCGTCATCAGCTAGAGCAGTACCACATCTAGGACACCAGTTAACCATATATTCACCTTGATAGATAAGTCCATCATTATATAGGTGAACAAAGATCTCTCTAACAGCTTTAGAAAGTCCTTCATCCATAGTAAATCTTTCTCTATCCCAATCAAGAGAAGCACCAATTTTTCTTAATTGAGTAGTGATGATTCCACCATGTTTTTCTTTCCATTTCCAAGTTTCTTCAATGAATTTTTCTCTTCCTAAATCTTCTTTCTTTAATCCTTCTTCAGCAAGTTTTCTTTCTACTTTATTTTGAGTAGCTATTCCAGCATGGTCACATCCTGGAAGCCAAAGAGTATTGTATCCACACATTCTCTTATATCTTACTAATGTATCTTGGATAGAGTTATTTAGAATATGTCCCATATGAAGAATACCAGTAACATTTGGTGGTGGAATAACTATAGAATAGCTCTCTTTTCCATCTTCCATTTTTCCAGCAAAGTACTTTGAATCTTCCCAAACTTTATACCATTTTGACTCAATTTCCTTAGGAGAGTAAGTCTTGTTTAATTCTTCCATCTTTTATAATTCCTCCCAAAATATAATTTTAAAATTTTAAATTTCCTCTTCTTTTTTCTCTTCAGTTGTAATAAGAGATTCAATAAATGCTAATATATCATCTTTTCCCTTATCAGTTAATGATGAGTGGAAAAGAACATCATCATTGTGAAATTCAACTTTTTTCTTAATATCTTTCAATAGTTTAAATTTTTCATTATTTGAAACTTTATCCATTTTAGTAAATATAATTTTGAATGGTATATCGTGGTGATCTAGATAAACTAGCATATCTATATCCTCTTGACTTGGAATTCTTCTTATATCAAGTAGGACAAAAACCAGTTTATTTCTAGAACTAGCAATATATCTATCCATAGTTTTTCCCCATTCAACTTTCATCTCTTTTGGAACTTTGGCAAATCCATATCCAGGAAGGTCAACTATATAAAACTCTTTATTTACACTAAAGAAATTTATAAGTTGAGTTCTTCCAGGAGTTTTACTTGTTTTAGCAAGTTTTTTTCTACCAGTTATGCTATTGATTAAAGAGGATTTTCCAACATTAGATCTTCCAACAAAAGCAAATTCCATATTTTTAAGTTGCTCTGGGTAATCTTTTTCATATACTGCAGATTTAACAAAATCAGCTTGTTTTATTTTCATAAAATTCCCCTTTTAAATATTATTTTAAGCAAATACTAATTTTTCAACTTCATCATAAGTTTTAACAAAGTGAATTTTCATAGTTTTAGCTACTTCTGCTGGAATATCGCTTTCATCTACTCTGTTATCTTCAGGTAGGATAACTTCTCTTATTCCAGCTCTATGAGCTCCAATAACTTTTTCTTTAACTCCACCTATAGCTAATACCTCTCCAGTTATAGTGACCTCTCCAGTCATAGCTATATCTTGTCTTACTTTTCTACCAGTTAAAACAGATAGAATAGCAGTTACAATTGTAATTCCTGCAGAAGGTCCATCTTTTGGAGTTGCTCCTTCTGGGAAGTGAAGGTGAATATTTTTCTTTTCAAAAAACTCAGGATTTTCAAGTTTATATTTATCAAGATTAGCTTTAACATAAGTGAAAGCAACTTGAGCAGATTCTTTCATAACATTTCCTAAAGTACCAGTTAAAGAAAGCTCTCCTTTTCCAGGGATAGCTACACCTTGAACTTCAAGAGTTACCCCTCCGACAGAAGTCCAAGCTAAACCATTTACAACTCCTAGTTTAGGTTCTTTCTCTTTTAGTTTCTCTGGTCTAAATTTAGGTTTTCCTAAGTATTTTTCTAAGCTACTGCTTTTGATGATAAATTTCTTTTTATCTTGTTCAACAGCATCTCTAGCTAGTTTTCTACATAGAGTGATAAACTCTCTTTTTAAGTTTCTAACTCCAGCTTCTCTAGTATACTCATCAATTATCTTCATAATTACATTGTCAGAGATTTGGATGTCATAATCTTTTAATCCATTCTCCTCTTTAGCTTGTTTAATTAGATATTTTTTAGCTATATGAAGTTTTTCAAATTCTGTATAAGAAGAGATATTGATTATCTCCATTCTATCTCTTAAAGGAGCAGAAACATTTCTAAGATCATTAGCAGTTGCTACAAAGAAAACTTTTGAAAGATCAAAAGGCATATCGATGTAATGATCTTCAAAGTGGCTATTTTGCTCAGGATCAAGAACTTCTAGCATAGCTGAAGCAGGATCTCCTTTAAAGTCATTTGACATTTTGTCAATCTCGTCTAGTAAGATAACAGGATTTTTACTTCCAGCATCTTTCATAGCTTTTATAAGTTTACCAGGCATAGAACCGATATAAGTTCTTCTATGTCCTCTTATTTCAGCTTCATCTCTTACTCCACCTAGTGAAACTCTTACGAACTTTCTACCCATAGCATCAGCAATAGATTTAACTAGGGAAGTTTTACCTATTCCAGGTGGTCCAGCAAGACAAAGGATTCCACCTTTCATAGAAGGATTTAATTTTTTAACAGCAAGATAATCTAAAACTCTACTTTTAGCTTCTTTTAATCCATAGTGATCTCTCTCAAGGATATCATTAGCTTTTTTAAGATCTAATATATCTTTAGTTGTTTTATCCCAAGGAAGATCTAAAACAGTTTCAATATAATTTCTTGACACTGTAGCTTCTGCTGAAAATGGTGGCATTTTAGAAAGTTTTTTCATCTCTGAATCAAGTTTTTTCTTAACCTCTTTAGGTAGCTTAGTTTTATTTAGTTTTTCAACTAAATCAAGCATATCTTCATCTTGAGAAAAATCTCCTAGTTCTTCTTTCATAGCATTTATTTTTTCTTTGATATAGTATGATTTTTGAGCTTCATTCATCTTAGTTTTTACTTTATCATCAATTTTCTTTTCAAGAGAGGCGATTTCCATTTCACTAGCAAGTAGTTCAAGAAGTTTAAATCCTCTATCTTTAACATCGAATATTTCAAGTAACTCTTGTCTAACTTCACTTTTTACTGGAAGATTAGATGAGATTATATCAAAGGCACTATTTATATCTTTGATTCCTTTTAGATTTACTAATAGTTCAGGAGATATTTTCCCTGTTAAGCCTACAAATTTTTCAAAGTATCCAAGAACTTTTCTATAGATAGCTTCTGTTTCCTTTGCTTTACCATTAGTACATTTTATAGTTTTATATGTAGCTGTATACTCAGTATCAGTTGTTTCTACATCTTCAATCATAACTCTTTCTTCAGCTTCAATTAAAACTTTTATATTGTTATTTGGCATTTTTACAATTTGAAGAATATTTACTATTACTCCAATTTTATATATATCATTTGGTAATTCAGGATCCTCTTTTGAAGGATCTTTTTGCATACCTAAAACCAATTTACTTTTAGAATTTACAGCACTTTCTAGTGTGCTAACACTTTTTGCTCTACCTACATAAATGGGAGTTACGATACCTGGGAAGATAACTAAATCCCTAGTAGGTAAAAATAATGTTTTACTCATAAAGTTGTCCTCCTAATTAGTCGTGTTTTTTTCAATAACGGCTTTATTAGAATCTAGTACAGCTTCCTCTCCGATAGTAACTTTTGTTATTGTTTCATCAGAAGGAACTTCATACATAAGTTCTAACATTGTTTGTTCTATTATAGCTCTAAGTCCTCTAGCACCTATTCTTCTTTCAAGTGCAAGAGTAGCAATTTTCTTTAGAGCTTCTGGAGTAAACTCAAGTTCAACTCCCTCTAAGTCAAATAATTTTTTATATTGTTTTACAATAGCATTTTTAGGCTCAGTTAATATTTTTATTAGAGCAACTTCATCTAAATCTTGTAAAGTAGTAATAATAGGTAATCTTCCAACTAATTCAGGGATTATACCTTGTTTAACAAGATCTTCAGGTAAAACTTTAGCAAAAGTTTCTCCAACTTTCTCCTCTACTTTACTATTGATTTCAGCTCCGAAACCTATAACTTTTTTATTAGTTCTAGATTTTATAACTTTTTCAAGTCCTTCAAAAGCTCCACCTACTATAAATAGAATATTAGTAGTATCTATCTCGATTAACTCTTGATTTGGATGTTTTCTTCCACCTTGAGGAGGAACTTGTGATTTAGTTCCTTCTATAATTTTTAGAAGTGATTGTTGAACACCCTCTCCAGAAACATCTCTAGTAATAGAAACATTCTCTGATTTTCTTGCTATTTTATCAATTTCATCAATATAAATGATTCCTCTTTCAGCAGCGTCAACATCATAATCTGCAGCTTGTAAAAGTCTTACAAGTACATTTTCAACGTCATCTCCAACATAACCAGCTTCTGTAAGTGTAGTAGCATCTGCTATAGCAAAAGGTACACTTAAAGATCTAGCTAAAGTTTGAGCTAGAAGAGTTTTTCCAGAACCAGTAGGTCCTATTAAAAGTACATTTGACTTTTGTAATTCTACATTATCTTCATCTTTTGCAGAATTTTCTTTATCTAAAATTCTTTTATAGTGGTTGTAAACTGCCACAGAAAGAATTTTTTTAGTTTCATCTTGTCCAATTACATATTCATCTAGTTTTTCCTTGATTTCTTTTGGAGTTAAAAGAGAATCTTCTGATAAATCATCATGATGTTTCTCTGCTAATTTTTCGTTAGAAAGTTCAAGGATATCAAAACAGCTTTCTATACATCTATCGCATATAAGAGCTCCATCTATTCCACTAAATAGTTTAGAAACTTCATCTTCAGTGCTTCCACAGAAGGAACATCTAGCTTTTTTACCCATAATTTCAATCTCCTTTATTATTTTTTAAATACTTGGTCAATAAGACCATACTCTTTAGCTTCTTCAGCTGACATATAATTATCTCTTTCAGTATCTTTTAAAATGTCATCTAAAGATTTTCCAGTGCTATCAGCTAAAATTTGTGATAACATCTTCTTTATTCTAAGAATTTCCTTTGCTTGAATCTCAATATCAGTAGCTTGTCCAGAAGCTCCTCCTAATGGTTGGTGAATCATTATTCTAGCATGTTCTAAGGCAAATCTTTTACCTTTAGCTCCAGCACCAAGTAATAATGCACCCATACTTGCAGCTTGTCCAATACATACAGTTTGAATATCAGGTTTTATATAGTTCATAGTGTCATAAATAGCCATTCCTGCTGTTACTACTCCTCCAGGACTATTTATATACATTATGATATCCTTATTTGGATCTTCAGCTTCAAGGAAAAGAAGTTGAGCAACAATGGCATTTGCTACATTGTCATCTATCTCTGTTCCTAAAAATATAATTCTATCTTTTAAAAGTCTTGAGTAGACATCATAAGCTCTTTCAGATCTACCAGTACTTTCAATTACTGTTGGGTTATACATAAATCGTTACCTCCTTAAATAAATAGAGAATATACTAAGAGAAAAATTAAGTTAGAATATTTTCCAATTATTCAAGTAAAAATATGATGTAGGAAGCAGATATCTGCTTCCTACAATAAATATTATTATTTTGCTGTTTCAACTAATAAATCGATAGCTTTTTGCATTACACATTCACCTTTGATTGTGTATTTGAAGTTATCGTAGTTTTTGTGTTTGTTTAGTTCTTCTTCAAGTTTAGCAAGATCCATTCCGTAGTATTTAGCAACTTCTGTCATTTTAGCAGTTACTTCATCTTCAGAAACTTCAATGTTTTCAGCTTTAGCTATAGCTTCAAGGATAAGGTCAACTTTTACTTTTCCAGCTGCCATTGGAGCGATTTGGCTTTCAAGTTTAGCTCTGTCCATTCCAGTCATTTGTAGGTACATATCCATTCCAATTCCTTGAGCAGAAAGTTGTTGTTCCATTTCAGAGATTCTGTTTTTAACTTCAGTAGCGATCATAGAGAAAGGAACATCTACTTTAGAAGTAGCAGCAACTTTATCTAATAATTTTCCAATGTACTCATTTTTAATTCTAGCTTCTTCTCTAGCTTTAACTTCCTCAGCTTTTTTAGCTTTTAAATCTTCAACAGATTCAAATCCTAATTCTTTAGCTAATTCATCATTTAACTCAGGAGTAACTAGAGTTTTGATAGAGTTTACTTTAACTTTGAATACAGCAGGTTTTCCAGCTAGGTTAGCAGCGTGGTATTGCTCAGGGAAAGTTACGTTAACTTCTCCTTCTTGTCCAGCTTCATATCCAACTAATTGATCTTCGAAAGTATCGATGAACATTTTTGATCCTAATTTAAGAACGTGAGAATCAGCTTTTCCACCTTCAAATGGAACACCATCTACAAATCCTTCAAATGCAAGATCTACAGTATCTCCCATAACTGCTTTGTGTCCAGCTTCAGTATCAACTAATTTTGATTTGCTGTTTACCATGATTTCGATTTCTTTGTTTAGTTTTTCTTCAGTCATTTCGAAAGTTTCTTTTTCAACTTCAAGTCCTTTATATTCTCCTAATTCAACTGTAGGATATACATCAACTTGGAAAGTTAATTCATAGTTTTCGTTCATTTCAACTTTTACATTGTGAATGTAGCTGATAGGAGTGATGTTTCCTTCTTTTACAACTTCTTCATAGTATTTTTGTAATACTTTTTCAGTAAGTTCTTCTTTTACAGCATCTTTGAATTGAGCTTCAACTTTATCTAAAGGAGCTTTTCCCTTTCTAAATCCAGGAACTTCAGCTTTTGCAGCAACTGCTGTTAAAACTTCAGTTTTTAATGGACTTAATTCTTCACCTGTAAGACAGATTTTAATCTCAACTGCTGAGTGTTCTAAGTTTTTGATTTCGTGTTTCATTTTTCCTCCTTAAATCTATTTAGTAAAGATTTCATAAAAATCATCTTTTATTTTAATATCTTTTATCCTGATTTGAAGAATCTCTTCCCCTTTATATATTGTTTTTTCAGGATAATAGACAATATCAAACTTTTGTATTTTTGCTTCTAATTCATTTATTTTATGCCCTAAATCAAAGGCTACCATATGGTAAAATTTACCATTCTTTTTTATAATTCCATTGAAATGTCTTTCATCAACACCAAATTTTCTTATATTTTCAAATGTAAGATTTGTATCTAAGAAAAGTGGATGGGGATTATCTAAGCCATAAGGAGCGATATCCTCCATAACTTTAAAAATCTTATCATCTATATTTTCTAAAGAGTATTCAACATCTATTTTTAATGATTTTTTTTCATTTTCAGCATGGAAGTTTTCTATACTAGCTTCAAAAATATTCTTAACATCTTCTAAATTTTCTTGAGTAACAATAAATCCAGCAGCTAGATCATGTCCGCCAAACCTTACTAATTTATTACCCATCTTTTGAAAAATATTAAATACACTAATTCCTTTTACACTTCTACAAGAAGCTTTACCTATGCCATCTTTAAAAGCAACTAAAGTAACAGGGAGATTGTATTTAACACTTAATCTAGAAGAAACAACTCCAATAACACCAGGATGCCATTTAGGAGAGCTTAAAAATATAGATTTTAAATTCTTTTTATCCAACTTTGAAATAGCAGAAGTCGCTTCATCATAGATCATTTTCTCAAGATCACGACGTTTTTTATTAGATTTTTTCATCTCCTCTATAATATTATAGATTTCAAAATCATCTTCCTTTAAAAAGAAATCTGCTCCCATTTTTGAGATACCTATCCTCCCTAAAGAGTTTATGAGAGGAGAGATAAAGTAACTAACATCAGTTGTGTTAATATCTTTCTTTTGAAATTTTAGATATTTTAAAAGATACATCAAACCTTTTATTTTAGTTCTTTTTAAAGCTTGAAGCCCTTTTTTTATTATAATTCTATTTTCATCAAGCATAGGGACAACATCAGCTACAGTACCTATCATAACAATATCCATATATTGATAAAGTTTTCTAGTATCAATATTTAATTTACTATAAACACCTTGAGCCACTTTTAAAGCAACTCCTGCTCCAGAAAGATATTTAAACTCATACGTGTCACTTAATTTAGGATTAAGTAGAAGAAGAGCATCATCATCTTCATCTTTGACACATTTATGATGATCAGTTACAATAACATCTATTCCTAAAGTTTTTGCATATTTTACATCTTCAATAGAATTGACTCCTGTATCAACAGTAATCACTAATTTTCCATTTTCACTGTTAATGAAATCTACAGTTTTTTTATCTAAACCATAACCTTCATCCATTCTGTTGGGAATATAATAATCAACATCTATTCCAATAAGTTTAAAAGCTTTTACTAAAAAAACTGCAGCAGTGATTCCATCAACATCATAATCTCCATAAATGAAGATTTTTTCTTTCTTTTCTTTTTTTTCAAGTATTTTATCTACTACTTTTTGCATTTTTTCAAATTTAAAAGGATCTCTAAAATCTGAAATTTTTGGGCTTATAAATTTATCTGCTTGCTTTAGATTATCAAAGCCTCTATTGAGTAATAAGGTAGTGAGTAACTTACTTTTTTTCCATTGAGCAGCCTTAGAATCAATGAGAGACTGAGGTAGCGGATTATACTCCCAATGCATTTCATATCACTACCTTTTTAAATCATTTAAAAGTTTTGATATTTTAATTGCATGTTCAATAGAAGTATCAAGTTTTACTCTAATTTCAGGTATATATCTTATTTCAATTTCTTCAGCTACTCTTTTTCTTAAAAAACCTTTTATTTGGTTTAAACCTTCAATAACTTCATCTGTATTTACATTTTCTTGACCCATTATGCTGAAGTATACATCAGCAAATTTAAGATCTTCAGTAACATTGATATTAGTAACAGATACAAGTCCTTTAACTTTTGGATTTTTAACTTCTTCCATTAAAACTTTAGAAATAACTCTTGCCATTTCTTTTTCTATTCCAGCTAATCTTTGTCTTTTCATCAGTATCACTCGCTTTCTATTTAATGAATCAAAGATTTATTATTTTAAAGTTCTTTGTATTTCTTGGATTTCAAATGCTTCTACAATATCTCCCTCTTTAATATCATTAAAGTTTTCAACACCTAAACCACACTCTTGTCCAGCAACAACTTCTTTAGCATCATCTTTGTATCTTTTTAGAGATGAAAGTTTTCCTTCGTACATAACAATTCCATCTCTAAGGATTCTAATATTAGAATCATTTTTAACTTTTCCATCAACAACTACACAACCAGCGATATTTCCAACTTTTGAAACTTTAAATACCTTTTTAATCTCAATTCTTCCAAGGTAAGCTTCTTTAAATTCAGGCTCAAGCATACCAGTAAGAGCTTTTTCAATATCTTCAGTTATATGGTAAATGATATTAGAAGTTCTGATTTCTACACCATTTACTTCAGCTTCTTTGATAGCTTTAGTTGTAGGTCTTACATGGAATCCAATAATAATAGCATTTGAAACTTCAGCAAGTTTTACGTCACTTTCAGTGATAGCTCCAGATGCTGCTTGAATAATGTTAACAGCAACTTCATCAGTAGAAAGCTTCAACAGATCCTCTTGAATCTGCTCTTAATACAAGATTAAGTTCTTTAATATTTTCATGGTCAAATTGCTCTGATAGAGATTCAAGAGATATAGTTTTCTTACTTGTTTCAGCAAGTTTTCTCTCTTTAGCAACCTCTTCAACAATTCTCTTAGCATGTTGTTCATTTTGAATAACATACATAGTATCTCCAGCTTGAGGCACTTGGTTAAATCCTATAATTTCAGCAGGTTGAGAAACGTCAACTCTTTCAACTCTCTCTCCTCTGTCATTGATAAGAGCTCTTACTTTACCATAAACTTCACCAGCAACAATAACGTCACCAATTTTTAAAGTTCCCTCTTGAACTAAGATGTCAGCAATAGGTCCAACTTTTGGATCTAGTTTAGACTCAAGTACAACTCCTTTTGCTCTTTTCTTAGGATTTGCTTTTAATTCAAGAATTTCAGCAGTAATTAATATAGTATCTAAAAGTGTATCAAGGTTAAGATGCTTTTTAGCAGATACTTCTACAAACTCAGTATCTCCTCCCCATTCAATAGAAACAAGTCCATGTTCCATAAGCTCTTGTTTAACTTTCATAGGGTTAGCTTCAGGTTTATCAATTTTGTTTACAGCTACTATGATAGGTACATTAGCAGCTTTAGCATGTGATAGAGCTTCTATTGTTTGTGGCATTACACCATCATCAGCAGCAACAACAAGAATAGCTATATCAGTAACTTGAGCTCCTCTCGCTCTCATATCAGTGAAAGCCTCATGTCCAGGAGTGTCAACGAAAGTAATTTTCTTACCATCTTTTATAATTTGGTAAGCTCCGATTTTTTGAGTGATTCCTCCAGCCTCTCCAGAAACTACGTTACTTGCTCTGATAGCATCTAGTAATGAAGTTTTACCGTGGTCAACGTGTCCCATTATAGTGATAACAGGTGGTCTCTCAACTAAGTCTTCAGCTTTATCTTCAACTTCAAGAGCGAATTTTTCTCCAAATTCTAATTCGATCTCTTCCTCTTGCTCAACAAGAGCATCATAATCCATAGCTATCTCTTCAGCCATATCAATAGATATAGGGCTGTTGATAGTTAGCATTTGTCCCTTCATAAATAGTTTTTTAATTATCTCTGCACTGCTTACTCCAAGTCTTTCAGCAAAATCTCCAAGAGTGATCTCTCCTCTTATTTTTATTAATTTTACTCCATCTTCTTCAATAGTTTCAGAAGCAACAGAGTCAACAGTTTTCATAACGAAATCTGTTCTTCTACCTTTTTTCTTTTTATTTTTTTTGCTTGGTTGTTGTTTATCCTCTTCAGTAGAAGAGTTTTTCCCATTTTTCCAATTTTTTTTCTCTTTTCCCATTTTTACATATTGAGATTTTTTTCCATTTCCAAGACTTTCTTCTTCAAAAATATCGTCTTCTTCTATAATCTTTTTATTCAAACTATCTCCTTTTCCTTTTGAAGTCGTTTTATCTGGCTTCGCAATCTCTTTATTATTATCTTTTTTATTTATATCATTAAAGTAATTTTCAATCTTTTTGACATCTTCCTCAGCTAAACCAGATAAGTTTGAAGAAACAGAAACTTTTACTTTTTCTTGTAGTAAAGTTAAAAATTCCTTGCTCCCCATATTATATCTTTTAGCCAATTCATGCACTCTAATCTTCATCAAATTACCTCCTAAATTAATTTAATTTATGAGGCCACGGGCTATTTGCTTGTTTTTAACTCCAATAACACTTACTTCATCCTTGCCAAAAATTTCTCCTAGTTGTTGTTTATTTCCACAGTAAACATAAGTTATATTTAACTCTTTAGCACGTAGAAGAAGTTTTCTCTCATTTTTTTCACTTATATCTTCAGCTAGAACTAAAAAATGAGTATGTTCGATCTCTTCTAAAACCATATTCATTCCAAAGGATAAAGTTTGTGAATTTTTCATTGCTCTCAAAATATTTAAATAGTCCTTTTCACCTTTCTTTAAAAGATTTAACATCTTTATCAGGTCATCTGTATCAACTTTTATTTTTTTATGTTTAGATAATCTCTTTAAACATTCATGACTTTTACAGATGTAATAGCCTCTACTTTGTTCTTTTTGTTTTTCATCAAAAGCATATTTATCTTCACCTGTTTTAACTAATCTGAATAAATCTTTCTTATCTTTTTTATCCTTACAGATTAAACAAGTTCTTTCTGGAAAATCTTGATTATTCACCTTGTTCTACCTCTTCGTTATTAGAACTGTTTTCAGTTTTAATATCCACTCTCATTCCTGTAAGTTTAGCAGCAAGTCTAGCATTTTGTCCATTTTTTCCAATTGCTAGTGAAAGTTGAGAACTATCAACAATAACTCTAGCAGTATTTTCCTCTTCAAAAACTTCAACACTCTTAACTTTAGCTGGACTTAAAACAGCAGAAACAAACTCTTCAACTGATTCTTTCCAAACAACTATATCAATTTTTTCACCATTTAATTCATTAACTATATTTTTAATTCTTAGTCCTTTTTGTCCAATACAAGCTCCAACAGTATCAATGTTAGGATCAGCAGAGTATACAGCTACTTTAGCTCTTGAACCAGCTTCTCTTGCTACAGCTTTAATCTCTATTAAACCAGAAGTAATTTCAGGAATTTCAAGTTCAAATAGTTTTCTTAAAAGCCCCTCATGTTTTCTTGAAATAACAATTCTTGGGAATTTGTTAGTTTTTTCAACTTCAGCAAGATATACTTTTAATCTTTCACCAACTCTATAAGTGTCAGCTGGAGATTGCTCAGTAGTTGGAAGAATAGCTTCTATTCCATCAAACTCAACAAATATATTTTTCTTATCATCAATTCTTCTAATGATACCATTTATAATATCATTTTCTTTATCTTTGAATCTATCATAGATATATTGTCTTTCAGCTTCTCTTACTTTTTGGATAACAATTTGTTTTCCATTTTGAATAGCATTTCTTCTGAATTCTTCACAATTAATCTCAATTCTTACTTCATCACCAATTTTTGGTTTTCTTTGAATTCTATTGTTTCTATATTCATCAATAGCATCTTCTAAAGAGATTTCAATAGCAGCATCATAAAGATCTTCCTCAGTAACAACAGTTTTTACTTCGTAAAGTTTAACATCTCCATTTTCTCTATTGATTTCTACTTCAACATTTTCTTCATCTCCGTAATTTTTTTTATAAGCAGCTAGAATAGCTTGTTCTACAGTTAGAAGAAGGTTTTCTTTACTTATTCCTTTTTCTCTCTCTAATTCATCTAGAGCTTCTAAAAAAATCTTAGCGTCTTTACTTTTCATATTATTTTTATACCCTCCCGAAAATTCTATTAAAATTCTTCAAATTCATAAACAAGATTAGCTTTTCTTATTTCTGAAAAAGGAATTTCCATGATCTCTTGCTCTTTAATTTCTAGAAAAATAATGTTATCTTTACAATCTACTATTATTCCTTCAAAATTTTTATTGTCATTAACTTTATGTTTTAAACTTAATTTTGCTTTTTCACCTTTGAATCTGATATAATCAGCAATTTTTTTAAGAGGTCTTTCAATACCTGGTGATGAAACCTCTAAAAAGAATCTTTGATCAATAAGTTTATCAATATCTTCATCAATCTTATTACTTAGAGCAGCACAGTCTTCAAGAGTAATATCTTCATTTTCTTTCTCAACATATATTCTAACATACCAGTATCCACCATCTTGTAAATACTCAATATCTACTAGAGAAAGACCCATACTTTCAGCAACAGGAGTTACAATGTTTTCAATCTTTTTTAAAATTATCTCTTTGTTATTTAGTTCCATAAAATTTTTGTCACCTCACTTTCAACTTCACTACTAAAGAGGGAGTGGATTAATAACCCACTCCCATCATCAGCCAGCACAATTTATTTTACAAGGTATTATACCATATAAAGTAAAAAAAATCAAATCTAACTAAATATTTTTGAAAATATATAAATTAATGTAATAAGTTTGTAAAAACAGCATTATTAAATTGAATTTAAAAATGTAAAAATAAAAAAATTAAAGAATATAAAAAATACAAAGAAAATTTAAACTGAAAATAGCAAAAAATAATT
>ERZ791834.906-NODE-906-length-16763-cov-2.95589_pt1 | contig 16763 bp, 16 predicted proteins | sample MGYA00510293_ERZ791834 | MGnify/ENA primary metagenome ERZ791834 (study PRJEB30046, sample SAMN00715253) | human gut metagenome | study: EMG produced TPA metagenomics assembly of the A metagenome-wide association study of gut microbiota in type 2...
AATGTACTTGTTCGTGTACGACACCCCCTCGGGCCGCTTATGCAGACCCGCGCCGTCAGGGTGGATGAGGTTTGCTGCTGCCAGGAGGAGTTCGCGCGTGGTGGGTGGCCTGTTCTGGGATGGGTCCTGGTCGGGTTGGGGTGGGTAGGCGCACACCCAGCTCCCGTGCGTGAGTGGGTCATCCCCAAACGGATTCATCTCCACCGCACAATGAGCAAAATCAAAATATGGGCCAGCCTCACTCGCAGGAACCGTATCATTGGATTGACGCGTCGTATCGTCACCCGCAGTCGTTGGCGTAGATTGGGTATTGTTGCCAGGTGTCGTCTCGGTCTGGTACTCCCAGATACTCTGGTGAATTCTATCATCTGCCGCCTCTGTATGGGAACCGTACCGCCTCCCATCTCCTTCATCAGCGATAGTGATTGATGGAATGCACACAAAAATAATCGACAGAGATAGTGCGCTCGCCAGAGAAGTAGCTGTCAGAAGTCTATTGTTCATGTTCACTGATCATGCGTCCTTGTGTTTCGATCCATCGACCGTCTCTCCATGTCATGAACAGGGATAGGGTCGATGTGTACTCTTCTTCATTGACGGTGATCTTCTGTCCCCGACAGGTGACGCCTTCGCTCGAAGTAATCTGAAGTTTGACTCCAATAGTGTTTGGCTGCACGTTCCCTTCGCCAGTGGGGACAGGCTCCAGCCGCAACACATGCACAACCCTCGACTCATTCCTATACGTCCAGCCACTCTCGTACGCATTATCAATGTCACGCACATAGGAATTAGCGAATTCGGAGTTGGGGTCAGACATTTCCGCGAATGGTTGCGTGTCTCCGGTATTCCACGCGTAGACCAACAGCGCGAGGTAGTGTTCGGCGGCTGCTTCGGCACCGCGCTCAGTGTTCTCCTTGGCCGCCTCGGGTAGTTCGGGTTTGGTGTAGGTGTCTGCTGCGAACTCGGCGGGGCGTACGAGGACTCCGTCGGGGCCGATTGCGTAACCGCCGGACATGGTGGCCTCGCTCGAGGCTGATGGTGCGGGCGCGGGGTGTGCGGTGGGTGTCGCTGCGGCGCTGGGGTGTTCGTTCCACCAGAAAATGCCCGCGGCCAGCCTGTAGGCAGCGACAGATGCTACAGCCACCAGTACAGTGAGTCCAATACCGATTGCCCACGGGCGCAGCGCTGCGCGCGTGGCTGCTCGGGAGCGCTTCTTGCGGCGCGCTGGTGGGCTGGGGAAGGTTTGCTCTTCTTCCTCTGTGTCGGGTCGCTCGGATAGGGGTGGGACCTTCATGGTGTGTGTGCCTCCACGGTGAGGTGTCCTCTAACGCGCCCCCATCGTTGGGGGCGTGTCCTTTCTCATCAGGGTACGCGCAGAACCGACACGAAACACTAAGAATGCTGCGCAACCATCACGCAAATCCTCCCACCCGCATTCCCGTAATCGCACGTATGTGCATGACGGGCCCCGGCCTCGTCGTGAGCTGTGGGTATGTGAGCTCTCCCGGATTGTCAGAGACCGACGATCCTCAGTTACAGCCTTCCAATTGGCCGCGGCGTCGAGGCCCCATGCGATATGGTTGTCGAGAAATGAAGCGGCGTCGCTCATCGACATGTGGGAACGAACGGCGCATGTCGGCGCGACGTGGCGGCTTCTTTCTCGCATCGGAATCCACACCACATAGAGGAACCACCGAAACGACGAGAACTCTCGAGGAAGAGAGGTCGGCCGTGGAGACATAAGGAGCACAAGTATGGAAGCCATCGATGAGTTGATCAGTGCTGCGCAGACCTTCTACGACGATGCGCGCGCGAATGAGAATGGGCGCTCCCGCTCGTGGGAGCACTGCTATCGCGTCTTTCGAGATGCGCGGACCGACCCTTCCCCGGACTATGACTATTTGAGCCTGCATCTTGCTTTCTACCTGGCGAGCTGGGGGATGTATCGGGGCTCGTCCTTCCTACTTCAGAAGGACTACAAGGTGCACGCTCCCATTGTCGAGGAGATCCTCAAGCCTGAGTACGACTGCCTGTTTGGGTTCGCGTGCACGGATTTGCGAAACAGTGACGTTCGGGCGCAGCTGAAGAAGCTGTACGACTACATCGCCGACTATTTCGATGAGATCCGCGAAGAGGTCGCAGGTCGTGAGGTCGCGAGCCCGGTGTCGCCGATTCTCATCACGAAAATTCTCATGGGAACGCTCGGGTGCGTGCCTGCGTACGACAGGTTCTTTCAGGATGGCGTTGCGACATACAAGGTGACGACGCGGGAATACAGCCCGGAGTCCGTCCGCAGGCTCGTTGACTTCTACGAGGAACACAACGACCGCCTCGAGGAAGCGCGGCGCGGTATGCAGAGCGATGACTTCATCTATCCGCAGATGAAGCTGCTGGATATGGGATTTTGGCAGATTGGGTTCGAGATGAGCTCAAAGGCTTGAGCGTAGCGGTGGGGTTGGTGCGCAACGAGTGTACCCATCCCTGCCAGGGGCTCTGATCACCTTCTCCAACGATGAGCGGGCGGTGGTGAACTGTGATCAAGGGCCCCGATCTCTATGCGCAACTCACAACCAACACATGATCATCCATTCCAGAGTTGGGAACCCGTAGTGCAGGGAATGCGCACTAGGTGTGACAGAGGACACTCGTGTGCGTTTGACAAGTCTTGTCGTCTGCTTGTTAGCATGAAGTCACAACGTAGATCTAGTCGGGTTCGCCCGCCGGGATCGGGAGGGGAATGAACTAATCGTTCATCCCCTCCTTTTTATTACTGTTTCCTTCAAAGGTGATGTGAGCATGTCTCATTACAGGCTTGATGAACAAATTGATCATCTTCGCCGCTGTGGTATTTCTTTTGAGATTATGTCCGAATCTGATGCGCGTCGATTCTTGAAAGAAAATACATACTACTTTAAGATTAAAGCCTATCGACACAATTATCGGCGTGATGAATATGGCCAATATTCCTGCGACTTCGCGCATCTCGTTGAGCTATCAAGGATTGATATTTCGCTCAGTCGCCTATGTCTGGATCATTGCCTAGCAATCGAACATGCGCTGAAGGTATGGTTGAATGCCCGCCTGATGAATGAAACGGACCCGGGCATGGCTGAGCGAATCGTTCGTGAAGCTGGTGTCAAGGGGTGGAAAGATCAGACGGCTGCATCTTCTAATCCTTATATCGAAAGCCTCGTTGCGCATTGTCAAACGGACCGTTCGCTGTGGCATTGGTGGGAACTAGGAACGTTTGCGTCACAGATTCGTCTCTATAAGAGCTATTGTAAAATCAAAGGCGAAGATGCTGTTCTTGAGCATTTGCTGTTCATTGTCAGAAAGCTACGAAATGCTGTTTCTCATGGGTGTTGCCTCTTGTCTGACGTGACTATTGTGGTTCCGACACAATCCGTGGGATCTCAGGGAGGAGCCCCATATGACACTCAGGTGCTTCGACAGGGAATGTGGCTGTGTGGGCGAGATCCTCACTCGAAAGGTGTGCGAAAGAGTTCGCTGGGGAAGAGCTATAGGCGGCTAATCGTTCATAACTATTCGACGATGCTTTATACCTATCTTCGCTTGGTCAATAGTCGTGGAATGTTCAAACACTCCGTCGAGGATGTCCAGAAGCTCAATAAGCGCATGGAGGACAAGCTTGAGGAGTATTTTGGGCGCACACCGAAAATGTCGATGGAGCAGAACCCGGAAGTCTATCGCACAATCAAAGCGCTCATCGAGATCGGCCGGGGATACTGTGCCCGCGTTGAAGAACGGACGTGCGACGGCCATACGACCGACTAGTAGCGTGCAGGAACCCGCAGAGCTACCCGTCGGCTGAAACTGCTATCGGCCGGTGTCCTCCGGAATCTCGAGTGTCGGCAGCGTCGCCAGGAGCTCCTGGGTTCGCATTGAGACCGTCACCAGGCGCTTGATCAGGTCGACGACCGCGTCGGGGCGGCCCTGCTCGCGCAGGAAGTCGTTTGGGTCGTTGACGATGCCCGACGCCTTGTCCGTCTTCACGTGGTATCGGTCGATGATCCAGTCGAGCGGGCTGCGGCCCGAAATCGAATAGCCCTGCGCCTCAGCCGGAATGCCCGTCAGCGTCACGTAGTCGTTGTACTCCAAGCGCGTGAAGTCCTTATCGCGGCGCCCCAGCTTCGGGAAACGCATCTTGCGCTCGCCGATCCGGTAGCGTTCCCACGGGTCCGCAGGCGCGTGCAGGTTCGCCTCCTCCTGCACCGACGGATACGGCTCCACGCGCTCGTAGTTCACGTGCAGGTCCGCCAGCTCGCGGCCCACGTTCGCATACGCATGGAAACCCGCCGCGCGAGGAATGTGCGGCAGCATCTTCTTCAAATCATCCTCGTAGCGCTCCCGATACTCCGGGTGATGCAGCAGCGCGTACACGTAGAAGAAAATGTCCTCCTTCGTGATCCCCGCATCCCCGTAGTGCTCCCGGTACGAGGCCAGCGTCGCGTCCGTCACGTTATCGACACGGCGATAGCCGTCCAGGATCACCGGGATTTGGTCGCCGATCGGCCGCGAGAAATCCAGGGACGAGGCCGTGGCAGCCCCATCCGCCTGGCTCTCCGAGGAGGTCGCAAGGTCGGCGAACAGGTCGGGCTCGCTTCCGGAGGTGGGGGAGAGGGGCTCCCAGGCCACCTGCAAACCGCATCTGATTACCCCGCCCGTTTCGCAGGGGTGCGGGTGCTGGGGGTCGATGAGCACGTGTGGCACCACCAAGACCGACGCCTCCGGGGCCCACGTGAACTCACCGGCATCGTCGACCTGACACGTGGGAAGGATCATCCCACGGCCCGCTTGAGTGGACCTGGTCCCGGGCAGGTTTGGCACCGTACGCAAGAAGTGGCTGGCCGAGCGCGGAGAAGACTTCCGTGCGGGGGTGCGAATCGCGATGCTGGAACCCTTCCAAGGATATAAAAACGCCATGGACGACCAGCTCCAAGACGCAACCAGCGTGCTCGACGCCTTTCACATCGTCAAACTCGCTGGCGACGCCCTGGATGAGGTACGCCGCCGCGTCCAGCAAGACACCCTGGGTCACCGCGGGCGCAAGGGTGATCCCCTCTATCAAATCCGGCTTCTTTTGCGTACCTCGCGTGATCGGCTCACGAAGCGTCAACAAGAACGCCTCCGTGAGGCCTTCGTGGCAGATAAGGCGCATATCAGTGTCGAAGCCGCCTACCTTCACCGGGCAAGTGCGCGAGGTCTTCCATCAAGCGACACCCGTCCAAGGCCGACGCCTGGCCGCTCGTCTCATCCAGCGCCTACCAACGTGTCCCATCCCTGAAATCGCTCGCCTAGGCCGGACCCTACGCAGGTGGAAGGACGCCTTCTTGGCCTACTTCGATACAGCCGGAGCCGGTAATGAGTCAACAGAAGCCATCAACGGAATCATCGAACTGGGAAGACACACCGCCAGAGACTACCGTAACCCCACCAACTACTAACCCCGAATGCTCCTCATCGCAGGAGGCCTAGATGCTTCTACTCGCACCCAACTATGAAGAACCTCGTTTGTGCTTGCCTAGCTGTATCAATTCGCTCAGGGGTACGAGCGCTTCTCGTTCTGCTAGTTCAAGCGCCTGTACGCTGATGAGGTTCGCTTTGTCAGCGTGCTCATTCGATTGCTCTGCGAGAGTGTTGGCACGTTCAGCGATTCGGTTGGCTTCTGCCGACCGGGTGTTCGCTCGGTGTGACTCGACAGCAGCCCAGATAGCAATGATGAGCGCGCTGGCGGAGAGGACGATAGAGATAGCGCTACACTTTCAGGGTGATGACGGTGTCATAGAGGCCGACTTGGCGCAGGTCTTCGCGGCGCTTCTGTTCTGCATGGGAGGCGTAGCCGACGTAGGACAGGGAGGCATCTTCGTAGCGGCGGAACGCAAAGACTGCTTGGTTCATGTGGATGGAGTTGAAGACTCCTAGGTTCACCAGGAGGTTGAAGTCCTCCACGGACAAGCCGGTGACCCGCTTGAACAAATCAGGCTCAATCTTGGTGATGACGTCGTAGAGTGTGTTCTCCCTAAAGTCGGTGAGGTACATGAACGCAGGAATCCGGGTCGCAAACTTGATGAGCTTTTCCTGGATCTGCTTGCGCTTGGACTTGTACTCTTTCTCCTCGGCGGAGAGCTCCTTCTTCTCCGCCTTGGATAGTGAGTCACCCTTTTCCTTCTTGGTCTTGGACACCGCTTCGCTCTTGTTGACCACGGTCTCGAAGATGTCAGCACCCAGGGCTCGGAAGCCTTCGATATTGAGGATGGCTTCCATAGCATGCTCGTCGTTCATGATCTTCTTGAGCGTCATGTTGTCGACGTTGACTAGGATCGCGGACTCCCACTTCTTCGCCAGCAGGGTCGCCGAGGTGCCAGACATGGCGATGTCGAGCACCTCGCCCGCATCGATCTCCTTCATCGAGGCGCCGTCATAGGCCAGTACCGGGAGATAGTTGACGAGCTGGGCGACTGCATGCTCGGGGCTCTTCGCCTCGGGATGTAGCCCAATGCCGTAGTCGGCGATCTGGCGCAGAGCGCGGGTGGGCGCGAAGTCAAAGACGAACCCAACTGGTTTGAGGATTTCCTCCCGGCTTGGGTCATCCCCGTCAGGGTTCTTGATCGCCCACGGGGACTGTACCCGGAAAGCGGCCTGGAAGTAAGACTCCGGGCTGGTGAGGTTGCGCAGCATGAGGATCGAGGACCATTGCTTGACGGTCACCCCGGTTGTCAGTTTGCCGCACGAGAGCGTAATGGTTTTGGTGTCGTGACCGTCCCCGATTGCCTCACGCACAGGTGGAAGCGCTTCAACCCCGATCCCTGCACCCGGGCCAGCGGCGACGATCACCTGGTATTGATGCCAGAAGGTGTTGTGTCGGGCAGCGACCAGGTTTGCCATGGCCTGGCAGGCAGCAACGTTTGGTAGGTACCAGAATGAGTGCTGGAGGTAAGGAAGCAAACGGGCATCCGCGTACGGGAAGGGTGGGCGGCCGCCAGCTTTGAGCATGTCCATCTGCGTGGGTGCGTGTTCGCCACGGATGAGGTCCAGCCACTTCTGTACATCTGACTCGTGGACGAATCGTGCAGCCTTGCCGCTGCCTGTGGCTTCGAAGAAGGTGTTGAGGTCGAACTCGTCAAACTCACCCTGATGGGCGATAGCCACCAGGTCATCAGGCATCCGGTAGGTCAGCAGACGCATTTCCGGCAGCGCGGCATACGGGTTCCACTCACCGGGATGCTCTGCATCCCACTGGCGTTTGGCAAGCTGCTCGTCGGTGTAGGTCCAGTTGAAGATCTGCTCCTCGATGAACTCGCCTGTGGCTAGAGCCTTGAAGGGCGTGCCCGAGAGGTAGAGGTAGGAGCGGGTCGTGATGGGAAGAAAGTCGTCCTCATCGCTACCAAGCTCGTCAAGCTCCTCATCGAAGGCGGCCAGCCCCTCGTGGTACTCAGCTTTGAGCTCCTTGGCCGCTTCCTTCTCGTCCTCACCTTCGAAGAGAGCTTTGGCGTTCTCACGCCAGGCACCGAAGTGGTACTCGTCGAAGACCACGAGATCCCAGTTGGCGGTGTGAATCCACTCGTTCTTGGGCTTGATCAGGCCGGTCTTCTTGTCCCGCCCGAGGAGGTCCTGGAAGGAGCCGAAGTAGACCAGAGGCTGATCTGCCTTGACTTCGCTACCCTCATCGAGGGTTTTCGCGCTTAGGTACTGCCAGCCTTCAAAGTCCACATGGCTTGTCAGGTCTTCACGCCAGGCGTCTTGGACGGCAGGTTTGAAGGTCACGACCAGCACACGTTTGGCTCCCATGTGCTTGGCGAGCTGGTAGGTGGTAAAGGTCTTGCCGAAGCGCATCTTGGCGTTCCACAAGAAACGCGGGACCGCATTCGGATCCTCTTCCCAGATGGAGTTGTAATAGGCGAGAGTTTGCTCAACAGCACGCGCTTGCTCAGGGCGCATCGCGAAGGTCTGGTATCGCTCGCCCGTGTACTCCACGCCGGTGCGCAGCTCCGCGATAGCGGTGAGTACGTCGGCGGGCTTGCAGCGCACCCACTCCGTCGCTGAGCCAAAGTGAGGGTTGGCAAAGCCCTTTGCTTTCAGACGCTGGATGACGTCCTTGTCACGGAAGATACTGCCGTCCTCACGCTCAGCAATGATGTCGGCGTGCAGAGTGAACTCCTGCTGCATCTGCCCCTGGGACTCACGGATCCGCTCGCGCACATCTTCTTTGGTCGTCTGGCCGACCTTGATGAGCCCGTCATAGCCGGCCGGAGGATTCTTCGGAGACCACGCATAGATACGCAGGCGCGCTGAAGGCTTCGAGGGCAGGAGCTCCGCATCCCGCCGGGCCATCACACATCCTCCATCGGGCACACGATGGACTCAATGAATGCGATCTCCTCATCAGTGAGCCCATACTTGGCGTACAACTCCTCGTCGGTCCACTCATGGTCCCAGGACTGTACGGGGACAAAAGAATAGACATGACGTGGCGCGTCCTGCGTGGATTTCCTTAGTGATACAAGGAAGCGGACGAAGCGGGTTCGCAGGTAACTCGCAAGTGACTCTGCTTCCTCGCGTGAGTCGAAGCTTCCTGCGACTATGTACGTCTCGGTACATGCGGTTCCAGGCTCAGCAATGATCGGACGGCTCAGGAACTTCTTCTCCACCGCTGCGCTCGTACCTTGGACGCGTGTCATGAGCACCTTCCATCGATCCACCCATTCCAGGTTTTCTTTGATCTCGGAACGCTCAAGCCATGAGATCTTCTGTGATCCAAATAATTTGATGGGGTCAGCCAGTGTTCGCGATGACTCACACCCATGGAAGTACGTGCGGAATCCGAAAGGCTTGTTAGGAGAAACAATCGCCTCCATTGTCAACCCGCCTGCTGTACGCACCTTCTGCAAGATCGGTACTGCTTCGTTTCGTCGAACCAGAACATCAAATTCATCCAAGTAGCGCTCCACCGCTGGGCCTGCAGGGTGCCCGTCCCACATGGTCTGGATACTGCATGGTCCGTCATAAGTGCGTGACCACAAGAAGTATGAGACTCCACCCCGGATCTTCACACCAGGAAATGCCTCGTACAGCTTGGGGTAGTCAACTAAGGAGCGCAACCGATGATCGTGGAGCATCTCATCTCGGTAATCATTGAGACCTTTCCCTCCTGCGAACCAACGTGAGGGGGTCACCATGACCATATGTTCGGGGTCAAGGTCTTTCGCTGATTCTACGAACAACTGGTAGATCGGGCTTGCCGACGCGTTATGACCGCCGTCAGACAGCTGGTATGGCGGGTTTCCGATGACCAGGTCGAAGTGCATGTTGGCTCCAAATAGTTCGGTGATTCGTTGCTTAATATTGTTTGTGTGGATGAAGGCGTAGGCGTGGGTCTCGAGATCTTCATCGCGCCCGTAGTCTTCTTCCCCAGCCCCGCAGTAGGAGCAGCGCCGGCCAGTGCGGATAAAGATTTCCTCACCGGAGAGGGGGTCAACGCGGCTCTCGCGTGTGCCGGTTTTGTCATCCCAGGTGTGCTCGGTGCGTTCAAACCAGATGTTGCCTTCTGGGGTGTCGAAGGCTGTGCAGATGGAGTGCTCACTGTTGGCGTACTTCGAGCAGTAGATGCTGCGGCGGGCCATAAGGGCGGTGAGCTCAGTGATAGCTATCCCGTAAACCTGCTTGGTGAGGATGTGGTTGACCCGCTCCTGGGGGTCAGGAATAACTGCTACGAGTCCTTCACTGAAGCGGCGGGCCGCCTCCCGCAAGAAGACTCCAGTTTTCACGAAGGGATCCAGCACCCGGGCGTTCGGGTTCGCCCATAGGTTCTCTCCATTGTGGTCACGTGCCCACGCTTCGGTTGCGAGGTCAAGCATGGCTGCAGCCATTTCTGGAGGTGTGAACACTTCATCGTTTGAAAGGTTCGCGATGCAGGTGAGCACATCTGGGTTGTGCTTGTTCAACAGGAGGTTCAACGCACTCATGCTGGCTGCGCTCCTCTAGCGGCAATCTCTGCCACAGTCATCGGAGGAAAAGAGGTGTCTGGGGTGAAGATCTCGGCCATATCCATGGAGCCGAAGAGGGTATCTTCGCCAAAGGCTGCTCTCTTGGTGAGGTCCTGATACTGGAAGTCTCGCCGTTGGAACTTGCCCGCCCCAAGGTAGCCCCACTCGGCAAAGGTCAGGGGCTCACCGCTGGGGTTCGTCATAGTTAGAGCGTCAGCCTGCACGATGTTGATCGCCAGAACTGCGCGAGCCGCCGCTGCCCATGTACCGTCAAGATCCTCGCCAATGAAATCCGTGAAGATAGCGAGGAGATTGGTGCGGCAGATCTCAGCATTGTCGGCAAGCAGCTCGATACCGTAGGTGTTCATGAGGGCCAGGAGCGCGTAGTGGCGGCGCTCGAAGTCGTTCCTGCTGTATCGGGCTTGTACGGTTGTGAGCTTGCGGCGCAGGATCTCCTGGAGGAAGGCACCCTCACCACAGGCCGGCTCCAGGACGCGAGCATCGATACGCTCCGACTCATCCTTGACCAGGTCGAGCATGTCGTTCACCATCCATGTCGGGGTGAAGACCTCGCCGTGGTCGGCCACGCGCTGCCTGGACTTGACTAGTTGCACCTGCTCGCTCACATCTTCTCCTCGCCTGCTCCAACGTGGAGCATCGCGACTGCCTTGGTTGTCTCAGCTCGATGCTCGGAGCAGCCGCGAGGAGAGACGCTGTCTTCCATTATCTGTTCTCGGCACTCAAGGAGGGGCGAGGCAGGGCCGTGTGACCCAGAATCATGCGGATTGGTCAGTCAAACTCGTCGAAGCTGAGCTCAAGTTGCCCGTCACTGCCGCCCTTGCCTTGACGCTTCCTGCGGAACGCGGGCAGCCGATCGGCAGGGATCCCGAATGTGGGGCGTTTGTCAGTGGACAAGCTCGTGATGTAGCCGAAGAAGGACTCTTCGTCGGCGTCGAGCGAGATGACCGTGTGTGCGGCGATGACCTCTTGCGCTTCCGACCTCAGGGCACCGGTGGCATCGAGTGCGAAGAACGACTGCTTGGATATGCTGGCGAGGTAACAGAGGATACGGCTTGGCCACCTTTACGAGAGTGTGCAGGCGATAGTCAACCGCAAGCTCTCCTGACCTCTGGTCCTGTTTGGCACTGCGCTCTCATCCACCAGCCCTTGGTGGGTTGGGGCGCTTTGCCATATCCGTGGGTTATCACCACCAGCCTGCCGCCACCTAGAGCATGACAGCACCCCCACTGCTGCCCATTCAGGGACGGAAGTTCAAAGACAATGCTCTTGCATCCTTAACATGGCTAATCAATGGGAATCGGGATGTTAAGGGGCTGATCTTCCCCTACCGCGTCTAACGAGAGATTGTCAGGAAGCGGGTGCCCCATTGCTCCCATTGCAAAGAAAGTTTTCTGTGCGTGAGGTTCGATATCGAATCGATCATCGAGATCGATTCGTATAAACTGATCACGATTCCTCACGCGTTCAATCGATAACGGCACGTCCCGATTGTTCACAAGTGCAAATGTAGACGGGTCACGCTTTTCGAGACTGGGGTGCTGAGATATGGTAACTCCGATATCTGCCACAAGCGTGCCAGATCCCAGTGCCTTAGCAATAGCCTCCAGTTGAGAAGCTTGCTCTCGGAAAATCGCTGTTTGCTTATCGATAGCTTCCAAGCGAAGTTTGGCGGCCTCCGCAACTTTGATAGCACGTTGTTCTGCTCGTTCAGCCATCTCCCGTTCTTGAGCAGCATCAGTCTTAGCTTTCTTTGAAAACTGGGCTTGATAGTAGGCAAAGCCTCCACCTAACGCGGACAAGACCGCTGCGCCAGCTGAAATCCAAGAACTCCAGTCCACTTTGGCACCTCACATCAAGGATTTGGATAGTACGGATGAGAATAGGTCGCGAGTTCATCATTTGAACCATGGCCAACAGATATGAACCACTCACGCCGCCAGCTCACATAACCTGCCAGATTATATCCATTCTGGCAGAAAAGTTTCGATGATCGAGATCCCGGGTTCCCCGAGGTTCAACCCAAAGGCCGTGCGCATTGTATTGTCCGCGCTGCGGATGATGAAGTCCACGACCTCGACGGGTGTGAAGACGGTCCCTAGGCGCTCGCTCATCCGCGGGAAGGCCTGCGAGAAGAAGTGATCATAGAGCGTGCGCATGATCTCCTGCTTGCCCGCCAGGGTGTGCATGGCCTAGATGCGATGGACTATCGCCCGGTGGAAGGAATCCAGCTCGCGGTGCTCGTTCTTGAACTCCGAGTGCGACGCCAGCACCTCACAATCGCGTTTATTGCACGGCTCATAGGGTGCTGCTGTGAGAACGAATGATCTGGGAATATCGGCTCAAACGGCGGAGTGGTGGAATCTGCTTCCATACCGGGAAGTGCCATGAAATCGTCGTCGCGCGCAGCAGTCATGCGACCAAGAATAGCGGGTAATCTACGACACACAAGCTAGGTGGGTGCCCCAGTGCGCCTACAAGGGGATTATTTAGGTGACGATGGTCACTAGCGCTTGGTGTGGTGCCCGCGTTGTTTAGGAGTACCCTTGTGCGTAACATGACCGGTTCCGCTACCCGCCTCACGGTGGGAGTCCAGGGCCGGTCCTTGCTATTCGGGAGAGGCGATCTGTGTCGTGACTCGCGTGAAAGTGTTTAAAACTTACGCCGAACAGGTTGAGCTGCTACGAAGTCGTGGGATGCGCATCGATAACGTTGAGCGCGCAGAGGAGATGCTTGCTCGACTGAACTACTATCGACTGTCGGGGTATTGGTACCCCATACGCCGTTTTTCTCCGGATACCGGTCAGGCTTGCGATGAGTTCGTTGATGGAGCTTCGTTTGATTTGGTCATCGACCTATATGAGTTTGATGAGCGGATGCGGCATGTTGTATTCGCCGAATTGGATCGTATTGAAATGGCGATCCGTACCATGCTTGGGTATCGATTGGGAAGTATTGACCCATTCATTTATCAAGATGTGACTTGTCTCAGTGCGTTTGCCCGTCAATCGAATAAGGGGAGTCGTCGTAGTAGACATGCGGTTTGGGTTGAGAAATTTGAAAGAGCTGTAAGCTCTTCGAAAGAAGACTTTGTTGAGCACCATCGACGACACTATCATGGTGACATGCCTATCTGGGCAGCCGTTGAAATCATGGACTGGGGGATGTTGTCGTACCTATACGACTTTTCTCCGACGAAAGTGCGTCATGACATTGCGGATGAGTGTGGACTCGCTGCTCCGCAGCTCGCATCGTGGCTGAAATGTCTGAATATTGTTAGAAATTATGCTGCTCATCATGCGCGTATGTTTAATCGCGTTTTTGACATTAAGCCGAAGCTTAGCGACGACGCGCAGCTACAAGAGGTGGCTGGTGTGAGCAATCGTTCCTTTGGGCAGTTGTCGCTCATTCAATACTTGCATCGTCAGCTCGACCTGTCTCCGGCCAATCGCCTACCTCAGTTGCTTGATGCGTTCCCGCATAATGACATAGTCCCTATGTCGCGAACTGGTGCTCCCGAGGGATGGGAGAAACTCACGTTGTGGCAGCGGTAGTCCGGCGCACTCAGAGTTACTCCGATGTGCACATATGACGCGATTCGCTGAACGGTTGTGCAGGGGTTTGCTGTGTGAATGCCGGACCGTGCTCACTGAATTCAGTCCATGTCAATTCGGTGAGAACTATAGCGACTCTTCCGAGTTGAGTGTGGGTGACCGGGTGTTGGTCGGGGGTTGCGGGTAGAGGTCGAGGTCCTTGATGATGAGCGGACTTCTACCCCCGCTGTCTTCAAGGACCTCGACAATGTCCCACCCTACCTGCTGCCGCCCAGCGTCGCTTGATCGTCGTTATCGGTGTGATCTCCTCGTCGACTTGGAGGGTTTCCATCTGGTTGCTGTAGCTCGGCGTAACTGTGGTCTGGCGCTCGACATAGAGTCCTGCGATTGCTTTGCTGGGTGATCGATCTTGGTCGCGGGCTGGACGTTTACGAGAGCTTCACCTGGTCGTCGCCCTTCGATCCGCGTATTACATTGCCACACCTGCGGCGGACGAAGGAGATCACGATCAACGTTAGCCGGGAAGATCCCGCGGACGCATAGACGGTCGTCAGGCCGAGCTGCCTCGTTTGAGTGGCTCTCGTTCTGGCTGCGTGCTTGGCACCTTACCTGTTATCGGTGTTGCCCGAGGTGTGGGGGAGGGGTGCGCGTTGCTGCTGGGCTGGGTTGAGCCCGGGGGAGTTGTGGTCGAGGAAGGAAGCCAGCTGGGCGAGGCCCCCGTCTTCCAGAAGACGCGGGTTGCGCGCGAGGTGCTGGAGGATTTTCTCTAGCTCGTCGTGGGGGTGGGTTGCGAGCTGTCTGCGTAGATCATCCACATCCGTGGCATTGACGACGTCAGCTCGCATGACGAGGCGTGTTTGCTCTTCTGCGAACAGCTGCGCGGCAGCAGCGGCCACGAGACGTGCCTGAGCTTCCGCGTTCGACATTGTTTGACGCTTCGCATCAATCCCGAGAGGGGAGTGAGAACCCGATGCGCCTGGATTTGTTTCCGTGTTGTGGAAGGCGGTCACACCATTTGCTTCAGGAGCGATCTCTTCGTCCTGTTTCTTTCCCCACGGCATCCGGACTTTTGAGAATGCCCCCTTAATGAACGGGACGGCCGTGTTGGAGGCCCACTTCTTGAGGGGGAGGAGCTGCTGCATATGCGGCACCAGCTACCGCTGCCGCACCGACGATGGTCAGAAGTATTGCGAGCTCATCGGCAGTACCCTCTTCAGACTCCACGTCATCTTCGTCATCTGACTCCAACCGGGTCTCACTCGACATAAACATCGGAGGATCGCCGTACGGGGAATACGTTGAGTCGCTCTCGTCTGAGTCGAGGTCTGGGAAGAACGTTCCGTGTTCTCGGAGGTGTCCGTTCTGGTCGTAGAGGTTCTGTGACCACCCACCATCGCTACGATTACCCGGCGACAGGGAATCGTCGTCCCAATAGTACGTGCCTCGTTGCTGCCCCATGGTGGTCCTGACTAGAGCTGGTGATTTTTCTAAAACTATATGCTTGTCATGAGAACATGGCAAACAGCTGGCGAATGTTGCTGAGTGGTTTTTCGTCTTGGAAAATGCGGCCCAGGATTGGCCTGAATCGGCGCACTTAGCATGGCTGCAATTTGAGTACTGATCGACGCCCTGCACATCCTCCCGGCCCGTCACCCACAAACGCACAAATGTGCAGTTATGATCCGCATCGCCGCACGAGTGTGCGCCGCTCCAGCAAGCAACAAGGCGGTTCGCGCCAGTCCGTATCGTACGGTATTTGTCTGGACTAACGCCCTCGCCCATACGTCTGACAAATCAGCCCAAAACCGCCGCAACCACACACCAAAAACCCGCCACGGCCTCGTCCCAGACGGGCCCGGAAAGTGAACGCCACCACCCGCGTGGCCTAGGATTGGGGGCACGCCGACGCGCCCCCAAGGACGGGAGCACCCGGCACGCAGCAGCATCGCACACGCGGCACCGCAGGGTGGGTCCAGCAACGATGACGGACACGCCAGGCACCACCGCATGCCAGCAGAGCCGCCGCACAACCACAACCTCAACACCGATGTTGACCCACACAGAGGAGACTCCTATGAAGCCCCGCCTCGCAGCTACAGCCCTCGTCGCCGCATCCGCATGCGCCCTCGCACTCGGCGCGTGCACACCCGGCGACACCGCACAATCCTCGTCCAGCCCCGCCGCGAAGGGCGGCGGAGACGGCAACTACACGATCGCCGTCGTCCCCAAGGACGCCACCAACCCCTGGTTCGTCCGCATGGAAACCGGCGTCAAGAAATACGCCGAAGACACAGGCATGAACGCCTTCCAGAAGGGCCCCGCTGAAACCGACGCCACCATGCAGGCCCAGGTCATCCAAGACCTCATCGCCCAAGGCGTCGACGCCATCTGCGTCGTCCCCGTCGACCCCGGCGCCATCGAACCCGTCCTCAAGCAGGCCATGGACGCAGGCATCGTCGTCGTCACCCACGAAGGCGCCTCCCAGCAGAACACGATGTACGACATCGAAGCCTTCAACAACACGGAATACGGCGCGTTCATCATGGACAACCTCGCCGAAGCCATGGGTGAAGAAGGCGTCTACACCACCATGGTCGGCCACGTCACCAACGCCTCCCACAACGAATGGGCAGACGGCGCCGTCGCCCACCAGAAGGAGAAGTACCCCAAGATGACGCTGCTCGAAGCCGAGCCCCGCGTCGAATCCCAGGACAACGGTGAAACCGCCTACCAGACCGCCAAGGAAGTCCTCAAGAAGTACCCCGAAGTCAAGGGCATCCTCGGCACCTCCTCCTTCGACGCGCCCGGCACCGCCCGCGCCATCGAAGAGCTCGGCCTCAAGGGCAAGGTCTTCACCGCAGGCACGGGCATGCCCGCCGCCAACGCGCAGATCCTCAAGGACGGTTCCGTGTCGACCCTGACCCTCTGGGACCCCGCGGATGCCGGCTACGCCATGGCATCCCTGGCCACCAAGATCCTCAACGGTGAAAAGATCGAAGATGGCGTCAACCTCGGCGTCAAGGGCTACGAATCCATGCACTTCTCGCAGGGCTCCACCAAGGTCCTCGAAGGCAACGGCTGGATCCAGATCACCAAGGACAACGTCGACTCCCTCGGCTTCTAACCGATTCACCGCACACGACCACCCGCGCGCCACGGCGTCGTCCCAATGAACGAGGCCGTGGCC
>ERZ791834.915-NODE-915-length-16646-cov-29.0048_pt1 | contig 16646 bp, 19 predicted proteins | sample MGYA00510293_ERZ791834 | MGnify/ENA primary metagenome ERZ791834 (study PRJEB30046, sample SAMN00715253) | human gut metagenome | study: EMG produced TPA metagenomics assembly of the A metagenome-wide association study of gut microbiota in type 2...
TAGAACTGAATATCACCACTAGGATAGCTGTTTCTACGAGCTTCTTGGACTAAATAATCTAGGTCAAGAAGAGCTTGCGCATAGAGTTTAGCTTGTAGTTTAGGCGAGTAGCTAAACATCCTATAGGTGAATTCATAGTTATCATAGAGGCGTTTACATTGTAATGCGAAAAAAGTTTGTCATAAGGTTCTCCTTTATTGTAAGCATAAAAAAGCTACTAAGATAAAAGAAAGACTTAGTAGCTTGAGAGTAAGTCCATCTAGAAAAGATAGACAGCAGTAAAGAAAAGTTGTTTGGTTGGAAAGATTCCTCTTTCCACGGTGGCAACGTTTAGCAAGGTGCTTTGCATCAATTACCATCGCTTGCCCGGCCAATCTCTTGAGGTAGTCATTGTCATACCTTAGGGATTCTCTTACGCAACTCTGCGCAACCAGTTCACTTTACTATTCGGCAAAAGTGCTAATTGTCCGAAATGCGTGGAAGCCCACAAAATATTTGTTTTAACTCTTCACTTCAACCACAAACGGACTTGACTTTTCTTATTCAAACAATTACAATAAAGGTACCAATCTTATGTGTTGTTTGATAGTCAGTCCTCTGGTTGTCAGACGCACTTTTTATTTAGTTTTCAATGATCTCACTCTGATAGTGACTATTATTTTTTACCAAATATATCGCTATTAGCTATATTTATATAATATCGCTTATGGCGATATTTGTCAAGAGATTATTTGAAAAAAGTTATAAAAATTTTTAGAGGGTAAAAATGGAATTTTCGGAACGCTTAAAAGAGCTAAGAAAACAAGCTGGCTTGACACAAGTTGAACTAGCTGGTAAATTGGGAATAGTTCAGTCTTCTTATGCAGATTGGGAAAGAGGTAAGAAGAAACCAACACAAGCAAATCTTGTAAAGATTGCACAAATTTTGAATGTATCAGTGGATTATCTAGTTGGTAATTCAGAAGAGAAAACAGATGAGTTGGATAATATTGAACTGCTTTTCCGTATGAATTCAAAAGGTCTTACTGAAGCGGAAAAAGCAGTCTTCAAAAAAGAGCTGATTGAGTTTATGGAAGAACGTAAGAAGGCGTTTGATAAAGGAATGTGATTTCTATGAAAATAAAAGAATTGAGAGTTGAACGTGGTATAACAAAAGTTCAATTAGCCAAGGAATTAGGTGTCAATAAAAGAACCATTCTTCGATGGGAACAAGATATGATGTGTATGTCTTTAAAATATGCGGTTAGGTTAGCAAAATTTTTTGAAATTAGTTTGGATGAGTTGGTGAATTAATGACAGATTATGTTACATGGAATATGCCAGAAGAAATACAAGAAGATTTCATTTCAGATATAAAGCAAAATCTTTCTTCGTTTATAGGAGAAAACGTGAGATTTGATAATGGTTGTTATATATTAAACAACGGAAAAATTTTTAAAAATGGTCATTGGAACGAATATAATAGTAATTTATTTAATTTAGACCCTAATATTCCTAGAACAAGAGTAGTTTATTTACAAAAGTATAGAGGGCTGATGTTTAAATTTCAAAAAAGGAAGAGGGCTCCGGAAGGCTGGTCGGACCTTGAGAAAAGACCACCCGACAATTCTGTATATGGTTGGGAGGCACTATTTGCTAATAGTGCTCCTGATCCACAAGGATTATATTTCAACAAAGGTCATATTGTTGGAGCAAAATTGTTATTATTTGCAACTAGATTCAAATGTGAAAGACCTATGAATTTTGTTCCTTTAACAAATTGGGCAAATCGTGCTAATGGAGAACTCTCCAAAGGAATGCAGTTTTTCGAAAGTGAATTACTAGATTGGTTAAAACAGTTAACCTCTTCGGAAAAAATATTTTATAGAGTGACCCCCATTTTTCTGAATGAAGAATTGGTGCCTAGGGCGATTGTACTTGAAGGAAAATTAATTTGCAAAAGTAATCCTAGGGTACGACCATCTAGATTAAATAAAACAGAATTTAATGTTCTTATCCCTAATACTCAAAAAAATTTAGATATTGAGTATGGAGATTCGGTTGGTTTTGAAATTAAACAAGAATAATTGAAAGAGGATTAATATGAGCGGTGAGTCATCAAAAACTGAAAAAATTTATGAAATAATAATGTTCATCTTTGGTTTCAGTACAATTTGGTTACCATTTGTATATCTTATTTTGACAATTTTTCAATATGATACAGAAATTATAAAATGGATAAGTACAGGAATTCTCTTAATTTTAACTTTGTATTCAGTTTATAGTTTATTGAATCTTCATGATGTTAGATTAAAAGAACTCAGAGAAAAAGATACAGAGTACAGAAATAGAGTTAAGAAAAATAGATTAAAATACAAATGGGAAAATTATATAACTTCTTTAGCACAGCAGAATATTGATTACCCAGCTAGTGTTAAATATTTAATGGATAAAGGGTATAAGACGTTATCTCAAAAGGTATTTGCATACTGTGTTACTATAGAGACTTTAATTGTTAGTAATGATGAAATTGTAAAAACTAATTTATCTTTTTTGTTACTTTTTAATTTATTGATGTGTGCATCTTATGCTTCGGTATTTATTTTTCTTCACATCATTTCGAAGAAGGGCGACAAATTTAATTTCAAGGATTATGTGTTTATAGCATATACTTTAATGATAAATTTCATTTTCCCTATAATATTTTTGTTTTTTGTTTGCTCACTTGGAAATAATAAAGGACAGCTTGTCATAGGTTTATATGTAATTATGCTTCTGTTAATTATTATTATAGCAGTAGGCTTATTTTTAATACTTAAGGCAGTAGATAAGAAGAAGCAAACGTTAAAGTGAACCATTGACAATGGCTCACTTTTTTTATATATTAAACTAAATCTATTTGGTTTAGTTTAATAACTGATAATTAAAGGAGGTAACGTTCTTTGGATGGATTGTATGTGAGAGTAAGTAAAATAACAAAACAATCGCTATATCAATTTATGAAGGATCAAGATATTTCCTTACTGAACTATCATTTTGATTATTATTTTCACTTCTGTATTCAAAAAAACAATATACAAGTGATTCCTCACCACTTCTCAAATCACAAAATTGAAGGTCTAACTGTTGTTGATGAACTAGGAACGAGTTTTTCTTATGAACGAGACAATTTAAAAGTAAAGCAGAACTTCACTCTATGTCATGAATTAGGACACTTTGTTTTAGGGCATGATGGGACTTATTTTACGGAATCTGTTGATAATCAGGAAGATACTCTAGAGCGGGAAGCGAATATCTTTTCGGCTGTGGTCTTGATGCCAGATATTGTCCTTTTATCAAAAATATACTATAGTCGTGATATGTTTCATCAAGTGCAAAATAGTCTAGAAGTTTCAAAACAGGCTTTATTTTTTCGTCTTTTGGACTTGCTACGGGAATATTATCCTGGTAAAGATAGTGAAATCAAACATGCAGTTGAGACCTATATTGAAGGGAAGAACGCTTCTCTTTTTCGCTTGTTTCATGATATTAGAGAACAAATTATCGAGGAGTTCAATCAGTTTCAACCTTCCCTTATTAATCAGGTTAAGCAGAGAGTTAGAAAAGTAGGCTTTACAACGAGTCTAGAATACCCAGATTTATTGAATCAAGATAATTGGAAAGTAATTAAAGATAATAGTATCAATTTAAAAACCTGGCTTATTTATAACAAAGGAAAGTCAATTGCATATGTTTGGGATAAAGAACGATTCTCAGATGAAGGGGCAAAGAAAAAAGCAGAATTACAGTTACTATTAATGTGAGGTGAACAATGTACCAACCAGAAAAATTAAAAGCTCGTAGAAAAGAGCTAAAAATGACTCAAAAAGAGATAGCAGATCAATTAGGTATCAGCTATCAAGCCTATTCAGCATGGGAACGTGGAATAAAAGAACCATCCAAAGAGAAAGTAAAACGACTAGAACAACTACTCAAAGCACCAAAAGGCTATTTTACAGAAATTGAGCTTGTTCGTCTGTATAATACATTGTCGAAGAAAGGTAGAAATCAAGCAGTAGAATATGTTCGTGACTTGGTTCAAAAAGAGTCTCGAAAAGTTGTTACAATTTCAGAAAATCTCTACGAGTATCATGTCTACGAAAAAATGTCTGCTGGTATTGGTGCATCAGTTTATGATGATCGAGACTACGATACTGTTTATTTCAATGAAGAACTAGCTCATGATTTTGCTTCATGGGTATCAGGAGATTCTATGGAGCCGAAATATCAAAACGGTTCGGTTGCTCTTATTCGCGAGACAGGATTTGATTATGATGGAGCAGTTTATGCCATAGTATGTAATAACCAAACTTATATTAAACGAGTTTATCGAGAAGAAGAAGGTTTACGCCTAGTTTCGATTAATCCAAAATATAAGGATATCTTTATCACCTATGATGAAGATCCACGAGTAGTAGGAATTATCGTTGGTAATTTTATGCCACTAGAAATTTAAAAAATTATATTCTTGAAAAAGAGAATAGTGATTTTGCGAGGTTATTCTCCAAATATGATATAATAGAAAGCTGAAAAAATGAATTAAGGAAAATAAAAATGTCAAAATTAACTGTCGTAGATTTGTTTTCGGGGGCTGGAGGGTTATCTAGAGGATTTCTTGATGCAGGATATGAAGTAGTATTAGGAGTGGATTCTGATGAGATGGCCTTAAAAACTTTCAGAGCAAATCATGGAAACTCTGAAGCCTTAAAATTAGATTTATTTGATTTTGATAACATAGATAAAATTTCTGATTTTTTAAAAGAAAATAAAATAGCTGTTGATGTTTTAGTTGGAGGTCCTCCATGTCAAGGGTTTTCACTTGCAGGTCCTCGTGATGTTAATGACGAGAGGAATAGGTTGTATCTAGCGATGGTTGAGACTGCTAAACGTCTCAAACCAAGAGCGGTTGTTTTAGAGAATGTACCAGGTTTGTTGCAATTAAACGAGGGGAAAGCTGCTAAACGGATTATTGAAGATTTCTCAGAGATAGGATACAACATCCATTGTAAAATATTATATGCTCCCGAATATGGTGTTCCTCAAATTAGAAAAAGGGTTTTCTTTGTAGGGTTACTAAATAGTGATAAACCATTTAAGTTCCCTGATGGTTTTGTAGAACAAGAAAAATTTGTTACAACTGAGGATGCAATTTCTGATTTGCCTAGTCTTGAGGGAATTTATGGTGAAGAAATCCAAGAATATGAGACTGAAGCTACAACACCTTATCAAAAGTTGATGAGGAGAAATTCTAAAAATATTCGTAATCATATTGGAACAATTCATTCAGAAAAAACTATAAAAATGATATCAATGGTTCCTGAGGGGAAAAATTACAAGGCATTACCAGAGCAATATAGAAGCATGTATAAATATAATGAAGCTTTAACACGATACCATAGTAAGAAACCTTCGCTAACAATTAATACTGGTCATAGATCACATTTTCATTATAAGTATAATCGTATACCAACAGTCCGTGAATCAGCACGTTTACAATCATTTCCAGATGATTTTATTTTCTATGGAAATAAAACACAACAATATAAGCAAGTGGGTAACGCTGTACCTCCGTTACTTGGTAAAGCATTAGCTGAAAAACTTAAACGTACATTGGAGAAATAGAGTGGATAAAATCAAATTCATTGATTTGTTTGCCGGATGTGGTGGTCTCAGTGATGGGTTTCTACAAACCGGAAGATTTAAAGATATTGCTTCAGTAGAATGGTTGGAACCACAAGTGGAAACGCTACGAAATCGTTTGAAAACAAAATGGGGAATTTTAAATTCAAATGAAACGGTTTTACATTTTGATATCCAGGATGAAGAGCGATTGTTTAATGGTTGGAAAGATGATCAAAAGTTTGGTTCTAATAACGGATTAGATTGTCTTGTGAAACAAGCAGATGGTGTTGACGTAATTATTGGTGGACCTCCTTGCCAGGCTTATTCGGTTGCTGGACGTGTTAGAGATAATAACGGAATGCATGATGATTATCGTAACTATTTATTTGAACATTACTTAAGTATTGTTTCTCGTTATAAACCCAAATTTTTTGTTTTTGAAAACGTACCAGGAATGTTAAGTGCAAAGCCTAACGGAGTTAACATTGTTGAAGAAATTACTAAAGGATTTAATAAAATTGGTTATAGCATTTCAACAAAATTGGGATCTCAAGCTGTATTGAATGCTTCAGATTTTGGAGTACCTCAAAATAGGAAACGTGTCATTATTTTTGGTGTAAACAATGATTATCAAACAGAGTTTTTAGAAATCAATTTTATAAATGAATTTTACAACATTATGAATTCAAAAAAAGTCTCTCAAAAGGCCACTGTTTTTGATGCTATTGGCGATCTTCCTAAATTTAAACCGATTTTAACAGAACATAAAAAAAGAGAATCCTACATAGAACCGAGTGATAACAAATATAATTGGCATAAAGCACGTTATCATAATCTTAGAGATATGGATATTTTTAAGTTACTTGCGGAAGACATTGAGACTGGGAGAAATGAGTATACTGATAGCAAAGCAATTAGTCAGTTATATGAAGAGAGAGTTGGGTCGAAGTCCCCTATTCATAGATATCATGTATTAAGAAAAGACTTACCAAGTACAACTATCATTGCCCATTTACATAAGGACGGGAATAGATTCATACATTATGATTCAAAACAAGCTAGGAGTATTACACCGAGAGAAGCTGCCAGACTACAATCGTTTCCAGACGATTTTCATTTTATTGGTACACAATCAAGTGTTTTTCAAATGATTGGTAATGCAGTACCGCCATTGCTTGGGAAAAAAATCGCTCTTACTATATCTGAATTGTTGGAGAAGGTAAATGATGCTACATTATAATTTTACAAATGATCTTAGGATAACTGACTTGTTGGGAACGCTTAAAAAAGTAGCTAATTTAGTTAGAACAGATTCTGTGCCAACTGCATCAGAAGATAAATCTCTAAATAATAATGCTAATACATTGATTAGTTATTTTTCTTTATATAAAGGAAGTAATAATTTGGAAGAAGCAGAGTTCGGCGACAGTCGAAATGTTGTTTTGAATTTTATGTCAAAATTCCAATTTCCTAATAATAGAAAAAAAGCTGACTTTGATTTACAGGTTCAGCAAAATATTAGACTTAAACCTTATCAAGTAATTATTAAACTACTTTATACAGGAGCGCTATCGGATAGTAACTTTCATTTAACTCAAGAAGAAATATTAAATTTTATTTTTCTAAATCCAGAGGTTGCTACGGCTCAAAATGTTGACTATCTTAAGCTACTGAGTGATTTGCTAGATTACAGGGAAAATCACATCCTACCTCCCTTTATAGAACAAACTTCGTGGAAACAACCTGAACGACAGTTACGAGAAATGTTACGTGTTATGACACATACAGATATAATTTCTTTTGAAAAAGGAGTAGTGAAATTTGAGAATGTAAGCAATTTTAGGAATAGTAGATTATTGTCAAATCTTTTATTTGACAAAAGATTTATTGATGGCTCTGGAAAAAGTTTTGATGATTTTAAAACTGAATATCAAAAATATATGGATTTAGAGGAAGTAACAAATAAAAAGATGAGTGAAGCTGAGACTAGCAATCAAGTATTTGATGTAGAGTGTAGTTTACGTGATCAGGTAATACAAGAAATACATTTTGGGGCTCCTGGTACTGGCAAAAGTCATAGTATCAAAGATATCATTCGAGATAGTTATCCGGACTATGATGAGTCAGATTCCAACCCATTTGTTTTAAGGACTACTATTCATGGGGAATATAGTTACTTTGATTTTGTTGGTAATGTTATGCCTACTTCCCATAATGGTGTGATTACTTACAAATTTGTAGCTGGCATTTTTACAAAAGCTTTAATTAGAGCGATGCTTAATAAAGATAATGATATTTATTTGATAATTGAAGAAATGTCACGAGGAGATATTGCTTCAGTATTTGGCGATTTATTCCAGCTCTTAGATAGAAAAAGTAGTGGTGAGAGTGTGTATAAAGTAGACAATTCACTAATTTCAGATGAACTAATCAAATATGGTGCGAAAACTGATGAGGACGATAAGGTCTATTTACCAAATAATTTACACATTATTGGTACAGCTAATACTAGTGACCAAAATGTTAATGTTTTAGATACTGCTTTCAAGAGAAGGTTCTCATTTGTTTATGAAAGTGTTAAACCTAATTATGACAAGAACACAGGAAAAATCCTTAATTCTGTATCGTTTACTTTAAACGACAAAGAATTTGAATGGAATCACTTCTATTTAGCAGTTAATGAATTCATTGTTTCCAATTTGGGGCTTAGTGAAGACAAACAGTTAGGGCAATTTTTTGTAACATTTGGCGATGGTGTAGATGTAATAGAAACCGTAAAAAACAAAGTTTTACACTACTTGTGGGAAGATGTACAATTGCAAAGTATGAATGAAGAATTTACTATTTTTAATAAAGATTTTAAAGCATTTTCAGATTTGTATTACAGTTTTGATAAAGAAGCAGAAGCTGATAAAATATTTTCTCAGGAGTTTTTAACTACTTACAATCAACAGAGTGTAAAAATGAGTATAGAAAATTATGAATAAATCAAATCTTACTTGTATAAATGATGGTGAAATATTTGATGAGAATAAATTAGGTAAATTTCAAATTAACGATTTACTACGTAATACCAATGGGACCATTACCATAAATTTTGTCGGGGTTGTGGTTGCAAAGGAAGATATCTTAATATCATTTCCAAAACATTTTGAACATGAAAATCTTTCTGATAAAGAGAAGCGAGAATATGCGAAAAGTATTGCCTCGCTTCTAGTAAAAGGGAATTCGACATTTTTTTCTCCAAAAACCAAAAACTATTATAATGAATTTCCGCTAAATAGTTATTTCATTGTTTTGGAATATTTTAAAAAGTATGGAATATACAATAAAAAAATCAAAGCTGAGAATAAGTCAAATCTGGGTAGACCAAATTGGAATAAAACAATGAGAAAGTCTCAAAAGATTATTCAAGATAATGGAGTAATTTTTTTACCAATTATTTCAATAACTAACAAAAATAGTTCAGTATTTTTGAGTGATTGTATGAAATTTATCTTAAGTAATACATATGAAATGTATTCAGATGTGCTTAATCTCTTAATGCCTTATAAAGATTTTCCCTTAGGTAATATTTTTAAAAACTTTAAGGCATGTCTTCGGAAATTGAAATTAATAAGGAATTATTATTTTAAGGATTCTGAAAAAGAGTTGATACAAGCAATGATACGTTATTTTGAGTGGCTATCTGTTCGAAATGGTTTTTTAGCATTAACGACCACTAGTTTTTCTTCATATTGGGAATCAATGGTTCATGTATTTTTAAATAAAAGTTTTGCAGGCTTTGAAGACGACAAATTGAAGTTTACTGATAAACCAAAATATATTTTTGTGAAACGGTCAGAACAAGCAGAAGATGATGAAAATCGAAAGAATAGTCAAGGCTTCTCAATAGAGTTTGACCATATTTCCATAAGTAAAGAAGATAACGAAATTATTTTGTTTGATTCAAAATATATGAACAAAATAAATGACTTGAATTATAAACAAGCATTTTATTATTATTTCTTGAAGCAAAAATACCCTAAAGCAATAATACATAATGGTTTAATTGCTCCAACACACAGAGATACATATGAGAGAGTTCATATTGATAGAACATGGATAGCTGGAGTAACAAGTGATGTGGGATATTCAGATGGACTTAAAATAATGGAATATTATTTAAATTTAAAGAAAATAATAGATTTTACCCTTTTGAATATTATTGATTTTAGAAAGGCCATGAAATCTCGTTCTAAGCCAAAAGTATAATATCTTCTGGCAAGATATTCAATCGACCGTGATCTTCCCATTGAATAAGTATAGAGCCAAGATCATCCACTCCTTTAACAATACCTATACTACCGATTGGTGGTGCATAGGGGTCATTCATATGTAATAACTTTACTTTAGACCCGATGGGATACTTTTTAAGTAACTGCTTTTTTAGATGATTATTCAATTTGACCTCCTTGATAAATTTGAAAGAAAAAGCCACATCAGTAACGACGTGGCTTTTAGTGTAGTTATCCATAATATTCAATTTTAGATGGTTCAATAATTTCATTATAGAAATTCTCTATGCTAATAGAGATATAACTTCTCGATTGATTTGGTGTAGTCAAGATAAGTTCTTCATAAGAAGAGAGGGAAGTAATGTCACTTAATAGAATATTCAAATTCGTAATCTTGCAGAGCTGGAAAAGTTCATTGCTGAAATTTCTGAGCTGTTTTGTGTGATTAGATTTAAAGATATTTTTTTGAATTTGAATTTCTAGATTCCTGATGAATTCATACAGATTGTCATAGATTTCTTCGTTAATTTTCATTCAGGCATACCTCCATTTAGTTTTTGTAATCTGTTATATTCTTTAGAGCTTTGTAAAGAATATCAGTACCTTATTTATAATGCCGTTTCCAGTATCAATTCGATAATAGTTTTTATTTGAAAAGCAAGAAGTATTAATGGTAGTTAATAGAGTAAGCAGAAGAGGGAGTATTTTAATGATATAATCAATCATTTCTACTATTATAACGTATAATATCAAATTTAGGAGAAGTTTGTTTAAAAGAACTTTATTTAAGCATTATTTATCCTTTTAAATATTTTTTAGAAACGAAAAAATACTTATATTAAACCAATTTTAATAATAAATCGGAGGAAAAAGTGGTAGTAAAAATTGATCCTAGTAATCTTAATAATAAAGGAATAGAAGAAGCATTAAAGCAAGTCAGTGATTTGCCTAGATCCCTAAACTCAAATCTTGATACGACTTCAGCGCTAGTATCAGCAAGGTCAGTACTGAAAAATGCTATAAGTACAATAAATTTATCAAAAATTGCAATTAATACGATGAGTAATAACTTGGAACAAATCTCACGCTTAGGCCAAACAATTAATCAGAGTTCCGTAAAAACAATTGCAAAATCCTTTTCTACCGTGTCGAAAATCCAAACAGATTCTATTAAGAATCTAATTGAGTTAGCTCAACAGTCAGTCAGTAGTATAGATATTGATTATTCAAAAATTACCTCTCAGTTGGTAGAGACTTTAAAAAGTTTCCCCAAACCTTACACAGAGGAAGAAATTAGTGAGATAATTTCAAATATAAATACTTTGGCAGAAAAGGGCTGGGTAATCTATTTTCCCTTAGAAAATATATATCAACGAATACGGTCAGAAGATATCATAGAAGTGGAAAATGAATGGGTATCTTTACTTGAAGAGGTTTTATCGGATAGTACAAAAACTCAAAGTTTACAAGAATCGGAATGTTACCCTGGTGAATTAATAAAATCTATGGTTGATAGCTATTTTCATGAAAATTACTATGCAGCATATACTCTAGCTACTCTAGCAATAGATGGGGCTATAAATAGGGTAGCTGAACTGAAATCTAAAGATCATCGGATTCCTGTTGGATATAGAGCGGTGGAGAAAATCGAAGAAGTAGTTTTGAATAAGACATTTAATGATATTGGTTTTTTTCATTGGATGTTTCAGTTTTTTAAAGGTACTAAATCTTTTACACTCGATAAACCCAATAGGCATATGATTGGTCATGGCAGATGGGATGGTGAAATTTCAAAGACAGAGTTTCTAAAATTATTTAATGTTATGCTTTATATTGATAAAGAATTTCCGGATTGGAAAGAAGCTATGACCGAAAAGATTGGTAATCCTCTATAATCCTTTAGAAAATAGAGTTGCTTACCTATATTTGCAATAACTAGGATTTCTAATTGGTAGATAGCATTTCTCAAATTCCTATATTACTTATCTTTTGAAGCAGTATTTATCCCAGTTGTATGGACTTTCTTCCTATTTATTCTAACTAAATTAACTTTTACATGTTAGAAGAGGCTCCGTTGCTTGTAGTTGATGGTTATTAAGTGACTCTCACATTCATCAGCACCAGGTTTTACGATTTGTGGCAAATTCAATTTAATATTTTGCCTCAAATTAGCCACACTTTTTATAGAACTAAGAGGAATAATGAAGTTCTCTTTCTATTAATATGGTTGTTTAAAATCTTAAATATAGCGTTTTACGGTGTAATGGGAAGTATGACAAATAAATCATCTATGTTCAGCAAACAAAGCTTAATTGGATAAAGAAACAAGATTCTCATATTTTTGTTCACTCTTCAATTATGCTGTCACTGTCTATTTACTGTCCTATATAGTGTAAAATATATAGAAGTTGTTAAGTTTACTAGTAGTTAAATCCCTTAAAATCAGTATTTATGATGATAACAAGCCTAAAAAATTCTTGGAACAAGTTTTGCATGTCTATTATAACAGCAAATAATAAACTTTCGGGAAAATAAGTCTTTTTCGGAAACTTTATCTTGTATATGGCTTAGGTTTGATATCTCGCTTAATATATAGGGGATGCTTTGGCTCGCCACTTTTATTAATATCTAAACAATATAAGGATTTAACTAGGTCATAGACCTCTTGCGATCGATTGTTAAAACTACCATGGTTTCCCCAACAAGCAATTGTTATTTCTGCTTTGTCTGCACATTCTCTAATATAGAAATTATTATCAATGCCAATTGGATCCTGTTCTGCATACAGTCCTTGTGGGTTGGTTGATCTAAAGGCGAATAGGTTTGTCATGAGGATACCACCGTAACCCCAATCTTTGGCAAAGTTGATACATCTTCTAATCGTTGGATCATCCTCGCTTTCATCAGCGATGGATGGATTTAACCCAATAAAAAGGACAGTGGGTTTTGTTTCGTCCCAGTTTCTTGATAGAACGTACCGATACTTTCTGTCATCTGATAATATAGCATTTTTCTTCATAATTGGCCTCCATTTCCTCTATTATATAATATTAACATTAGTATTAGTAACGTTTTGGAGCTGAATGATTCAATGGGATAATGTGAGTGGATAATTTCCCTGATTCAAACTAATTCATTCAAATTTATTGAAATCTTTTCTGATAGTGGTATTAAGGAATGTTGTGATAGAGACTTTTTGAAATTAAAAGAAAAGAGACCTTGTCAAACCAGGTCTTAAGAAAGCTCGTAAAGCTAGCCAGTTCTCAAAACGTTAATTCGTTGCTGGACAGCAGAGTACAAACGAAAACACTTTGCAGCTTGCAAGGTGTTTTTTTTGTATGAGAACTACTGGCGGTGCGCAATTAGGATAGCTCTAGCGACTTTAGTCGCATAGAGATATGCTATGCACAGTTGCCCCAAGAAAACAAGCGAAGCGATGTTTGATTGGGTGGCAACCACTGCACTCAAAACGTTAATCAATACGATTAAATCAACGTTTTAAGCTCATCAAGGCTTTGCTTTATGGCTGCCTTTTGGTAAGGGATTCTGAAAAAAATGACTTAAATGTTATTTGTGTTTTGTCTTCATCTTGAAATTCTTATAACAATGTGATATATTTATAACAGATAAGATGTGATATATTTATAACACATTAAAAGGAGATGGAGAAAATGAAAATGTCGAAGAACTTAAAGATGATTCTTTATATCGCTAGCGTGCTTATTGTTGTATGTTTAGTATTATTGCTGGGGAATCACCTACCGATTCTAGCGAAAGGTGCTATTATGACGACGGCTTGGCTTCCTTCGTATTTGGTTTGTACGATGGTAACGGTCCTCTCAAAATCAACCTATCAAAAGAAAGAGAAAAACATGTTTGGGATTACTGCAAAATTATATACAGTGCTTGTATTTCTCTCGTCCTCAATCTATACTATTGGAGTTTGGCTTCTAACTCCTGGTTCTTTGATTAAGAATATAATGTTAGGAATTGGATTAAGTGTTCAATTGTTATTAATGTTTTACTTCTTATTCAAGAGGATTAATGAAGAACCCGATGAACGATTTTATAGAAATATTGCAAAGTCTTCTTCCATTTTGTTTACAATAGCAATCTTTATATTATTGGGAATTGCAACATTGATAGCTGTCTGTAAAGTTTTCGTTTTGAATGCTGGATTTCTTTATATTTTGGTGGCTTTTTTACTCTTATTATTTGCCATTACTTACTTTATCACTGAAAAAAGGGGATGAAATATGGCGAAAGAAAGTAAAATAAAGACTAACTTGAAAGAAGTAAGGGAAGCTTATGGTATGACTCAACAAGATTTAGCAGATCAAGTAGGAATACGGAGAGAAACGATTGTTCACTTGGAAAATAACCGCTACAACCCTTCGTTGGAAATGGCTTTAAAAATAGCGCAAGTCTTTAATAAACAAGTGGAAGAACTATTTCGTCTGAAATAAGAGAAGTGAAACAATCCAATTGATTTGTGTATCAGTTTTTGGAAGCTTGTTATTCTAAGGCGAGGTAGTGGTAAGAGGGAGTGTTTTCAAAGGAGTTATTTTTGACTACATCTTAGTTAAAACGCTTTCAAAAATAAGATAATAGTTTATTTTTCAAGCATTTTAACCCAATAATAGAACTTTTTAGGTCGAAATGCTCTCAAAAACGCTAATGTTTCTCTAATCTACTCACTTTTGAGATCTTGCATATTATGTAGTTATCATACAAAAATGATAAAAGTGAATGAATACATTTATTTGAAAGATAATATTGTTATATACTTCAAACATATTATCAGTAAAAGGGTTTTATACGTCTATTAAATATCTTTTGATTTTTAGCCATAAAACCTCACATAATAATGAATGTATATTTTACAAATTATGCTTTTATATATGACTTAAATATGTATTTAAACTTAGCAAAGGACATAATAAATTACCTAAAATAACATTAAAATTAAAAATGATTAATTATTACTATTTGGCAACACACCTCAAAAAACCTTTGTTTGTAGGAATTGTAGGATATATTAAAAATTTAAAAAAGTTTTTAAAATTTGTTGACATATCTCTAGATAGTGTTATAATCTATAGATGTCAGGGAGGTCCTGATACTAAATATATAATAATCCATTAGAGGAGAAACAATTATGAAAAAAGTATTGCTTACATCAGCTGCAGTTCTTGCAGTATTCGCTTCATCAGCAGCAGTTTTCGCTAACGACGGTAACGTTCACACTGGAAACCTTGATAACAAAACTGAAGCAACTGGTGGTGACTTCTTCACAAACAACGAAGGTGGTCTTACTCAAGCTGCTAAAGATGGTCTTAACAACGTTGACGCAGATTCAACTAAACAAAAATTTGAAGATGCTGGTGAACACATCGAACCAAAACGTGATGCTAACGGAAACATCATCAAAGATGAGTTTGTAGTTACTGATAAAGCTAACGCTAACAAAGACGCTAAAGAAGAAGCTAAAGCTGTTAAAGCTGCAGAAAAGAAAGCTCCAGCAGCTAAAGCTGAAGCTAAAGCTCTTCCAAACACAGCAGCTGTTAAATAATTAACTGCTATTGCTAAAAAGAATATCACTGGGGCTAGAGCTTCGGTGATATTTTTCTATGGATAAAGAAAAGGATTTGACATTTCATGAGTAATCATAATCGTAAATCTACTGGATCTCGCAAAAAACTGATTGCTGGGATTTCGGCCTTAGTCATTGCTGCTTTGGCTATCTTCCTTGGCTTCCAGTTTATGTCTCCGACAGCATCGTCCTCTAATGGTGTTAAGAGTGTTTTAACGACTAAAAAAGCAAACACTTATAAAGTTTCAGATGAGGAGAAAGCCTACCTCAAAAATAAATTTGATGGTCTTGAGGCGACAAACCCTGATACTATCGCTTATGTCTATGCACCAGGGACTAAATTGGATGAGCCAGTTGTTCAAACAACGGACAATTCAACCTACTTAGATAAAACATTTGATGGAGGAAACGTTCCATATTTGGGAACGGTCTTCATGGATACAGATAATAAGAAAGATTTCAGCGATCGTTTGACTTGGCTCTTCGGCCATGCTCGAGGAAGTAAGGTTGCTGATAGTCGTATGTTCAACGATGTTAACTACTATAGTGATCAGTCGTTCTTTGATAAACACAAATATGTTGTTATTGAGACGCCTCAACGTAAGTATTATTATGAAGCGCTCGCTATGGTAATTGTGCCTGAAGACACAGCTTTCTATCGTACATCATTTGAAAGCGATAAAGACTTTAAACAACAGTTGGATATCATCTATGATCAAGCAAGTGTTAAAAACAAGGATTTGAAGGTTAGTGCTTCAGATAAATACCTCGTTCTTTCGACTTGTCGTGAGGAAGATGAAACGATTCGTGCTAATCTCTACTTGCGTCAAATTCCAGACTCTGAAATGTCTGATTTTGTAGCTAAACATGGTAAAGATTTGGAATACACACCAACACGCTAATTATTAACCAAACTCTACTTCGTATGAAGTAGAGTTTTTATCTTGTCTAAGAAAACTGATGTTTTCAATCGCCATGGAATTGAGATGTAACCGTTTATTAATCTTTTTTATCATCAATGGATAAGTTTTTTTGGTACACTAGAAGTATGAAAAAGGAGAGTATTATGAAACAGAGCCAGGCTAAAAAGCGTGACAATGCGATGACTAATAAGATTTTGATGGGGTTGATTGCTC
>ERZ791834.917-NODE-917-length-16639-cov-4.17818_pt1 | contig 16639 bp, 18 predicted proteins | sample MGYA00510293_ERZ791834 | MGnify/ENA primary metagenome ERZ791834 (study PRJEB30046, sample SAMN00715253) | human gut metagenome | study: EMG produced TPA metagenomics assembly of the A metagenome-wide association study of gut microbiota in type 2...
ATATTGTGGTTCGTCGTGGACATTACTCTGGTGAAATCATGGTTATTTTAGTGACCACTCGTCCCAAGATTTTCCGTGTAAATCAGTTAATTGAACAGTTAGTTGTGCGATTTCCGAATATTAAATCTATCATGCAAAATATTAACGACCAGTCAGGTAATGCGATTTTTGGGAAGGAATTCCGTACGCTTTATGGTCGGGACTATGTAACGGATCGCATGCTGGATAATGACTTTCAAATTGCTGCCTCAGCATTTTACCAAGTCAATACAGAGATGGCAGAGAAAATGTATCAAACGGCGATTGATTTTGCTGAGTTGAATACAGAGGATATTGTAGTGGATGCCTATTCGGGAATTGGCACCATTGGATTGTCAGTTGCGAAACACATCAAAGAAGTCTATGGCGTGGAGGTTATCCCTCAAGCAGTTGAAAACAGCAAAAAGAATGCTGAGCTAAACGGTATTAGCAATGCCCATTATGTTTGTGATTCAGCAGAGAATGCTATCAAAAAATGGCTAAATCAAGGTATAAAACCTAGTGTCATCATGGTTGATCCGCCACGTAAAGGCTTGACTGAAAGTTTTATCAAATCAAGTGTCAGCATGAATCCAAAGAAAATCATCTATATTTCCTGCAATGCCGCCACCATGGCACGTGACATCAAGCTCTATCAAGAACTGGGGTACAAACTCACAAAAGTCCAGCCCGTGGATTTATTTCCAATGACACATCATATCGAGGTTGTAGGACTGCTGGAGAGAAAGGGATAAAGCCCACCGTTTCAGGGTTTACAAAAGGCTTGATATTCAGCCTTTTTTGAATTTTTGAGTGAAGTATAAATCTAACAGTCTGAAGTGATGTAGTAGGATTGATAGTGGTAAAGTATGAAATTTATTCCCACATACGCAGAGGGGGTGCAAAATGTTCCAGCAGGTAGGGTGTCTGTGGGAATTGTTTTGCACCCCCTTTTTTTGATTTTCTGATATCACCAAGATGGTCGATGGAAGTAAGAGTTCAGTAATTGATACAAACACGACAAACGCATGAAGAAAATATAGCTTTCTGAAAGCAATTTTTTCTAAAAATAAACTATTTTTGTGGAAAAAATGTGCTATAATTTTCCTTGTAAAGGGACTTTGAATATGTTCAATTGTAAAAAGAATGAAAACGATTTGAAAAATGCATACAGCTTGAAAATAGTTACATGTATTTTCTTCATTCGTACGGCGTGTTGATACAAATGAATATAGTAGAATAATTTTTGTAATTGAGTTATAATATATTTAACATTACTTGCTCGCATTTTGATTGGAGAATATATGGAGAATTTCTTTTTAGTTTTTTTGCCAGCGATACTAGTGCTTTTATCTAGTCTTATCGATTTTTGTCTCCAATTGTGGCAAATGAAAAAACTTAGAAAAGACTTTGAGGGAAAACAAGTAATTGTAAATGATACTTATGATTTAAGAAAAGCATTATCTAGAGATCTGGAAGGGACTTGGCGTCTATATGGTAAATTTTTAAAATTTCAAAAAAATGATATAAATCATTTTAGTAGGGGATATTTAATTCTTGATTGGAATGTGACTCAAAACTATTATGATGCAATTTATTGCTACAGTATTTTAAAAGAATATGAAACTGAGTGCATTATCACATGTGTTTGTAAAGGTGTTTCTGTAAATTCTAATAAAAAGGACGAAATTAGATTGCAATTCGATATAGAAGATAGAGTTTCAAAGGATAGTTTTACAAATTTTAGAAGAAATTTTTCTTTGGTAATGAAACTAAACAAGGATAAGACATTACAGGAAATAAAGTATATGAGTTGTAAGTATGAAACACCAGATACAGAAGGTGAATTGAATTTTACAAAAGTTTATTGAGGAAGTATATGTATTCAAAAAAATATGACTCTGATTTTATTAGGAGTAATAATAAGTTCTATTTTGAATTTATTAATAAATATTTAGATAAAGAATTTTCTCTAGTAGATTTAGGCTGTGGTACATGTCGGAAAAATATCAATATTGCCAATAAAGTTAAATCTATCTACGGCATTGACATCAATGAAGATATGTTAGAAAAAGCTAAAATAAACATAAAAAATTCAAGTGTGGAAAATATTAAAATTTTTTTTGGTAATAATTTTAATTCACCATTTCAGAATCATATTTTTGATATTTGTACTGTAGCACTAACATCTTACTCAGTACCTGAAATTCAAAGAATCTTAAAGCCAAATGGTATTCTTCTTATTGAAACACTTACAGCCAAGGATAAACATGAGATAAAGGATGTCTTTGGATTCGATGAGTTAGGTAACAGAGGCTTTCTTTCTAATCAGTCAGAATCTTTTAGGTACCGTAATATTTGTGACTCATTAACTCCATTCTTTGAAATAATTGAGATGAAGAAAGTAGAATGGAAAACAAAACTTGAAATAAGTAGCTTTGTTGAACTGTTAGAAGTCACTCCAACCATAAGGAATTTTTCTAAAATAAGTGACTTCTCAGCTATTGACAGTATTTCAAAAAATGGTTTCGTTGAATTTACAGAGAGTCGTTATTATATTGCGGCTAAATCAAGAAATAAGGATGATGAAGTATGGGACAAGAATCTCAAGATTTACTAACGATGAGAACAGCATTTTTAACCGCATATCCGAAGATATTTACCGATATAGATAATTCATTTTTAATTATGAAAGAAATGTTTGGGTTGGCTCATCAATACGATTTTCAATTTTCTTATTCTCAGTTCAATCCGAATCTATCTTTAGAGATTGAGGCGAGATATAAATCACTATCAGAGGTATTAAAACAACAGTTAATTTTTCTTGGACCAGAGACTGTCATTATTGAGCTTGCAGCTGGTCTTTCACCAAGAAAACTTGATTTTTGTAATTTTGAATATTATGAATTAGATTTTCAAAAAATTTGTGAATTAAAATCTGATATCTATGAAAGAATTGGATATAATAATTTTACTAATGATTTAATATCAATAGACCTCACTGATTTTGAAAAATTAGAAAATAATTTACAAAATATAGAAATCAATAATTCCGGCAAAAATTTTATATTTATTTCAGAAGGTCTCTTTTGGTACCTAGAGAGAAAAGATGTATTTAATATCGCAAGCATAATAAAAAAATTCTTAATTAGAAACAATGGATGCTGGATTAATGCCGATTGTCCTGTATTTTTCGATCAGTTTAAAGATGTAGAGTACAGAACTTTTATATCCCAATCTTCAAATAAAGACATGAATGAACCTTTTTCTGATTTTCAAGATTATAAAAATTTTTTTGAGGAGATTGGTTATGAATTGTCTTCTTATAAATTATTAGATATAATTAGTTTTGCAGATATTTCATCAGCTAAACTATTCTCTGTTTCTAATAATGAGATTGCTGATAGGTGCAATAGTTATACCAATATAGCGTTGTTACGAATTTGACTTGAGTAACTTACAACATCTGCTTTCAATAAAATTCGTTATATGTTTTATTTAGTAGTATAATAGTACTTGATCATATTTCCTTGATAGTGAGGACAAGTTGGAGCTGCGTAATCTAGCTTGGCTTGAATCTCTATGTGGGTTTGGTGTTTATCGGCGCTTAAAATTTCTATATTTTTATCTTTTATTCCGTACAATTTTGTGGTATTCTGAAAATGTTCCATATGAACCCTTTCTAATGATTTGTTTAATCACTTTTCATTATAAATCATATGGGACTTTTTTCTGCATTCAAAAGACCATATAATCTCTGCGGTGGAGTTACCCACTACAGATATTATAGAAGCTTTTTAAATTGAAACTCCAGAATGATAAGAGAAATAAATGCATTTTTTTGCTAATTTTTTCATTTCTGCTGAAAGTTTTACGAATATATAGATAGGAGCGAAAAAATTAAACTTTTATCTAGGAGGAAGTACAATGACTTCAATTTTTATCTCTTCACTTAATTGCCCATTTTGCGATGTAACTAACTCATTTGAACGCTATGACAGAATCGATGTATCTAAAACACCTCAGTTCACGAAATCAATCATAGATTGGGAATTGTTCAAGTTTACTTGCAACCACTGTGGTCATCAAGTGATTGTTGATTATCCGACACTTTATGTTGATGAAGAAAATAAAGCTATCATTCAATACTTGCCATCTAACTGTAGCAACCAAAATTCAGTTCTAAGTATTAAGGAACTTTCTTCAAAATTTGATATTCCTAAGTATAAATGTCGTGTTGTTACTAACTTAGAAGACTTTGTTGAGAAGGTACAAATTTTCAATGAAGGCATGGACGACAAGGCTATCGAATTCATGAAATATATAAAGAGGCCGAATGAAGAGGAAGATATCATGTTTTCCTATGAACATATGGTGTTTACGAAAGTTGGACCAATAGCTTATCAATTTATGTTCATCAATCATAAGGAAATAGTGGCATCGTTAAACTTCTCAAGAGAATTATATCTGGAATCCCTAGCAGAAGTTACCGAAGCGGGAGAAGGCGAATATGTCATCGATAAACATTGGGCTGAAAAATTTATACGTCAATCCTAATTTAATTTTAGTTTACCACCACAGTCAATGCTTTAGCAATCTACATCTGCTCTGTATAATTGTATATGTAGATTTCTGGAAAGGAGGTAAACTACTATGGTAAGAAGGAATACTAGAAAGACAACTCGTCAGCAAAAACGGATTCGTGAAGCTTTTGAGAATGAACGTGTTGTTGAGATTATTCCAGCTAAAAGTGAATTTACTGATGTGAAGACAAAAAAGTTGCGCGTGGCAGCTTACTGTCGTGTCAGTACCTTTGATGAATCTCAGTCTGGGAGTTTTGAACTCCAAAAGCAGACATACACAGAGAAAATCAAAAACAACCCAGAATGGGAGTTGGCTGGGATATATGCAGATCAAGGTGCTTCTGGAACCACCGTCAAAAAGCGTGAGCAATTCTTGCAGATGCTTGAAGATTGTAGAGCAGGTAAGATTGACTTGATAATCGTAAAGAGTGTCAGTCGGTTTGCTCGTAATCAGCTAGATTTCATAAGCATATACCGTGAGCTGAAGACTTTACCTAATCCTGTCGGTATCTATATAGAGGATATTAACCTCAATACACTTGATACCAATAGTGAATTCATCTTAGGTGTTATGTCTATTGTTGCTCAAGGTGAGAGTGAGCAAAAGAGTGCTTCAATAACATGGTCTGTTATTGAAAGATTCAAGCGTGGTATACCAATCATTCCTACACATAACTTATTGGGCTATACCAAAGACCAATATGGTCGTATTGTCATTGATGATTCAGAAGCTAAAATAGTAAAGTTCATTTATGACTCATACATCGATGGTATGTCAGCACGAGAGATTGCTGAATCATTGATGAAAAACAAGATACCCACGGTTACTGGACAGGACACTTGGTCAAACTTAGCTATTTACAACATACTCAAAAACGAGAAGTATAAGGGTGAAATCATCATGCAGAAGACTTTTACGGTTGATTGTTTTAGTCATAAGTCTCGTAAAAATAATGGTGAGAAACCCAAATACCGACTAAAAAATGGCATTCCCTCAATCATTCCAGATTCTAGGTGGGAGTTAGTGCAGCAATTACTTAAACACCCAAGAAGAAATACGAAATCTACATCAAAAGTAAGTGCTCCTAAACTCTACATCAAGAAAATTAAGTCTGGTATGTTGAGGGATTTTATTGTGCTTGATCCTAGTTGGAAGTCAAAAGATATTCATGAAATTTTTAAATAAGAAAGAGGAACTATTATGCGATTTAAAGATTATAACCTAGAAGTAGTGACAGTTGAACGCTCAACATTTGAATTCAGTATGACAGTTAATAAGAACTTTATAACTTTTAGCAAAGGAATTGTCCAAGCTTTAGACTATCCATCACATGTACTCATTGCATTTAACAAAGAGACTAAGGTAATGGGGATTCAAGTTTGTCGAGCAAAAACCAGGGGCTCTTTTAGTTTTTCAAAGCCTGAGAGTGAGCAAAAACGTACGGTTCAAATGATGAACAAAAACCTTCGGGAAGCTCTATTTTATATTATGGATGAGTGGAATGAGTCAAAGCGTTATAAAATTGAAGGTATACATATTCCAGAGGATAAGGCTTTTATTTTTGAGTTGAGCAAATTTAATGAGTTGCCAGACTTTAGAAAGAATGATAAATAAATGTAAGTCAGCTTACTCATAATTCATATTGGTAGAAGCACATCTCGTGTGTTTCTACCATTTTCTATATTACTGCAAGTGTTTTCATGGTATAATGATTTTAACGAGGTGATTCTATGAATAAGAAAATTACTAATGTTCGTCCACAGTATCCACTAGGTGAAGAACCAAATTTGTGTGTGCCTGAAAAATACAATGAGTATCACAGGTTTTTGCTTGGACGCCTAGGTTCAATGCCACTGGTAGCTGTATGTATGAACCCTTCGGCAGCAAACGAAGAGTACAGTGATAGAACTATCAATAGAATAATCAATGCAAGTAAGAAATTAGGTTGTGATGGATGGGTAGTAGTTAACGTGTATCCTGAACGAGCTACTAATGCCTCCGATTTAGATGACTTTAACCCTGAGCTTTCTGAAGAAAATATCCAGTTGATTATGGAGTTTTTACTTGATAACGGTATTGACGAGGTTTGGGGTGCTTGGGGAAATCTAGGACACCCTTCCTTAGTAAAAGGCAGGGATCAACTTTTAGAATCATTTAGCCAGAATAATATCCGTGTGTATTCTTTCGCACCCCTAACTAAGTGGGGACAACCAGTCCATCCTTTGAACCGAAGTGTAAAGCAGAATATTTCAGTAGCTGGTAAGCTGTATATAGATTTTTAGGTAAATTTTATGGATTTAACAGTTGATAAACGAGAGAGGTTGGTTGAACTCTTAACCTCAGAGTATACCGTACCAGAAGAATATATTGATTGTGTAATAGCAGCTGTTAAGCAGTATGCTACGAAAAATTACTCTGATGAAGTCATAGAGAAAATGGTGAGAACCCCGCAAAGTCTTTCAAAAGGGCTTTCTCTACTTAGAGAAAGAAATGGTAAAAATGATTTAAGTTTGTTTAGGGGCATTATTTCTGAATGGCTTGTCTGTTCTGAATACAATGCATTGAAGAATAAGGGAGCTGTTATTATGACAATAACCAATCCTGACCCTTCATCGAAGGCAGATTTACTTCATATTATCAACACAGGTGAGGGGTTTATAGCAGTTCCAGGACCTGATGTAAAAAGTGGTGGAAGTACATATGTATTAAACCAGTGGAAGAAGATAGTTAACGAGAGATATGAAATTCCAATGGTTGATATTGATGGTATACTAACTACTGAGAATGGTTTAAAACAACTGTCTAAAAAGCAACGAGCAGAGTTTGATGAGTTGTGCAATCAATTCCCAAATAAACGACCGCTTGATACTCTTTTTGATAAGTCAGACATCAATAGGGTAATGGCCGATTACTTGAAGTTTGTAGAGTTTGATTTGTTACCTAGTGCCGAGTCAGTACTTTCTATAAAAGATATAAATACGACAAAAATCAAAGAAAAATTGTATAGCGGTACAATTTCTAATGGGCAGACTAATGACTGGTCGGTCTATATAAATGAGAGTAAAGATATTCTTCGATCGAAAACTGTATGTATAGAACCAATTGTAGAAGATGTGAAGGTTGATAAGGAGCCTGTAAAACCAAAGCAAAACACTGATAAAACTTTCCAGCAGAAAGTAAAAAAGGATAGAGGTCTATTAAGATTTATACCTCAGCATACACTAGATGGGGCTGGAAAAATTTTAAAAAATATTGGAAGTGGTATAAAAAATGGAGGGAGAGCAGCACTAAAGTTCGCAGCTGAAAATCCAGAGGTAGTAGAATTATTTGCTGATGTAGTCGTGACTTATCTTGCCAGTAGGAATGATAGTAGTGATTTTAGCGATTCAGACCAAAGTGATTATTATTCCAGTGGTTCGGATTCCTACTATGAAGATGACTATTACAGCGATGAGACTTCTGTATTTGAAAGTGGTTCTTCATTTTATGAAACTTCAAATGATAGCTTGGGAATATCAACTTCTGAAAGTCATAGTACACATAACTACCCAGAACAAAGAAAAGAGCCAGTTGCTCACCCCTATCGTAGAAATGGAGTTGTTGTAGGAGCCAGAGGGGGAACTGCTGAAGAAAGAGCCGCAATTAGAAAAGAATACGGATTAGAATAGTTATAGGAGGCTAGTGTATGAAACAAACTTTAGAAAAACAATTAGAGTTTGCCTTTAAATTCATGGTAGTCAGAATGAACTGACTAGGCTTTAAGCGTATATTGATGTCCGATGTATTTATAGCTTCGCGTGTTCTCAACCATCTTAACTTCAAATAAAAAGTAGTGATCACGCTTATCTTTAGCTTTCTGTTGGTTTAAGCGAAAATAACTTCTTTGGTTGGAAGTCATGACATGGAGAATGTCGTCAGTAATAAATGTCAGTGGAATATCCAGTAGTGAGTATTTGTAGAAGTCTTCCTCAAATCGATGGAAATTCTCGCTGAAGTAATCAAATTGTATATCATTCTGGTTAATCATCTAATTCCTCCGCTAGTGCAAGTGTTAATATATCTGAGACTTTGACAAATTGGTAGATTTCCTTCCCTTGAATACCTATTAGGTCACGGTTGATAGCAGTTATTTCACCAATCACAAGTCCTTCAATTGTCGTGAAGATAGTCTTTAGTTTATTGAGGTAGACTTGATTTAGGAGAATTACTTTTTCTTCCTGAGGAAGTTTATCACTGAAGTCAATTGTGTTGCCAGTCTCACTGAGAGCAGTGGAATGTTCAGATAAGAAGAACCCCATCCACTTGGCCATTTTTCTATCTTGGTATTCCCTTGCGGATTGGTAGGGTAAGTAACTTCTGTCTATCATGCTAATCCATCTAAACCTCCTGCTGAGTGTCCGCCAATGAGTTTAGACCTTTCAATGGCGCGTGAGTTTTCAAATAGTGCTGATGCTTTTTGGAGCGAGAGGAAGCCGAAACGTTCTCTGACATTATCAATGGTTCTTTCTAATTTCTCACCTTTTTCAATAGCATTTATATCATCAAAGAGTGAGTAAGTAACAATGTCTTCTGAGACAAAGCTATCGTAGCGAACACCAATGTCTCTAACGGCACCACCTGTGTATTTCTTACGAAAGAGTTTTACCACATGATCACAGAGCACAGCTGTACTCTGGGTAGGTTCTACCTTCATCTGAGCATTGATTGGTCTTTTCTGTTCCTGTTTTGAGTATCCGACAAAAATAGCCACATTAGTGGTTTTTCTTTTTGCGCGTCGTAGTCGAATAGCAACTTGCTCCGCCATTTCCTTTAGGACAAGTTCAATTTCCCATTGCTTTACATAGTCTTTGGGTAAGAGCTGAGAGTTGCCTAATCCAGTTGATTTAGGTTTATAGGGTTCTCTAACATTGCTCTCGTCAATCCCATTAGCATGAAACCAGAGCTGCATACCAATGATTCCAAATTCTTTTTTTAAGAGGTCTGGACTGCTGTTGGCGAGTTCTCTAATGGAGAAGATACCTAACTTATTTAACCGTGCTTTAGTTCGACTTCCGATCCCCCAGAAGTCTGTTAAGTTTGGAATGTTCCAGACCTTGCTTTCAACATCCTCATAAGACCAATTTGCTCGCATGGTGACAGTTTTCTTTGATTCATTATCAAGAGCTAGTTTCGCAAGAAGGGGATTGCTGTTGGACATTCCAACAGTTGAATAAACTCCTGTCTTTTTCCAAATGTCGTGCTGTATACGAGAAGATACCAAGTCCAATTTATCTCTTCTAGAGAGTGATTTATCATGGACAAAGTAGTTAAGAGAAGTCGTGAGGTCAACAAATCCCTCATCAATGGAATAAGGGAGTATTTCATCTTTAGTGGCATATTGTTGCAGGACCTCTTGGATTTCCATATTCTTCTCTATATACATGCTCATACGTGGTGGGACGATGAGTGTCTTTTTTGCCCAGTTCTCTATGTAGCGAACATATTGAGGCGTTATCTCGATGCCTTGCCTTTTAGCATTATAGTAGCTGAACTTTCTGGTATGGATATCAAAGGGAAGATCATAGCTACGACCGACATTCTCTTTCCCAAATACTTTCTTGAAAGTAGGAGAAGAGGCTAGTATCAATCCGTTAGCATTGTCAGCACGGCTCATAACACACAAGGAAGTTGTAAGAGGGTGCTTGCCACGGTCAACACACTCTACACTAGCATAAAAGGATTTCATGTCGATAAAGGCAATGTCAGATTGTGGCTCTTTTGAGTAATCAATGATGCCCATGGCAATCACCTACCTTTTCATCTTTTCAAGTTCATCAACAAGTGTTTGAATGTGGTCAGTGATATCGTATTCTTTAAGATAGGGTTTCATATAGATCCTTCCATCTTTTAGATAAATAATATCATCAACTTCCATCGTCATCCTCCTCATCTACCATAGCAATAAGAATGGCATCTTCAATTAAGAATCCATAAGGGTGAATAGTAGTGTTCTCGTCTGATGGCAGGAGAATCTCATGGAAACCTTCATTTTTGAGACGTTCCTCGAAGTTCTTCATGTCGAAGATTTCACCCTTATAGTTAGGGTTGTACCCATAAGTACCGAGCTCAAGAATGTCTTTTAACTTCATAACTATCCTCCAACTACAGGCATAAAGTGACCAATGACTTTACCTACAATACGGAACTCGTCCTCACTAAAGGCGTACTTATCAGGGTACTCATCATTGATGGAGACAATGCGATAGTGGTCATCTTCCTTATAGACTTTCTTAATGAAGGTTTGACCATTTAGATAGATAGCATAAACAGCTCCACTGTAGTCAAATCCTGTCTCATTGATAAGAGCAACCTCACCATCAGAGTATTTAGGCAGCATTGAGTCACCATGAATATATGCAGCAATATCATAATTGTAGTCTTCCTCAGAGTAGACAGTTTCGTACTCGTATTCATCATAATAGTTATCACCAAGACCAGCAGACAGTGGGACATCCTTGAGTACACGCACTGGAAAGAGTGGAATGACTTTAGACTCAGACTCTTTCTTAATCTGTTCAGCTAGTAAATTCTCCACGAACTTATCAGCAAGGACTTGATTTGTTTCGTTGAGTTGAAGGTAGTTGGTGACGATATTGTACTCAGATTCAAAGTAGCTAGGTTCGACATCTAATATTTCTGAAAGAAGAAGTAGATTCTTTTGGTTTGGTTTAGCCCTTCCAGACTCCCAGCTGTTGTATGAAGAACGATTGATTCCTAGCCGAATTGCAATTTCAGATTGAGATAATAGCTTACTTTCTCTTTTTTTCTTGAGACATTTTCCTGAAAACATGGTATACTACTCCTGTGTTGTTTTATAAAACAACCTAATTATATCATATCTAATAAGGAAATCAAGCTTTAACTTTTAGAGTGTGATATAATAATAAAAGTTATAACGTGACGTTTGAGGTGAATATTTGATTAAAAATGAAAGTTTATATGACGAAAAAATCATAAATAAATCATATGATAATGAGATAATACAGAAGGCAAAAGCATTGAGAAAATCTATTGCTGAGAGTATAACTACGACATCAGAGGTGAGATGGAATGATATTTCACTACAGGGAGGGATGTTTGAGAAAATTCTTGAAAGAACTCCTTTTACAGATACTGAGAATATTTTACAGTTTAATTTTTTAATAACTCAGTTGGCAACAAGTAGTATTTTACAAAATAAATCGTATAGTATTATTGATAAAATCGCACTTTATGCTTCAGTTGTAGAGATAGGTTCACGAGAATTTATTATTCCAGAAACGAATAAAGTAGTTACGCACCTAGTTGCTGCAAAAGAAAATGGATATTTTTTTACTCCTACTTCAGTCGCAATTAGGATGGTTCTGGAATCTATTGATTCGGTTGCTGATCCTAAACTTGTATTAGATCCTTCAATGGGGGTAGGAGTGTTTCTTGCATACCATGCTTTATTTAATAAAAAATTAGAAAAGATTATAGGAATAGAGATTGATACCAGTACCTCAATCTTGGCTACAAATTTAATAAAGTATGTATTGGACTATGTTGGCAATAATAGAATAAAATATGAAATAATTAATAGTGATTTTTTTGATTATTTTGAAGAAAATCGTGATATTAAAGCGGATGTCGTCATTATGAATCCACCATATGGAAATCTAAAATTTTTAAAGTCTGCTCTAACTGATAAAACAACAAAAGCAAACTTAGATAGTGACACGACTATACAGTTAGAGAAAAGATTACGGGAGGAAAAATTATCATATTCCAAAAGGCTCCGTTCCTATTTTTATAATTTCGGAATAACTAAGGGTGTACTTGAGTATTCTAAGTTATTCTTGGTAGCTAGTTTTGAACTTATTAATGAGAATGGGAGCATAACTTCAATCACTCCAATGAGTTGGTTAGGAGATGAGGCTAGTTTTGAATTTAGGAAAAAAATAATTGGTAGTGGATACTTAAGGACACTCTGGTTTATCCCAGAAAGAGCTAAGATTTTTAAGGGGGTAAATCAACCAACTGTAATTTCGATAATTTCAAAGAAATCGAACTCTGTTATTAAGATTGCAGAGGAAGTATTGAAAATAGAAGATTATTCAGAAAAAGTGTTTGTTGCTAATTTAGAGCAGGTAAAAAAAATATCATCAACAAATTTGAAATTTCCAAAGGCGAATAGTGATGACTTGAAAATACTTAGTCATTTTGCTCAGTTTACACAGATAAAAGATATTAACTATATTCATAATGTCCGAGGTGAACTTGACATTACAAAGCACAGAGATTATATAACTCCTAACAAGACTAAAACTCGGTTAATTCGTGGGGATCACATAAAGGGTAGAGAACTCTTGGAAGCTCATCTATCAAAAAAAGATAGTTTTGTTAAAGTTAATGGTTTTCTTAGAGAAATACAAAATAGTAAAAAAATGAAGTATTTTTATGAATCTCGTATTGCTATTCCTCAGTGTACATATTTAAATAAAGATAAAAGATTAGAGGCAGCTATTATTCCTGAAAAAAACATCATAGGAAATTCATGTAATTTTATTTCTCTTTACAACACCGAAGATAGAGAGAGCAAACAGTTCTATTACTGGATATTTTTAAATAGTTCGGTAGCAGAATGGCAATTCAGAGCTTTCAGTTACAATAATCATGTTTCGAATAATGAGCTAGCAGAATTACACTGTATTCCTTTCGAGGATTTAGGGATAGAGCTAAAACTATTATTAATGTCCAATCAGAGTTTGCAAAATCAAGAGAAAGATTGGTATTTGTTAGACTCATTAATTGCTAAATCACTACAAATCCCAAAATCTGATTATAAGAGAATTTTAGTAAGTTTAAATTACGATAAAATAGAAAAATATATGGAGGTATATAACGAAATAAATGGAGAAAAGTAATCTAACACTGCATACTATTCCTACGCTTTCCAATTTAGATAAACAAATGATTAGCTATGTTGAACCAGGTGGAAACTGGACTAGTATTCCAGAGACAGTTCCATCAAAGCGACTAGAACAAATAAGGCAGATGGCACGTGAAAGGGGGATGGTCAGGACAACGTATTACAGTCGTTTGAAATTTAGTCAACCCTCCTATACTATCTCCACATACTTTAATAGGCCAGGTAATGGTGCCAATATTCATCCTTGGGAAAATCGAACAATATCATCTAGAGAGGCTGCTCGTTTACAGTCCTTTCCTGACTCATTTCAATTTGTTGGATCTGACTCAGAAATTCGAACCCAGATCGGTAATGCTGTCCCCCCATTACTGGGTTATGCAATTGGTCGGTCTATAATTTCAAAAGCTGGTAGTAAAGTAGAGTTTTGCGACATTTTTGCTGGTGCTGGTGGGTTGAGTTTTGGACTTGAACTGTCAGGAATGCAGGGTATTGTCGCCGTAGAACTAAATAAGTCAGCATCGAAAACTTATGAAAAAAACCATTCTAATAAAATTAAGGTAATAAACGGAGATATAAACGATAGTGGAATTCAAAATACTCTTTTTTTAGAAGTCAAAGAAAGGGGCTCATCTAAGCCATTAGTTTTAGTCGGTGGGCCACCTTGTCAGGGGTTTTCTACAGCAGGTAATAGAGATGAGACAGATATTAGGAATAAGTTGGTTGATAGTTATCTAAAAATTGTTAAGGAAACACGACCTGACATAGTAATAATGGAGAATGTAGTTGGAATTTTAAGTATGAGAAAGGGTGACGTCATAAAGGGGATTCACAAAGAACTTGGTGAACTCGGCTATGTTTTTCACGAAAAGCCTTGGATTCTAGATGCTGAAAGATATGGAGTCCCTCAAATGAGAAGAAGGGTTATAATAGTTGCTGCATTATCAGAAAAGATGTTACCCTCTTTCCCTGATCCGATTTTTCAAAAATGTTTAGGTCGGAGAGAAGATTCAAATCAAATTGATCTTTTACAGCAAAAGTATCCCATAACAGTAGGAGAAGCCTTCTTCAGCCTTCCATCTTTGATGGAAGTAAATGATTATTTCCCCCAAAATGCAGTTTTTAATGCTGAGTATGATAAATGGTGTAAAGGGGAAATAACTACAGAAGATTTTTTAGAAGCTAGAAGTTAAATGTAAATACACCCCAGTTGAACTGGGGTGTATCTATAGATTATAAGTTTATGTTTATTTTGATAACTCTTCAAAAAATAATTCTGATAGTTGAATACCGCGTTGGTTAATAATTTCTTCAAATTTAATCTTTAAGTCAGTGTAATAACTTGATCTACATTCAAAAAGTCTAGAATCAACAAGAACTTGTAGTTTTTTATCTTTTTCTTGAATGGAGATTGGAGAGTTAAAAATTGTATTTAAATTTTTGTCTAACTCATTAATTTTCGTGGAATCAAAAAGGGAGTCTAGCTTAGTTATATCTTCTTTCAAAAACTTATCTGTATACTCAAGAAGTATTGATTTTCTCTGATCAGTTTTTTTGATACAATACATATTTAACTCATCAAAAGCAATTCTAACAGACCGTGCAGCAAGGCTTCTCGATCCATTATTTTTTTTTAGTACTTTATTGATACTAGTAAATTCAAAAGTACTTGTATTTAAATCATTGAAAGTTATCTCGTAGTGAGCAAATTCTGGGCTTAAATATTGTGACAAGAAACCAGTGTATCCTTTTTTTTGAACATAGTCTAAAGTACGTAAGTAGTAGTCCTGCATGGCTCTCATGTAGTTGGATAAATGTTTAGCATCTATATCATTTGAAACATTTAATTTTGAATTATCCCATAAACTTCTGACTTGCCAGCTAGCAACACTAGAATTTAGAGCTTTTTCATATTTAATTAGACTGTTGACATTTTCAAATGTAAATCTTCTATTTTTGGCAGAATTACAGTTTGAGCATAGAGCTTCAAAAAGACCGTTTTGCTGAAAACCACAAGATAAAGGTCCTATATGATCTGGGCTAACTCTATCTACAGAGAGATTACAAATTGAGCACACACCGGCTGATGATGAATTGTATAATGTATCAGCTAATTTCCAGTCTCCTTCAGACCACCATAAAAAGGCACGTCTATCGTGGTTATATGTCCTCATATTTTCGTCTGACCGACCTGGGTCATTTGATTTTCTACAATAGGTACAATAATCATGAAGACCGTCTAGACGGTGTGGACAATCTCCCATATACCCCGGACTAAGTAAGGTTGTTCTTATATGCTGAGTTTTTTCAAAGAATTCTTGAATCTCATGATTATCAAAAAGCTCAATGTCAGCCACTTTCTCAGGGAAATTATCTAAGATAAATTCCCTAGTTTTTTCAAAACCTACAATATTAATTAGTTCCTCTATTGCGTCTGCTACAGGAGTTTGTTTCTTAAAACTTTTAGATTGTGAGAGTTTATTTAGTCTACCAGTTAATGTATGATTAGTGTACATATATCCTACAAATCTATATTTTCCACAGATTAAACATACCTTTTCTTGTAGAGGATGTATTTGCCTTGCAGCAACGACTAATCTATCGTTAGACTGTCCTTCTCCAGGAATTTTGAGTTCATCAGCTTTATTTATCCACCAATTTTTTCTTGATTCAAAGTATTTATAGAAAGAAGTTGTTTTACCTGAACTGCATTGCCAGTTGATTTTTCCGTCCTCTTCTTTTATTCCTTCTAACCCTGAATAAATAGGAGAGTCAGCGATGAATTCAATATATTCAAGATAATCTTGTGAGGGAGTGTATTTTCCTCTTCCGTAGGATTTTTTGGATACTAGTTTATTCATGTTTCCTCCGAATATAATATTTATTTAATTAAAATTATATCATTTTATGATAGAATTGAACATAAGGAACTGGTTTTGTAATTTTCACTTTAAAGTGATTTTACTGGATTAATAATTTTTTTTTTGAGGCTATATATGGTATCTAGTTTTAAAACTAAACTAAAACATCAATTTTATAATGATCTTTTTTTTAATCTGATAAATTGCAAGAATAAGTGCAACATTTATTCGAACTCATCCTCTAGAGCTT
>ERZ791834.937-NODE-937-length-16285-cov-4.62662_pt1 | contig 16285 bp, 15 predicted proteins | sample MGYA00510293_ERZ791834 | MGnify/ENA primary metagenome ERZ791834 (study PRJEB30046, sample SAMN00715253) | human gut metagenome | study: EMG produced TPA metagenomics assembly of the A metagenome-wide association study of gut microbiota in type 2...
AGTTAGAGAGTCAGAATCTCCGTTAAAGGAACGAAGCGAACGTGTTTGAGGCGAACGCCGAGTTTGAGCGTAGTTCCTTTGCTTTTAGGAGATTCTGGCTCTCTTAGTTTTTCTTAGAGCATGGAACCTGAACCAGAACCACTTTATACTGTTTTCTTCAAGGATCGAGAGGCCAACTACGTTAATAAATTAAATTCCAATTAAATCCCAATACAATTTGAAGAAAAAGCTTGCATAATATGCAATGTAGATGTATAATTATGCAAGTTCATGATTTACAACGCAAAAGTAAATATATGGATTTTTGAAAAACAATCCCATCCAACTAGACAATCACAGGAATTTGGGGTACTATAAAACGAACAATAATTTATAAAAATTCAATATCGGAAAGGGTGTTATATAGATGATTAAAGTTGGAATTATTGGAGCGACCGGATATGCCGGAGGAGAACTGGTAAGAATCCTTACCGGACACAAGGACGCAGAGATCGTATGGTACGGCTCCAGAAGTTATATAGATAAAAAATACGCAGATGTATATCAGAATATGTTCCAGATCGTGGATGCAACATGTCTGGATGATAATATGGAAGAACTTGCAAAACAGGCAGATGTAATCTTCACAGCAACGCCGCAAGGCTTCTGTGCATCGATGATGAATGATAAGATTTTAAGTGAGACAAAGATCATCGACTTAAGTGCAGACTATCGTATCAAAGATGTAGCTACATATGAAAAGTGGTATGGAATCGAGCATAAGAGTCCACAATATATTGAAGAAGCAGTGTACGGGCTTTGTGAGATCAACAGAGAAGATGTAAAGAATGCAAGACTGGTAGCCAATCCGGGATGCTATACAACATGTTCCATCTTGACCGCATATCCGCTGGCAAAAGAAGGAATCATTGATATGAATACCCTGATCGTGGATGCAAAATCGGGAACATCCGGAGCAGGACGTGGTGCAAAAGTACCGAACCTTTTCTGTGAAGTGAATGAGAATATGAAAGCGTACGGTGTCGCAAGCCACAGACACACACCGGAGATTGAGGAGCAGCTCGGATATGCATCCGGAGAAAAAGTGCTGATCAACTTCACACCACATCTGGTTCCGATGAACAGAGGAATCCTGGCAACGGAATATGCAACACTCAAAAAAGATGTAACATACGAAGAAGTGAAAGCAATCTATGATAAATATTATAAAGATGAGAAATTTGTCCGTGTTCTTGAAAAAGATGTTTGTCCGGAGACAAAATGGGTAGAAGGAAGTAACTATGTGGACATCAACTTCAAGATCGATTCAAGAACGAACCGCATCATCATGATGGGAGCAATCGACAACCTGGTAAAAGGCGCGGCAGGACAGGCAGTACAGAACATGAACCTGATGTTCGGACTTCCGGAGACAGAAGGACTGGAACTGGTACCGATGTTCCCGTAGATTTACCGGAAAATACAGACAGAGGAGAAAAATAATACATATGAATATAAGAGTAATGACAATTGAAGATTTCGACCAGGTGCACGCACTGTGGATGAGTATCAAAGGATTCGGAATACGAAGTGTGGATGATTCAAAAGAAGGAATAGAACGTTTCTTAAAAAGAAATCCAACAACAAGCGTAGTTGCCGAAGAAGATGGGAAGATCGTCGGAGCGATTCTCTGCGGGCATGATGGAAGACGGGGCTGTCTGTATCATGTGTGTGTAGATGTGAATCACAGAATGAGAGGCATCGGAAAAGGCATGGTAGTATTTACGATGGAGGCACTGAAAAAAGAAGGCATCAACAAAGTATCCCTGATCGCATTCACACAGAACGATATCGGCAATGCATTCTGGAACGAAATAGGATGGACAAAGAGGGAAGATCTGAATTATTACGATTTTACACTGAATGAAGCAAATATCACGGCGTTTATCCAGTAAAGGAATTTATCAAAACATAAGAAAAGAGAATTAAGAAAGGTGGAAGAACAGATGAAACAGGTAAAAGGCGGAGTGACCGCAGCAAAAGGATTTGAAGCAGCAAGTACAGCAGCAGGAATCAAGTATAAAGACAGAACAGATATGGCACTGGTATACAGCCAGGTTCCATGCGTGGCAGCAGGAACATTTACAACAAATGTCGTAAAAGCGGCACCGGTAAAATGGGATCAGCAGGTCGTAAAGAGTGGTGCAAAAGCACAGGCGGTAGTTGTGAACTCAGGAATCGCCAATGCCTGCACCGGAGCAGAGGGATTTGGATATTGTAAAGATACTGCAGATGCAGCAGCAAAAGCACTGAATATTTCTGCAGATGGTGTCCTCATCGGTTCAACCGGAGTGATCGGAAAGCAGATTCCGATCGACAAACTGACAGCCGGAATCAAAGTACTGGCAGGTAAGAAGAATGATACACTGGAAAATGGTACAGAAGCAGCCAAAGCAATTATGACAACCGATACATTTCCAAAGGAACTGGCCGTTGCAATTGAAGTTGGCGGAAAGACTGTTACGATCGGTGGTATGGCAAAAGGATCTGGAATGATCCATCCGAATATGTGCACGATGCTTGCATTTATTACAACAGATGCTGTGATCACAAAGGATGCACTTCAGAAAGCATTAAGTGAAGATGTCGGAGACACTTACAACATGATCTCTGTAGATGGAGATACTTCTACGAACGACTCAGTTGTATTACTGGCAAATGGTATGGCAGAGAATCCGGAGATTACATATGGAACAGAAGATTATAAGAATTTTGCAGAAGCATTGCATACGATAAATGAATACCTTGCAAAGAAAATCGCCGGAGACGGAGAAGGTGCAACTGCATTATTCGAAGTGAAAGCGGTCGGATGCGAGAGTGTAGAGCAGGCTAAGACACTTGCAAAATCAATCGTATGTTCCAATCTTACAAAGACAGCAATCGCAGGACACGATGCAAACTGGGGAAGAATCCTCTGTGCAATGGGATATTCCGGAGCGCAGTTCGATCCTGAAAAGGTTGACCTGTTTTTCGAAAGCAAAGCAGGAAAAATCCAGATCATTGAAAATGGTACAGCTGTAGATTACAGTGAGGCAGAGGCAACAAAGATCCTGTCTGAGACTGAAGTTACAGCAATTGCAGATGTGAAGATGGGTGACAAGACAGCAACTGCATGGGGATGTGACCTGACTCATGGATATATCGAGATCAATGCAGATTACAGAAGTTAGGAGATTGAAAGATGGAAAAAGCAATGCAGAAATATCTGGACAAAGCAGAAGTACTGATTGAAGCCCTTCCGTATATCCAGAGATTCAACCGTAAGATTATTGTAGTAAAATATGGCGGAAGCGCTATGGTAGACGAAGAACTGAAAGCAAGAGTCATTCAGGATGTTACGCTGCTGAAATTAGTCGGTTTCAAACCAATCATTGTTCACGGCGGTGGAAAAGAAATCAGCAAATGGGTAGGAAAAGTCGGCATGGAACCACAGTTTATCAATGGGCTGCGGGTGACAGATGCAGAGACGATGGAACTTGCAGAGATGGTACTTGGGAAAGTGAATAAAAGCCTTGTTCAGCTGGTTGAGCAGCTCGGGGTAAGAGCCATTGGTATCAGTGGAAAAGATGGAGGACTTCTGAAAGTAGACAAGAAGCTGGCAGACGGTGAGGATATCGGATTTGTCGGAGATGTCAAAGAAGTGAATGCGGATATCATCTACGATCTTCTGGAGAAAGATTTCCTTCCGATTATCGCACCGATCGGCCTGGACGATGACTATAATACGTATAATATCAATGCGGATGATGCTGCATGTGCGATAGCAAAAGCAATCAATGCAGAGAAGCTTGCATTCCTGACAGATATCGAAGGAGTATACAAAGATCCAAAGGATCCGTCCACATTGATTTCTGAACTGAATGTATCAGACGGAAAGAAATTGATGGAAGAAGGCTATATCGGTGGAGGTATGCTGCCGAAGATACAGAACTGTATCGATGCGATTGAGAACGGAGTATCAAGAGTACATATCCTGGACGGAAGAATTCCGCATTGTCTGCTTCTTGAAATCTTTACAAATAAAGGTATCGGAACTGCAATTAAAAATGATATAGAAGAACGATATTATTACGGAGAATAAGTTATGAATGAATATATGAAAGAGACAAACGAAGCGCTGTTACATACGTATAATCAGTTTCCGGTAGTATTAGAGCGTGGAGAAGGTGCTTATCTGTATGATACAGAAGGAAAAAAATATCTGGACTTTGCGGCCGGATATGCAGTGTCTTCGCTGGGATATGCTGATAAAGAATTGAATGATGCGTTAAAGGAACAGATCGATAAGATTTTTCATACTTCTAATCTGTACTATAATACGGCTTGCGGAAAGGCAGCAGAAGATCTGAAACGTATTACAGGGATGGACCGTATCTTCTTCACCAACAGTGGAGGGGAAGCGGTAGAAGGAACTTTAAAAGCAGCAAGAAAATATGCATACAAAAAAGGAACAGGACGGTATGAATTCATTGCGATGAAGGAATCTTTCCATGGAAGAAGTTTTGGAGCCGTATCTGTGACAGGACATGATGCGTATCGTGAACCATTCGAACCGCTTGTTCCGGGGGTATCATTTGCACAATACAATGATCTGGACAGTGTGAAAGCACTGGTGACAGATAAGACTTGTGCGATCATTCTGGAACCGTTACAGGGTGAGGGTGGAATCAATGCAGCCACAGAGGAATTCATGAAAGGAATACGTAAACTCTGTGACGAAGAAGGAATCCTTATGATTTGTGATGAAGTACAGTGCGGTATGGGAAGAACAGGCGCTATGTTTGCATGGCAGGCTTATGACATCAAACCGGATATCATGTCTATGGCAAAGGCTATCGGAAGTGGAATTCCGGTCGGTGCATTTGCAATGACAGAGGAAGTTGCAAAATATTCACTGGAGCCTGGGGATCACGGTACAACTTATGGGGGAAATCCACTGGCTTGTACGGCAGTAAGTAAGACTATTGAGATATTTGAAAAGAAGCATCTGGTAGAACATGTGCAGAAAGTCGGAGCATATCTGACAAAAAAACTGGAAGAACTTGTGGAAGAATATGATACTGTAAAAGCGGTCAAAGGAAAAGGTTTGATGCAGGGAATTCAGGTGACAAAACCTATATCTGAGATTACAGGAGCAGCTTTGAAAGAGGGGCTGCTGATTATCGGTGCCGGAAGCGATGTGATCCGTTTTGTACCACCGCTTATTATTGAGCTTGAACAGGTGGATGAGATGATCCGGATATTAAAGAAAGCATTGTAAAAAGTAAAGAAATGGAATATAAAAACCGGTCATGGGACATATTATCTGCATAGGCAGGAGGTATGAAGATGACTGGTTTTTTGATTGCGCTTTTGTCGGGAGCGCTTATGAGTGTACAGGGAGTATTTAATACGCAGGTAACAAAGACAACCGGAATGTGGGTGAGTAACGGCTGGGTGCAGTTCAGTGCATTCCTGCTATGTGCCGTTGCATGGCTTATCGCCGGAAGAGATTCTGTTGGCGCATTGTGGAAAGTGGAACCCAGATATGTATTACTTGGAGGCGTGATCGGTGCAGGGATCACATGGACTGTGATCAAGAGTATGGCGTCGCTGGGACCGGCGAAAGCAGCACTTCTGATCGTGATATCGCAGTTGATCGTAGCATATGTGATCGAACTTCTCGGGTTGTTTGGAGTAGACAAAGAACCGCTGGAAATACGCAAAATTATTGGTATGTCCATTGCCCTGATTGGTGTTGCAATTTTTCAATGGAAATAGTACAATTAATTCACTAGGCATATGCGGGGATTTACAGTTTCCGACAGACTGTAAAGGAGAAGTTATGCGTAGAAAAAAACGACAAAACAAAATAACAGAAAAGAGAAACATACAGAAAGAAATACGCCGGATACCACTGTTTTTTCTGGTATTGTTAAGTGTCATGTGTACAGGTAGCCTGACTGGCTGCAGAGTTGGAAATCCACAAGGACAGACGGAACTGGTTCCGTTGAATAGAAATGATACGGATTCAGACAAACCAGATACCGCTATTAATTCCGGACAGAAAGAACAACAGACAGACCGGGAAAAACTGCAGATCTGTTATGTGCATGTATGCGGTGCGGTAAACCAGCCCGGAGTATACGAACTGACAGCAGACAGCCGTTTGTTTGAAGCCATTCAGATGGCGGGCGGACTGACGGAAGAGGCGGCAGATCAGACACTCAATCAGGCAGAAGTGATCGAAGATGGTTCCAAAATATACGTTCCGACGAAAGAAGAAGTAAAAGCCGGTATGGATAATGGCGGTACTTTGGTGCAGAATGAGGACAATGCAGAAAAAGCCGGAAGTACATCGGATGGAAAGATTGATATCAATACGGCGGCAAAAAACGAATTGATGACACTTTCAGGAATCGGCGAAGCGAAGGCAGATGCGATCGTGCGTTACCGGGAAGAACATGGAGCATTTCAGAAGATTGAAGATCTGATGGAAGTAGAAGGGATTAAAGAAGGTGTATTTCAAAAAGTAAAAGATCAAATTAAGATTTGATAAGGAGTAGGAACATGGGCAAACGCATATTGGTTGTGGATGACGAAAAACTGATAGTAAAAGGGATCCGGTTTAGTCTGGAACAGGATGGATACAGTGTGGACTGCGCATATGATGGGGAAGAGGCACTGAAACTGGCAAAAGAGAATGCATACGATATGATTCTGCTGGATGTTATGCTTCCAAAACATGATGGTTTTGAAGTGTGTCAGCAGATCAGGGAATATTCGGATGTTCCGATCATCATGCTTACGGCTAAGGGTGATGATATGGATAAAATTCTGGGACTGGAATACGGTGCAGATGACTACATAACAAAGCCATTTAATATTCTGGAAGTCAAAGCAAGGATTAAAGCAATCATACGCCGGATCAGTAAGCGTGATAAAAATCAGGAGGATGATAAAGTAATCATCAAAGGTGAGATGCAGATCGATTGTGAAAGCAGACGTGGGGAAAGAGATTAATCTGACCGCCAAAGAGTTCGATCTTCTGGAATTGCTTGCTATGAATCCAGGTAAGGTATACAGCAGAGAGAACCTTCTGAATATTGTATGGGGATATGAATATCCGGGTGATGCGAGAACTGTAGATGTACATATCCGCAGACTTCGTGAGAAGATAGAGACAAATCCAAGCGATCCAAAATATGTATATACGAAATGGGGAGTTGGTTATTATTTCAGGGGTTAAAAAATATCTAAAAAAAAATATATTCAGGAGCATGAAATTCAGGATCATTATGCTGGTAGCATTGGCAGGAATCGTTCCGGTTCTGATAATGCGGGGCGTGTTCCTGAACAGTTATGAAAAATGCGCAGTGAGGGTACGTACTGCGGAGATACAGAATCAATGTACCATTCTCAGTAACCAGTTGAGCAGTTCGGGATATCTCACAGGAGATATATCAGAAGTGATGCGGACGGAACTGGTCCAGTTATCGAATATCTATAGCGGCCGTGTGATGGTGATAGATGGAGCATTTAAGATCCAGGAAGATACTTATGATATGGACAAGGGCAAGACCATCGTATCCGGCAATGTAATCCGTTGTTTCCAAGACAAAGGAACCAGTGAGTATAACAGAAAAAACAGATATATAGAAGTGACCGCACCAATCATAGGAAAAGATGATGCAGTTGTAGGTGTGCTGCTGGTAAGTGCACCTACAGATTCAGTGCTGGACAGTCTGGAAATATTAAGAAACAAGGCAGATGTAGTGGCACTTGCGACGATTCTAGTTATAATGATGATTGCAGTTCTGGCGGGGATAGCGATGCTGAAACCATTCAGACGTATTACAGAGTCGATCTCAGCGGTAACAGAAGGATATGATGATAACTACCTGCATGAGAACACATATACCGAAACGATAGAATTGTCAGAGGCATTTAATAAGATGTCGGGACGTATGAAGACGCTGGACGATTCGAAAAATGAATTTGTATCCAATGTATCACATGAATTGAAGACACCTTTGACATCTATGAAGGTTCTGGCGGATTCGCTGCTTCTGCAGGAGGATGCGCCGGTAGAACTTTATAAAGAATTTATGGGAGACATGTCAGAAGAGATCGAACGTGAGAATAAGATCATTAATGATCTGTTATCGCTGGTGAAGATGGACAAAACAGCGAATAACGCCAATACCATGAACATAAAATCCGAAAATATGAATGAGCTGGTAGAAAAAATCTTAAAGAGACTGCGTCCGATCGCAGCAACAAGAAATATTGAACTGGTTTACGAAAGTATTCGTCCGGTCACAGCTGAAGTCGACGAGATGAAGATTTCGCTTGCAATTTCAAATCTGGTAGAAAATGCGATCAAATATAATAAGGACAATGGCTGGGTTCATGTGACTTTGAATGCGGATCATAAGAACTGTTATATTGAAGTGGCAGATTCAGGGATCGGTATTCCGGCAGAGGCGCAGGAACATATATTTGAAAGATTCTATCGTGTGGATAAGTCACATTCCAGGGAAATCGGCGGGACAGGGCTTGGACTTGCAATCGCACGAAGTGCAGTGGTTATGCATCGCGGGGCGATCAAAGTATTCAGTCAGCCATCTGAGGGAACAACATTTACAGTCAGAATTCCGTTAAACTATGTGTCTTAGGTAGAAGGAGAATGCGATGATAAAGAAAAAGAGTTACTGGATCCTGATGCTTACTGCCATCTGTATTCTGGCGGTGACGGGATGCAAAAAAGAAGGAAAAACAGCAGACTTCCATATCTATTATACAGATTCCGAGGGTGTGTCGCTGGTTGAAAAAGGCATAAAGCCAGAAGGCAAAACACAGAAAGAACAGATTGATGAAATCCTGGATAAGATACAGAAGAATACGGATGACATTGATTACCGCAGTCCTTTTGTAAAAGAGGTAAAGGTGAAAGAATGGTCAGTGAAGGATGGAAAACTTATAGTAGATTTTAACAGGAATTACCAGAAACTGAGTGCGACGGAAGAGATTCTGCTGCGCGCTGCGGTTGTTCAGTCTGTCGGACAGATTTCTGGAGTGGATGCTGTGTTATTCACGATCGACGGAGAATCATTGCAAGATATGAATGGACAGGTGGTTGGTTATATGCAGCCATCGGATTTTGTAAAAAATACAGGTGTGAGTCTCCATTCCTATCAGAAAGAGACATTTTTGTTGTATTATGGTAATAAGCAGGGAGACCGTCTGGTAAAAGAAAAGGCCAGTATCCGGTATAACAGCAGCATATCAAAAGAAAAAGTGCTGGTAGAACAGCTGATCAAGGGGCCTTCATCGGACAACGAGACGGCAGTGATCCCGGCAGAGACAAAGGTGCTGAGTGTATCTGTAAAGGATCATATCTGTTATGTGAACCTGGATAAGGGGTTCCTGGACACAACGAATGTGATGAATCCGGAGCTTCCGGTCTATGCAATCGTGAATACAATTATAGAAGGAAGCTCGATCGGCAGGGTACAGATCCTGATTGATGGAAAAACAAATGTAAATTATATGGGGAAGATAAGTCTGGAAAAGCCGCTTTCCCGAAACCTGAATATTGTGGAAGGGGAGTAGTGCGTGAGGAACAGGCCGCTTCTTAGTGTCTGTCTGATCATTCTATGTGTTCTGGCTTCCTGTACGCTGGTGGGAAAGGAACGGTTTATAAAAGAACTTCGCCCATCGCCGCTTGAAATCTGCACCACGGAAGATGAATCTGTCATCGTCTGTGGTGTGATTTACAGGCAGGAGCAAAAAGAAAATGGTCAGATGATTTATCTGAAACATAATTCTGTTTATTCTATTTCTAACAAACAAAAATTTCAAGAGTCAAAGATAATCGTTTATATCAATTCCAAAGAAAAACTACATATAGGAAACAGGATAAAAGTCCGGGGGACAGTATCATTTTATGAAAATGCAAGAAACCCGGGTAATTTTGATCAGAAGTTTTATTATCAGAAACAGGGGATCCATGGGAAAATCTATGGCAGTCAGATGCAGATCACCGATAAAAGTGTGGACGTTTTCCGGGAAAAGCTGGCAGTGTTCCGTGCCGGGTGGAAGGAACTGCTGGTGCGGGAAATGGGTGAACGGGAAGGGGGAGTCCTTGCTGCGATACTTCTTGGGGAAAAGAGTGATATGGATCCGGAGATGAAGGAACTTTACCAGGTGAATGGGATTGGGCATATCCTGGCTATATCAGGATTGCATCTGTCGTTTGCCGGACTGGGTGCCTACCGTTTATTCCGGCGGTTGACAGGTTCGTACAAAGCAGGAGGACTGGCAGGAGGAATGCTGTTATTTCTGTATGTTTCAATGATCGGGATGACAGTCTCGGTACTAAGGGCATGGGTAATGTTCCTGTTCCGGGTCGGTGCGGATGTTACAGGGAGAAAATACGATATGCCGACGGCACTTTCTGTAGCAGCAGTAATCGCAGTCGGAAGTAATCCGCTGTATCTTTATGATGGCGGTTTTTTGCTTTCATTTGGTGCATTACTTGCGATCTGCACAGTGATACCATTGGTGAAGAAAGAATCACAGCAGCCGGTACTGGTACGTATATTGGGGCCGGGAATTGCCATGAATTGTGTGTTGTGGCCGGTGATTCTGTATTTCTTTTTCGAAGTGCCGTTATATAGTGTGATACTGAATCTTCTGGTGATACCGTTGATGCCGGTAATATTATCCTGCGGGATGGCCGGCTCACTTGTGCGGATGGCAGGGGGAACATTTGGAACATGGATATTGATGGTGTGCAGCCGGATATTAAAATTCTATGACGGATGTTGTGTGTTGCTCCTGAAATTTCCTGTGGCAAGATGGATAGCAGGAAGACCGGAAAAATGGCGGTGCATAGTCTATTATCTTATGTTGTCAGGAGTCATTCTGATATGGAAATATATGGACAGACAGCCGGTAAAAATCAGAAAAAAGTACATGGCTAGTCTGGCACTTTATATTACTGCATGGCTGATACTGATATCAGGACCGCTGCTAAGAAGAGGAATGGAGGTGACAATGCTGGATATCGGGCAGGGAGACTGTATCTGTGTGCAGGGACCAAAGCATCAGAATTATCTGGTCGATGGTGGCAGCAGTGATGTGAAAGAGATTGGAAAATACCGAATAGAACCATTTCTAAAATCCCGGGGCATTGCACAACTTGATTATGTCTTTCTGTCTCATGGAGATCTGGATCATATGAATGGAATAGAAGAACTTCTGATGCGTCAGGATGTGGGAGTGCGCATCCGGAATCTTGTAGTGCCGGGAAAACAGTACTGGGATGAAAGGATTCTTAAAATTATAACAATGGCAAAAATGTATGGCACAGATGTGAAGGAAATGGAATACGGAACGGAACTGAAAGAAGGTGAAATGAAGTTTACTTGTCTGGGTCCGGAAGGGAATACGGATGATAAGAGTCATAATGTGACGACTGGAAATGAATCCTCCATGATCCTGCATCTGGAATACGGTGAATTTGATATGTTGTTTACCGGAGATGTAGAAAAAGAAGGGGAAGAGAGGCTGACGGAGGTCCTGGATGTGATACAGGAAGAAAAGAAGATTACATGGGAAATACTAAAGACAGCGCATCATGGTTCAAAGAATTCTACAACGGAGACATTCCTTCAGACAGTTTATCCGCAGTATGCATGGATATCAGCAGGGAGAAAGAACCGTTACGGACATCCGCATGATCTGACGCTGAAAAGACTTGAAAAATCGGGTGCAAAGATATATTCTACACAGGATAACGGAGCGGTTGCCGTGACGGTCAGGAAAAAAACTATGTGGATTCACGGTGGAAACAGTTGAACTTAAAGTCGGAATTCAGTATACTTTTAAGAGGTGAAAGAAGATGGGAGAGAACCGATGAAAACTTTAAATGAAGACATAAAAACAGGAAATTTTAAGCCGGTATATCTCCTGTACGGAGAAGAAGCTTACCTGAAAAAGCAATACAGAGACCGGATCACGAAAGCAATATTTCCGGACGGGGATACGGTGAATTATGCATATTATGAAGGAAAAGGAATCAATCCGGGAGAACTTATCGATCTTGCAGAGACAATGCCGTTTTTTGCCGACAGACGTCTGATCGTAATCGAAAATTCCGGATTCTTCAAAAATGCGTCACCGGAGCTTGCAGATTATATCAAAACAATGCCGGATACCGCCTGCTTTTTATTTGTGGAAAATGAAGCAGACAAGCGTGGAAAGATGTATAAGGCTGTCAAGAGTAAAGGACGCGTGGTAGAGATGGCACGTCAGGATGAGAAGACACTTTTATACTGGGTTGCAGGGAATGTAAAAAAAGAAGGATATAAGATCAAAGAACAGACGGCCAGGTATCTGTTGTCTACCACAGGGACAGATATGGAAAATCTGGAAAAAGAACTGGAAAAGCTGTTCTGTTACTGTATGGGAAAGGAAGAGATTGAAGTCCGGGATATCGAAGCAATCTGTACGACACAGATTACAAATAAAATCTTTGAGATGGTAGAAGCAGTGGCGGTACGGAATCAGAAGAAAGCACTGGATTATTATTATGATCTGCTGGCATTAAAGGAGCCGCCAATGCGCATATTATATTTGTTGACAAGGCAGTTTAAATTACTTCTGGAAGTCAAAGATCTGGCAGGAAAGCGCTATGACAAGGCTGCGATTGCAAAGACAGTCGGACTGCATCCGTTTGTTGCAGGAAAATATATGCAGCAATGCCGGACATTCGAAAAGAAAGAACTGAGAAGTATTTTGGAAGATGCAGTAGATACGGAAGAACTGGTCAAGACCGGCCGCTTAAATGATGTGATGAGCGTGGAACTTTTCATTGTAAAATACAGTGCTGCATGATAGAATTGATAAGATAAACGTGTAATAAGGAGAAGATATTAGTGTCAGGAATAGATCAAAGTAAAATTCGAAATTTTTGTATTATAGCACACATCGACCATGGTAAATCGACGCTGGCGGACCGTATCATTGAGATGACCGGTCTTCTCACCAGCCGTGAGATGCAGTCGCAGGTGTTGGACAATATGGAACTGGAAAGAGAACGTGGAATTACGATTAAAGCCCAGACAGTCAGAACGGTATACAAAGCAAAAGATGGGGAAGAATATATTTTCAACCTGATTGATACACCGGGACATGTCGACTTTAATTATGAAGTATCCAGAAGTCTGGCAGCGTGTGACGGGGCAATTCTGGTGGTAGATGCTGCACAGGGAGTGGAAGCACAGACGCTTGCCAATGTATATCTCGCACTGGATCATGACCTGGATGTGGTTCCGGTACTGAATAAGATAGATCTTCCAAGTGCAGATCCGCAGCGTGTGATCGAAGAGATTGAGGATGTGATCGGAATTGAAGCAGAGGATGCACCTCAGATTTCAGCAAAGACCGGACTGAATGTAGATCAGGTGCTGGAAGAGATAGTGGCGAAAGTGCCTGCACCGACAGGAGATCCCAAAGCACCGCTTCAGGCTTTGATCTTTGATTCCCTGTATGATGCGTATAAAGGAGTTATTGTATTTTGCAGGATCAAAGAGGGAACCGTGAAAAAGGGAACACCGATCCTTATGATGGCAACAGGAGCGAAGGCAGAAGTTGTGGAAGTCGGTTATTTTGGAGCCGGACAGTTTATTCCGTGTGAGGAACTGAGTGCCGGAATGGTTGGATATATCACGGCCAGCCTTAAGAATGTCAAAGATACCCGTGTGGGTGATACGGTGACCGATGCAGGAAGACCATGTGCAGAACCACTTCCGGGTTATAAAAAAGTCAATCCGATGGTATATTGTGGATTATATCCGGCAGACGGGGCAAAATACCCGGATCTGAGGGATGCATTGGAGAAATTGCAGTTAAATGATGCGTCACTTCAGTTTGAACCTGAGACGTCAATTGCGCTGGGATTTGGATTCCGTTGTGGATTCCTTGGACTTCTGCATTTGGAAATCATTCAGGAACGTTTGGAAAGAGAGTATAATCTGGATCTGGTAACGACTGCCCCAGGGGTTATCTACAAAGTACACAAGACAAATGGAGATGTAATAGAGCTTACGAACCCATCGAATCTTCCGGATCCTTCTGAGATTGAATATATGGAAGAACCGATGGTCAAGGCAGAGATCATGGTGACATCAGAGTTTATTGGTGCGATCATGGATCTGTGTCAGGAACGTCGTGGTGTGTATGAGGGGATGGAATACATCGAGGAGACTCGTGCAGTATTGCATTATCAGCTTCCGCTTAATGAGATTATCTATGATTTCTTTGATGCGTTGAAATCAAGATCCAGAGGTTATGCGTCGTTTGATTATGAGATGGCGGGATATGTGAAGTCTGAACTGGTAAAACTGGATATACTGATCAACAAGGAAGAAGTCGATGCACTGTCATTTATCATTCATGCAGATACGGCTTATGAACGCGGAAGAAAAATGTGCGAGAAGCTAAAAGAAGAGATTCCGAGACAGTTGTTTGAGATTCCGATCCAGGCGGCAATCGGCAGCAAGATCATTGCACGTGAGACGGTCCGCGCGATGCGCAAAGACGTGCTTGCAAAATGTTACGGAGGAGATATCAGCCGTAAGAGAAAGCTTCTGGAAAAACAGAAAGAAGGGAAAAAACGTATGCGGCAGGTGGGCAGCGTAGAGATTCCTCAGAAAGCATTTATGAGTGTATTGAAGCTGGACGATAAATAATGAGACCATTAGAATTATATATCCACATACCATTTTGTGTAAAAAAATGCAGATACTGTGACTTTCTGTCTGCGCCGGCAACACCTGAGGCGAGACAGGAGTATGTCATGGGATTGTGTCAGAAGATACGTTCGTATTATGATCTTGGAGGACTGTACCATGTGAGCAGTATATTTATCGGAGGAGGTACGCCGTCCATCCTTGAGGCACAGCAGATGAGGAGTATCTTCGATGCGATCCGTTCCACGTTCCCGGTTGACTCGGATGCGGAGATCACAGTAGAAGTGAATCCGGGAACGGTAGACAAGTTAAAGTTGATGGCTTATCATAATATCGGAATCAATCGTCTGAGTATTGGGTTACAGTCAACGGATGATCAGGAATTGAAGATGCTTGGAAGGATTCATACATATCAGGATTTCCTGGATACATATTTCCTGGCAAGAGAAGCAGGATTTCAGAATATTAATGTAGACTTGATGTCCGGAATCCCGTTTCAGACACTGGGAGGATGGGAAGATACGATCAAAAGAGTTGCAGAACTTGCGCCGGAACATATCTCGGCATACAGTCTGATTATCGAAGAGGGAACACCATTTTATGAAAAATACGGGGAAGGCGAACGTGCGGAGGCCAGAAGGAGAAGGGAACTTCCGGATGAAGATACAGAAAGACTGATGTATCAGTTTACTAAAAATATCCTGCAGAATTATGGGTATCACAGATATGAGATATCAAATTATGCAAAAGAAGGATACGAATGCCGGCATAATCTCGGCTACTGGAACCGTACGGAATATCTAGGGATCGGAACCGGAGCAGCGTCCCTGATCAACAACCAGCGCTTCGTAGAAGGTGGTGAAATTGAAGTTCTTACTCCGCAAAACCAGATGGAAGAATATATGTTCCTGGGACTTAGACGGATAAAAGGAATATCCAAAGCAGACTTCCGCCGGACATTTGGCAGAAGTGTTGAAAATGTATATGGAAAAGTATTGATCCATATGTATCAGAAACAGTTGCTGGAAGATACGGGAGACAACATTTGCCTTACGGAAAAAGGGATAGATGTGAGTAATTATGTCATGAGTGAGTTTCTATTTTAAATTTAATTGGGATTTAATTTAGAAGGCATGACTACCCGGACCTGCATAAAAAGTAGGAAGCCGTTCCTGTTCAGGTTCCGTCGGTGGGAAATACTAAAGCGTCAAAATTATGCTAAAAACGGGCTTCCGAAATTTGCAACTCGCCATTCGGCTCAAACAGGCAAATTTCGAAAACCCAACGCATAATTTTGACGCTTAACTATTTCCAACACCTTCTTCACATTCACTGGAACGGCTTCCTACTTTTTATTCCGTGGGTGTCGAATGCCTTAAGAATGAAATGGCAAGTGCGTAATCGTAGTGGCCTTCACCGGGTTACACTTCCGGGCATTTTATTTATTAACATTCGCTGCCAGTCACGACTTGAAGGAAACAATAGATAAGGATTATTGTGAATGTGGA
>ERZ791834.939-NODE-939-length-16263-cov-66.694_pt1 | contig 16263 bp, 19 predicted proteins | sample MGYA00510293_ERZ791834 | MGnify/ENA primary metagenome ERZ791834 (study PRJEB30046, sample SAMN00715253) | human gut metagenome | study: EMG produced TPA metagenomics assembly of the A metagenome-wide association study of gut microbiota in type 2...
GCGGATAGACAACCCATATTGAGAATGGTTCCCATTAAGCGGTGATGATGCACCCGACACGCCGTGCTGTGTTGACATGTGTTGTGTGGTGTGGTACGCGGAAGTGTGCGTGGTGGAACGGTGCGGTTTGGGCGTGTCGTGTTGCGTGGTGTGGTATGTTGAAGATACCAAATTAAGGAAAGGAAAAAATAAAATGTTTAAAGTTAACGCATATGTCACCGAAATTGAAGAAGATACGTCCTATGAGGTCGATATTGATAAAGTGCTTGTTACTACTGTTACTAACCGTGGGGATATTGATGATACTGTGGTTACGTTTAAATCGGCTCTTACCACGGTGCTTGAAATTGTGTATGGTGATTGTGATTTTGATTTTGTGTGTCGTAGCTATAAAGGTGGTAAGTGTCGTTCATATGTTGTTACGATTGATGACGGTGAATGATAACGGCGATTGACATATAATAACCCCGATAGGAAAAAACCTATCGGGGTTATTTGTTATTTTAGTTGTGCTCGAAAATATTCATATTGTATGCGAAATTGACGATACCGGCTGCACCTGTGCCGCTTATTACGTCTATTATGCTGAAATTCATTCCGTCGAATTTTAGTTTGAGCTGTGTTCCGTTATCGAGAAAGCCCATAAGCATAGTCCACGCACCCCATGTGTTTGATTTGTTTACGGTGGCGAAAATGTTTTGATTCCATTCTGTTTTATTGCCACGGAACACATAGGATATGTCTAGACCGTTAATGAACACTGAGAGTGAACCGTTCGTTATACCCGTAAGTTTTACGTCTATGTGACGTTCCACGCGTGGCATGGCTGACATATTGTTTTGAATCGCTGTAGCTATGTATTGTGCGTATATTTCTGAACCCTCAGTATTGGGGTGTATGTCTGTCATTCCGCTTGCATAGTATAAACCCCATGATGGCGCGTCCTTGACGGTGAGCACGTTTGCGTTGCGGCCACCGGCGCACATGACACCGTATTTTTGGCCGTCATCACGGGTAGGCCATGTATTGTCAAGCATCATTGGTATGAAAATGATTTTTGAATATGGGAAATTGGTTTTAGCGTAGGTGAGCGCTGTTACAACGTCGTTTTCTTTTAAAGTGTTGTATGCATCATTGCGGCCACCGCCGATTACAACGTATTTGATTTTAGTTTTATCTGTTATTGTGCTGTTAGCTTGTTGTAATTGTTGCAGAAATGTTTTAGTGCCGGTTATGAAACCGCTTCCGCCGACTGCGAAATTATTGCATTTCAAGCCTAGTTTTTGTGCTGCTTTTACTATCATGCTGTCAGTTGTAGGGTTAGTTGTTCTGAAACCCTCGAAATAACTGTCGCCTATTGCGACTAGCGTATCTTGTGTAACCGGTATTTTTAAATAACGATTGTCGCTTTCAGTTTTGGTGTATGTGTCGTTTATACGTTTTTTAAGATTGGTTGCGTTTTCTACGGTATTTGCGCCTAACGCGTTTAGATTAGCAGCCGCATTGTTTGCAGTTTCGGTTGTGACGGCGAGATTTGACGCGGTAGTGTCAATCTTGTTTTTGAGCGTGGTTGCAGTGGTTTCGTTGGTTACACCTAATGCCGCTAGATTATCGTTTGTGGTTTTAACTTGCGTTATGGCCTGATTGGCGGTGTTTAGTGCGTTGCTAGCGTTAGTGTTTACTTTGTATAAGTTGGTGTCGATAATATCCATTGACGCGTTGTATTGGTCATTGAGGTTTGCCGCGTCACCGGGTGTATATTTTTCAAGATTGAAATTGGGTGTGTAGTCTGTCATTTTGTGGTTTCCTTTCGGATTGCCGTTTGCGGGTGGTTAATTTCCGCTTGCACTTGCATTTGATGTATGGTACGGTCAATAATTCGCATTGCCGCGTTATAGCCGTCGCGTAAATCCGCTAGGTCGCCGCTTTCGTACAATGGCAGATGATAGAATGGTGTTTCTGTTGACATGATGTATTTTCCTGTTAGGCGTTTTCACCGGGAATGATGAAACCCTCAGCGGTTTTCTTTGCTTGTGCAAGGTCAGTAACGGTAAACGCTTCGGTTCCGATTTTATTAAGAATGTGATTTAGCGTTGCGCCTAGAGTTGCAGCGTTGGTACTGGAAATTCCTAAAGCCGTGCAGAACGCTGCTAGTCCATCCGGTAATGTGTTTTTATTAAGGGCTTGCTCGGCTTTATTGTCGATTTGCTTAAGTGCCTTGTCAACTTTATCCATTGACGAATTGTATTGATCTAATAGATTAGCCGAACTGCCCGCGTCGTATTTTTCGAGCTTGTAATTTGTTGTTTCTGCCATAATGGATTATCCTTTCGGTGTTTATAACGACGGGTACGGTTTGCCGGTTTCCGCATCGGTGACACGGGGCGTGCTGTCGTTGAATATGGTGAGGTTGCCGACTGCGGGTGTTTCGTCGGTTCTGTGTTCAGCCAATTTGCCAATGTTAATGTCAGCAATTTGACTGATTCGCGCGCCGTAAACTGCGAGTTCGCGGTATAGGTCACGCATTGCGGTTTTACTATCAGTATATTCGCCCTTTGTGACATTCCATATCAATTGTGTGTTTCCTATGTGGTCAATTTGTTCTTGTATTTGCGCTATGGCAACGGCGTAATCGTTTATGTTCGCTTCAATGTTTTTTATTCTTGTATCGTAGTCGTGCAATGTTTTGTTGATATCGGTTACGATTTCGTCAAGATATGCCGTTATGTGGTCGATTTCACACGCGATATGTTTTATTATTTCTTCTTGGCTTTTGGCGTTCCAGTAGAACGCGGGTATGGCGGGCGTGTACGGCCATACCGAGAAAAACGGCAGCAGTGGAAACATGTTGTTCATCCTTTCAGTAATTGTTAATATTTATCGTCCATAATGGACTAAAACATGCTTCAAGATGTTCTAACAGCATTACGTCTATATCGACGTAATCGCCGTTTCGGATACGATTGGCCTTGTCCATAAAATCGCCGTTGGCGATTGTCTCGTATTGGTTATCGGTTGCGTTGCTAGCGTAGTCTTGATTTTCGGCTAACTGCGTGGCGGGGAAATCACTATAGACCGTCCGCATTTTATGCCACACGTCACTATCGCTAAGGATTATATCGGGATTAGTGTCCACAAGCGCATAAAGCGGGCGCAAAACCGGCATGATTTCCTGTATGAGTCGCATGAAGTGCCGTCGCCATCTTGACGGTGGCATGACGCCCAATTCCCGGTCATAGAAACGGTTTTCGATTTTCTTGCAGCAGCGCACGTATTGCGTGTCATCATAGGCGACATTCCGCCATGACCACGCGGCGTTATCCCAGTCAACACCGCCCGGTACGTCAAGCAACTCGCCAAAAGTGTACGTCATCACGCCGTAAAAATCGTCGCGCGATTCACACGGTTGATAATGGTTTATGTCATTCTGCATTGTCATTGTCGTGCATTCTTTCAACGTCCGTCAAGTAAGCGTAGTTGCGGGAAACGTTGTCTTCGTTCCATACAACCTGTATCGGTTCCTTAAGATATTTTCTGAATCTTGTGTTGAGAATATCGCACGCGGCACGTCGTTCCTCCAATTCGCTGAGCGCGCGTAGGTCGGTTGGCTCCCCGTAGTCGTTTATTTCGTCGGCGGTTTGTCGTTCCATTTTCAGCGGAAGATTTTTAATGCCAAGTGACTGATAGAACGCGTTCCAAGTGTTTTGAATGTCGTTCTGCAATTCCATGCCGATATATTCGACGTTGGTTTTCAGCACGTTTGCTTTCATGGAATCGGTGAAGCCGGGCGTCGCCATGATTGCCATTTCGCCACCTGAGATTTGCTTGATGACGTTGACGCCCGCGGTTTGCTGTCCGGCTGGAACTTCCAGTATGAACGGTGTTTTCTGATTGAAACGATTCTGCCGCCGTGTCATGTACAAATCCTCGATTTCATGCGCGAAAAATTCAATAGTCGGAATGAGTGGCGTACGTGCGCGGTTAGCGTAGATGAAAACACCGTTGGAATTGTTAACCGGAAAACGCCAACCGTTGATACCGTAACTATCCCATTTTTTCGGTTTGTAATACACATTGAAATTCGATGTAGTCACCGCTTGCGTGCTGAAAAACACACCCGGCTTGCTATGCGGAAACGCGATTGTGGCGTAGCCGAAATACAATAGATTGTATTCCAAAAACCATGCGTTGCAAGTTTTCGGCAGATTCAACCACTTAAACCTTGACAGCGCAATATTCAGCATTTGCGAATACGCCATCGAATACGCTTGCGAGTTGAGCGCTTCGGACTGCTGCCACATCGGCGCACCACGTTCGCCCAATTCCGCACGGGTCAACGGCCTTTTATGCGTACGTTTGCGTCCCATACTTTTCCACCTTATAGATTGTCGTGTACGAAGTCATTGCCGACTTCCTCGGGTCTGTTCCATATTGTAACACCGTTGCTGAAAATATCCCTGATTGTCTGCAATTGCTCGTTTTGCGCAAACGGGCATACCGTCCATACATCGGCGGCTTGCCAATACGTGAAATGCTTGCAAGGCGTTAGAATCGGCTGATTATAAAGTTTGTTGCTTGCGATACCATAGCGCAGCATGTAATCGCCAGCGGCAGCTATCGCGCCGTTATCTTCGGTGACGATTTTCACGGTCATGGTGTCAAGCCCCGTGGCCTGTCTGAAATTGTCGCCGCCATATGCGCCAACGGGCTGCGCGGCATGGTTGAGCAAGTCACGCCACGCCATGCTGACATTGGAACGCGTGTTTACCATGACGCGTTTCGCGTTATCCACGCTCTGATTGCGTGACGCCGCCGCGTTCGCATTCGATGTGTTCGCATTGTTGGCCGCAACGCTGCTGTTCGTGGCATTGCTTGCGTTCGTGTTGTTGGTGTTAAGCGTCGTGGCTTGAATGTTCTGCGTGCCCGCCATTGCAATACTGACGCTGTTCGCCTGACCATTGTATTTTTTCGATGCGAACGCCGCTGCATCATTGTACGCTTGCTTGTAAGCGGCTTCCGCCGTCGTCTTGGATGCGCCGGTGGCGAAACTCGCGCCTGACAAGCCTATGCTTCCGGCTGCGCCGAGTCCCGCCGCCACCATCGGTGCCGCCGCGCCGCCCGTCGCCGCCGTCACCGCTATGCCGGTCGCCGCCGTGCCTATCGCACCTATTGCCGCAGTGACGGTACCAATCGCACTCGCCGTGATTTCCGTGTTTACGAGTTGCGTTGTCAAATCTAAGCTAGCCGTATTCATTTCGTCGATTTTGTTGTTAGATGCACTAAGTAGCAAATTTTGCTGTGTTACGTTGTTTTTGTAGATTGCGTTAGACGCATTATTGGAATTGGCCGTGACGGTGGAATTAAGTGCGTTCGTCAGATTCGTGTTAGCGATACTGTTCGCATTGCTTCGGTTAGTGTTGCTCAATGCAACGTTAGCCGAACGTGCGCCGTTTTCATACGATATAACGGCGTTTTGGCGTGCTTGCGCGATTTCTCGATTGTATGCGTCGGCGCGGTGCGCGTCGATTGCGCGCCGTTGCAGCGCGTATGTCGGTATGTCGTGCGATATGAGTGTTTTGAGCACGTCCGCGTTCGGCACGTCGGCGGTGATGCTGTTTCCGTCGATTGCGTCAATGCCAATGGACGTACTGCCGTCGCTCCCGATGCCGTCAAGCCATGCGATTTGCCGCAATATCGGATAGCTGAGGGATGTGATAGTCTGTACCGAAAGGCGTCCGCAGTCGGCTATTTCCACTCGGGTTTTATTGCCGATGTTGTCGGATATTTCCAAGTGTGCGTATGGTGCAAGATACAGTCGTGTTATTGCAGCGTATTCAACCGCGTATCCAAAATCGTTAACCGTTAAATCAATATCGGATATTTTCGCGCGAGTGCCGTTAATCGTATGCCATTCGACATCATTCACAGTCACAATGTTACCAAGTCGCATCATGTTTGCGGTGGCGACGAAAACAGCTGTAATCTGCGACATGATATGTGGATAATATGCGAAAAGCGTATCGAAATATTCGCCCGAGATTTTGGACGATTCGAGCGCGTACATGGTTACGTTGCTTGCAGTGAGATTATCGATGGTGTTGTACGATGTGCCCGCGCCGGTGACATTTGACGTGTAAATGTTTCCGGCACCCCACGAAAAACCCGTCACCGTGCCGTCGTTATTGCTGTATGTCGGGTCGCTGTCCGTAATGTTCGTGCCGCGCATACCGCTCATGGCTTGCAATTGTTCGGGCGAAAACGTTGCGGCCAAACAAATGTATCTTGTCCCGTTTTGCAGATTAAACGGCGTGCTTTTTCTGACATTCGACGCTGCGTTGCCGAAATCGACGTCGGGCAATGTGAAGTCACGGCAGTTCACGCGTGGATTTTGCAACAATTCTTGCGGTGTCGTTTCCGTCAACGGCGCGTGTCCTCGTGACAACAGTAGGCCGTTGATTGTGGTGCTGTTGATATAGTCCGTCCACACATCACGCGCAAGTGTGCATGTTGTCGTGTTCGGTGCTTCCGCGCGCACAGAAGTGATGAAAAAATGATAGCGTGTCTGCACATCGGCTTTTTGATACGGCGTATTGATAATGTCATGCGAAAAATCAACGACAATGTAATTATACTGTTGCGCCGTCATGTAAGGCACGGGCAATTTTATGCCGTCCGCGTCGGCGCGTGCGATATACATGTTAGTTGTCAGCTTGACGGTTTCGCCGTCCAATTTGTCAAACCATGTGTCACGCGCGGTATCATCTGAGAATTTCACGACATCGTGATAATCATCGAACCAATTAACATGACAAAGTTTAATTACAGTGTTTGGTGTCCAAACATTGTAATCGAAAACATTACGGTATTGCCCGTACACATGCGTATCCGTGTCGGGAAACGCCGTTGCGTTTTGCAGATGTGGAAAGTCCATTTCGCACCCTTTCTTATATGAAAAATGAGTGGTGTCTCACATGAAACACCACTCATTTATATCATAAATGATTCAGACTATTTGACGGTGAACGTGCATGTTGCGGAATGTTCCGTGGTCTCACCGTTCGGATTGACGTACGTGGCGGTGCCCGTCACGGTAATGACGTCACCGGCCACAAGCCCGTCACGCTGGACATGCAAGCGCGCTTGGTCATCCACGTACGTGTTGACGTTGAGTTCGAACGCCGCACCATGCGCGTCATCACCGCTTGCGGCATGATTCGCCGAAACCTCGTACGTCGCCGCGTCCGGTGCTACCTGAATGGCGGTGCCAGTCGGCGTGACGGTGGCGGTGAGCTTGGGCGTGAGCTGCATCAGGTCGCCCGCGCTGACGCTGCCCGTGGTCGGAGTCAGGGTAAAGCCGGTCACCGTCTGAGTCACAACCTTGATTGACGTACCCGTGTCGGTGGTGAACAGTGCGCACGGGGTGAACGGCGACACGCCATAGATGCCCCAGTGATTAAGGTACAGCGTGTTCGAAACCGTCTGCGGGTTAAAGAACTGCGTAGTGCCATACATGGTGTCGCGTACCTGATACCAATCGGTTGATACGAGCAACGCCACCGCGCCGTCAATGCCAAGGCTCGGCACCTGAATGATACGATACGGCACGTCGGCCTTATCCAGCTGAAACACAGCCGACAACGCGTCAACATCAAGTGACGCAAGATATTCCGGTTCAATCAACAACACCATTTGCTGAGGGTTAGCGTACGCCGGAATGTCGGACACGTTCAACGCATTGAACTGCGTGGATGGGAACTGCATGCGGCCAGCGGTCGCACGCAACGCCTTAAGCAGCGTCTTAGCGGTGGTTTCGTCGCTCGGCACCGCGTCAAGATGCACCTTGTAGAAACCAAGATTCTGCTCGTAATGGCGAATCAGCGCAAGCATGATGTTCATTTCATCGTAATTATCACTGTTGCGCGGTGTTTCCATAATCTGCGCGACGAAACGGTTCAAGCCGAAATCATCCACGAACGCCTGACGCAATTCATCGTCAGTCCACGAAATCGGATATTGGTCGCGACGGTTCATTTCGTAGAACCACACCGCCGCTTCCGGACGATGCATCTTCAAAAGCTCTTCAGCATCGTCCTTGTATCCGTGCGCCTTAATCCACTTGACTGCGATTTCTTGAACGGTGCTACCCCAATACAGATTTTCCTTTTTGAAAACCGACAACGGATTCTCGAACGGCGCGTTCTGCGCCATCACTGTGAGTCCGATACGATTGACCATGCTCCACACGCAATCGTTGAGGTACTGTCTGTTCATAGGGTCGAACAAGTAGCGCATGGTGTTCGCCACGCCGGTCTGTGTTGCGCTCGGAATACGCTGCTGATAATCGTCGGTACCCTTGGTGCGCACCTTGTCCAAAATTGTCGCATTGTCTACAGCCATAATATTTTCTCCTATCAATTAAAGCGTGTAATCGAGATTTTCCAAGTCTTCCGCCGCTGCCTGTTCGATTGCTTCCGCTACGTCATCGTCGTTTTCCTTGACGGTCGCGCCGTTTTCAACCATTTGCGCGACTGAATCGGCGAAATTGTCATAGATGCCGTCGATTCGTTCGCTGATTGCGTCCGTGCGCTCGCTTAGCGCGCTCACCTTGTCAAGCACGTCGCGTAGCATGTCGCGCAAATCATCGAACTCGCCCGCGCGGTGCGCTTCGTCGGGGGTGAGGTCATCACGTTCGGCGGTGTCCCTTTCCTCGGTGGTTTCGTCATCCATTGTTTTTTCCTTTCATATGAAAAAAAGTCGTACCGGCGAACGAATACCGAACCGGCACGACTTAAGAATAGCATACTTGCAACATGATTCACAACGATGGACGGCACGCTTTTCCCTCACGGCCATATCATCGGCGGAGTCAACCGTGGTCATCAATGATAATGTTTTATCGCCCTCGCTACGACACCTTGCGTATGCCGTGTTTATTTTACACCGAAATTTCTAAGCATTTCAATCACGGCGTGTTGTGTTTCCACCATGTCATAGCGCAAATATCCTAACGCGTAATATGACGTGAGATTTCTAATCAAATCTTTCGCCATGTTCGCGGTAAGATAGTTCAATTTGTTGTCATCCCTTGTGATTGCGAAATACGGAACGTGCGTGCCGCTATCGTATCTTGAAGATACGAAGACGTATCCACAGCGCAAATCAACATATACACCGTATTCATGGCGCAGCCATCGGAAAACATACGTAAGTTTCGCATGGCCGTGCGGTTTTTCAATGAAATCGGTGTCATGACGTCTGAACCTGTTTTTTGCGGTCATGTCATCATTGTTCTTCAACATGCGCCCTGACACCGTATTCTTCGTTTTCTGTTCGGCGTACGCGTCATCCCGTACATAGTCGAACAGACATGTTTTCCCGCCCAGCCATTGCAATCCGAACTCGGGTTCCAATGGCACATCATAATGTTGAAAATACGGATTGAAAGCGTCGCAAGCATTACCGAGCAGAAATATTCTTGGTTTTCGCAGTTCCGTATCGTCGGCACGTTCGCGCGTGACGGTATCCACAAGTTTCGCCAATTGCTCGAACTCGTTTTTCAGATACGTATGATACCGGTCATCGTTATCAATGATGATTTCATCCATGCAAATGTTGCGCACGTTAACGTAAGTGCTTTTCTTTTTCTGCTGCTGCAACGACAAAGGTATAAAATACCCGATTGTTTTCCATTCGTTTTCTTTCTTACCGGTTTTCTTTTTACGAATCTCGGCAATTTTATTGGTTGTCCGAAATTCATAATCGGGAAAAATATCATCTTGTACAATACGACTGAAATAATTTGCCGCAACGTCGTTGTTTTCCTCACGAAAACGTGTCACTTCAACAAAGCAGTATCCGTTTTTTAGATAATCCTCTATCATGTATTTTCGTACGCCGTATGTCTTACCTAATCCGCGTGCGCCGATAATCATGTTCACGTCTGCGTTTCGCGGCAATATTAGTGTCTTAAGCCGGTCATAATAATATTTCGCCATCAATACTCACAATCATAGGTTTGCCGTCCCGCACAATAAGTTCGCGCGGTGTTGTTTCCACATTTCGATTATACGTGCTCAGCATGTAAGATATATTCTCGCCGTTCGCCTGTTTGTCTGATTCGCCCAGCCATCTACCGGACGGATACAATGCTATCGCTTCGGGCACGTCAACATGGTACGTCGCGCCCCGATAATCGGTGACGGTACCGACATACCTATCCCATACATGCGGGCGGTTGCGTTGCAGCGTGTGGCAAATCTCATAATCGACCAATACATCATAACCGAGCGACATTTGTACGGTTTCCGCGAAACCGTGCCCCGCATGCATAACATCTGCTATAAAATTTTCGATGGTGTACACACCGTCCGGGCGCGGTAGTCCGGCGCAAGTGACATGCACGCAACCGGCCATATCCAAACTAACGCGCGCCTTGTTCCATAATTCCGCATGTTCGGCGTAACGAGTCGTGCCCCCGCAATCCTCTACTTCAAACTTTCCGATATGGTCTAGCGTTGACGCCATATCGGACGCGGTGTTTCGGACGCGCCGCATGGTACGGTTGATTGAGTTTTCTATCGCCATATGCAGCGGATTGAGCGCTTGCAACAATTCCGTGTCGGTTACATCATAATCGCAGCTGATTTTCAAGCTATCGGTATCACCACCCGTAACCGTGACGCGATTACCAAAATGCCGATGTATCAGCATCATGGCTATCAATAGGTGCATTCGACTACCCGCCACGATTCGCATACCGTACGTGTATAGCACGCGTGGCGTTTTCGGACGTTTTTTCATGAAATTCTCGGGGGTGCAGACCGTGGCTTTATCGACTTCAAGCTCACCGGTTTCCGTCACGCGGTAATCGGCTTTCATGACGTCTTGCGCCTGAGTGCCGTAGATTCCATTAAATTGGCCTTTAACGGTGCTTCCATAGTATGATTGCAAAAATTTCATACTCAACGTGCCCGACTTAGCATCATGCGCAATCCCCTCGGGGATAGAATCGGGTATTTCATCCACGTACGCCGTGCCCTCATGATAACGTTTAATCAGATTTTTCACGTCGGTTTTTCGTGCGAAAAGCATGTTGGATTGTAAGGTCACGTAATCGGGCGGAACAATCGTCTTAGTGGTGGCTTCACCATACAATACATGCATTTCGTCAAAATTGTACACTTGCGCCACGTTCCACAATTCAATTTCGTTGACATGCAATATGCATTCGTCCGCGCGATATAATTTGCCGAAAGCGTACGTCGGATTAACGGCACTGTCAACGTAACCGTGCGCCCTAACGCTATTTTCCTGTGTTTTCGCACGTTCGTTATTGCTGTAATCGGTATCCGCTTGCAACGTTTTCACAAACTTGGAACGTGGGCATATTGCAACGCCCCACGCGTCGAAACATGTGTTTTCGCGCAATCTGAGATTCACAAATCTCACCGCCACATGCAATCCTGTAAGAAACGGGTCATCATAATTCGACAACACATCTTCAAGCGACGTATTAACAATGCGTTCACACGCGATTTGCAAAATACCCGTAGGCGCTGCCGCAAACTTTACGGGCAAACGTCGGCCATTGATGAAAGCGTGATGCATTGACGTAACATCCAAAGACGCGACATTATCCACGACAACGCTAGCGGTTTTCGCACTCGTAAACGTCAAACCGCCCCGGAAACATGCCTTACGAAGTGCATACGATTCATAATCTTTCGGAAATTCCTGTTTGCACGTCATCTCGAAAGCGCGTTGCAATGTGATTTTCTTACCGCCTTGCAACGTGACGCGCCGTCCGCCAATCTCGCGCCGCGCCATCTGCCGCACAAGCGACGTCTTGGTAAGCACGCGGCAACCCAGCATGTCCGGCGTAAGCCAATGATTCGCGCGCAGCAGCCATTGCAAGTATTGGGGTATTACTTGCACGTCGCGTCGTGCGTAAAACAATTCCTCTTCGGTTAGTGGCGTTTCAGGCGTGCGTACAAGCGAGTAATCCCAATCGCCAACCGCTTTCGGCAATCCGCATGTCTCGCCCATGGCGCGCAATCCGCCCATTTCGAGATAATACGTGTCCCAAAAACGGCACACCACGGTGTCGTTCGTCAGCAAGTCAAGCGTGTACACGCTTGTGGCGGTCTGCGCGTTGACCTCCATCGTGTACGACTGCGCCAATTCCAGCATGAGAGTCTGCATGTCGAACATGAGATTATATGCCGCGATTATCGGAACATACCCGTGCGTACGCCCATATTCGATAAGATTGTCAATATATGTCAGCGCTTCGGACGTATGACGATAAAACCGTACATCGTCCGTATCGGAGGCGTACGATTCCAACGGCGTGTTGCGTAAATCGTTGAAAATGTACAGTATCGGATATGCGCGCGTTTCGGCACCCTCACCAATATTCGTTGTTTCGGTGTCGAATATCGCCGCTACCTTAAATGTCTTGCGTTCTTTCATCGTATCACATCGGGTGAAACCGCTAGTAGCCATATCGGGCTTCCGCCGTCAACGTCCGTATAATCTTCCAACTCGCCCGTGTGCGTTTTCATACGTTCGGCGTATTGCAGTACCTTTGCGTTTCGTTCCATGATAGTGTCAAAAAGTTCGCTTAGCGAATCGGCGTCATATGCTTTCATGATAACTTCTAATCGTTTGTTCGGCGGAACGTTCGACTTCTGCCATATGTTTTGTGTGTATCGCCAAAACACCTTGACTTTTTCACGTCCAAGGTCGCCAAGTGCGCTCGGCATTCCCTTAGATGCCATACGCATTTCCTCGCGGAAAATATTGAACGAACGTGCGCGCTCCCTCGCACGCCCTTTGCCGCCGCGTACCTCGCTCACCTGTTGTACAAGCTTATCGGCGATTTCGTTCGCACGCTGATACAATTCATTCCGCATACCGCTATTACGGACGCGGCCTACATACGTGTTTTTCAACTGCGTTTCGAGTCGTTGGATGTAAGTACGTCGTGCGTTCGCTTCACTCTCGGGCATATTGTCGGTAATGCTTTTTTTCAGACTGTTTATCGCACGCTTCACGCGCTTGCGTTTCGCGGTCAATAAGTCTGCTTGTTTATGCGCTCTAGGCATGTTCACCACCACCTTATAAAAAAAGTGCCATAACATGTATGGCACTTTTTGTTTTCATTCCGAACTACTTGATTTCAAGCGATTTCGTGGAACGTCCACCACCCAGCGAAGTCTGCTTGACTGCGACGGTGATACCGTCCGGCGCGTTGAAATCGGGGAACATATCGTAGATATCCAACACGCTTCGGTAGATGCCCTGTGACTGACTGAAATACGTCTCACCATCCTTTCCAAAAAGATAGACGTTCGCGCACTTCTGCCCAGTCTGAGAACGCACACCCGGCGCAATGTAGGCACCGATAACCGTCAGAGGTTCCGCGCCGCGATTGTTCAGCGACAACGCGCTATTGCGGGCGTTGACGATGGCGCGTTTTCCCTCGAAAGTGCTGTTGTCCATCGTGCAAATGTAACGATAGTTGTCAGCGGTGTTCTGTGCGGTCTCGGCTGCGGTGTTGTCGTTCATCTGTTCGTTTTCCTCGTTCATTTCAGTTCCTTTCAGAATTCAATTTCTTTGTTGTCGTTATCATTGTCGTTATCAACGTCAGGACCGGTGACGCCATCTGCAACGCGCTCGGCGTGCTCAATGAACGTTTCAACATCCATGACGTACACGGTCTTATCGACTGTAATATCGTCAACCAATACATTAACGATACCCGCGTCCATAAGCACCTTGACGGCCATTTCAACGTTGCGCACGTTTCCGGTGGTGTGGAACGTCTGTGCAACACCGTCCCTATCATAATAACTTATGATGCTGTCAGCGATTACCTTACGAATCTTTCGCATGTTTATTATCCTTTGTATCTTTTTATGTCAACCATTTTTGGCGACATAAATATTTATAACACAAAAATCGGCGTGCGCAAAAAGCGACACGCCGATTATTGATATTGATTCTCAATAGCGCAAAATCTGACCCGGATAAATCAAGCTCGGATTAGACAAGCCATTAAGCCCGGCAACCCTCGACCAATCACCGCCGAAAATCGACCACAAAGACTCACCGGACACAACCGTATGCGTACGCGCCGTATCCGGCTGCGCAACCGTACCACCGCCGTAACACACGGTTTCACCCGGATAGATAACGGACGGATTTCCGGACGCGTATCCATGCCACGACTGCCACGGCAACCGTCCAGTACGCGCGGCGATAGCCGACAATGTGTCACCGGACGCGACAACCACGCAAGCCGACTGCGACACATTCTCACCGGAATTCGTTTCCGGTGTGGACACATTCGCGCCGTCGCCACGCGCGTATGCATCCCACTGCCATCGTTCGCCCCTGAAATAATTCAAGTCCAATCGTCCGGCATATCCCGACACATAACCGTTCGACGTGTACTGCCGCATGGCTTCACCATACGCACCATACAGCCACGGCACTTCCTGATAGCTAGTCGTAGCCATTGACGCATACTGTGCGACCCACACGCCGCAATGTTCTCGCACAAACGATGTAAGCTGACCCAACGCGGATGCTTGCACATAGACAATCGGCCATACCTGTGTCCGGTCATGCACATGTCGTACCCACGTTTCAATCCACGCGCCATTACCGAACTGCGGGTTATCCTGAGATTCCCAGTCCAAAACAAGCACCGCGTTCCCAACATATCCGCGCACGTTTCTCACAAAAAAGTCAGCTTCCGCGTTCGCGTCATGCCCCATTGCGTAATGATATACGCCGATACTTTTACCGCTATCCACTGCGCGCCCGAGCTGATAGTTAGCTGCCTGATTCACGCCGTTGGTCAAACACATGTTGTTAAAACCGCCGATGCCCCATGTGGTACCCGCCACGACAAAATCAGCATCGAGCGCATACGTATCAACGTCACACTGCCAATTGCTCACATCCACACCCCGCATATCCGCATTCGCAGACGGTACAAAAAGCAAAGACAAAGTACACAAACACGCTAACACACTACGCCACGTTCGTATCATCACTATCCCCCTTATCATGCTTAAGCAACGCAATAAGCTCTTCAGTCAGCACATTATTCTTAGTCATCAAATCATTAAAATCACTGAACGTAGTGGCGATAAACCACGCCATCCCGCAACACGCGACAATCGGAAAACCAACACTTCCGACAACGGTTACAATCGAACTAATATCCATCAAACACCTCACAAATGAAAAAAAAGGTCATGACACATCAAACGACATGCCATGACCCAATATATCACAATCGCGTAGCCTATCCGGGAATTGAACCCGACACGCACATCTTATAAGGATGCCGCTCTAACCACTGAGCTAATAGGCCATCACATCACCCCTCCCACAATCCCCACCGCATCAAATCAATCATATCACGACAATGCATAAACACATAATCGGACACGTACGAATCACATTTAAACCACTTCGTACTCATGACAACCGCCTTAACACGACGTTCGCCACGACACCTGTATCCTTTAATGAAATCGCAAGTATTACGCTTACAAAACACGGTCAATCCCTTTCCAGCAAAGGTGTGTTAGCTAATGCGATAGCGTCATTAAGCATCTGTGTATAATCATTCGTGCTATATGAACGTAAAGCTACCGCGTCTTTTAATCCCTCCGACGTATCAAAACTAACAACATACCGTATTTCATACACATTACGAAATGAACACGAACAATACCACAGCTCAATATCACCGTTCTTGAACCAAGAATAAATCGTAGCAATTTTCTTATCATTCTTAATCATTGTAAAACCTTTCACAATCACCGATTAATCCGATACCCCAAACATATCGTACCCGGAACGTAAAACACGCCATCGTCAAGCACATCCCTAAGCCCATATGCATCAATGCAATCGACAAACCGAGTTTCTATCAAGCAATCGGACGCAATATCGACGAAATACACAAGCACATCGTAAATGCTATTCACGTTAAAATCAATCGAATTAGACAATGCTTCAATATTCATGAAACTCATTTTTTATCACTCCCATTTTCAATAGTGTTTATACTATCACTCTTCAATATACCACACCACGCAACACGACACGCCCAAACCGCACCGTTCCACCACGCACACTTCCGCGTACCACACCACACAACACATGTCAACACAGCACGGCGTGTCGGGTGCATCATCACCGCTTAATGGGAACCATTCTCAATATGGGTTGTCTATCCGC
>ERZ791834.941-NODE-941-length-16254-cov-4.39002_pt1 | contig 16254 bp, 13 predicted proteins | sample MGYA00510293_ERZ791834 | MGnify/ENA primary metagenome ERZ791834 (study PRJEB30046, sample SAMN00715253) | human gut metagenome | study: EMG produced TPA metagenomics assembly of the A metagenome-wide association study of gut microbiota in type 2...
TCATTTTTCGGAACACGAAAAACTCCAAGCAGTTCAACAGGCTAAAGCCTATAATGATAAAAAGGCTGATCCACTTTCGCGAATCAGCCTTCTGGGTGTGTGTCGAATATGGAAAACCAGCGTAATTATTCTACAATCTCAGTGGAAACTTCCTCGGAAGGCTCCTCATAAGATGCAATGCTGGTGTAGTACAGCGAAGCAACATTTTTCACAACATCGCGAAGTGATACAAAGCTTTCTGGTGATGTAAACTCGACAAATTCTCCATCAGTAATGGAAGCAATACCAAGCTGAACACCAATCGCATCCTCACCTTCTGCCGTTGCTGAAAGATCAAGCAGTACTGCAGATACGCCATCTGCGGAATCAATAGAAAGTGTACCCTCAAAAGCGGCATACTCTAATGCTGATGAAAGAAGCTCAGCAAATGAAATATCAGATGACTCATCTGCTCCCATAGAGAACTCTTCCTCAACACCAGCAAATAACGCATCTATCACTTCTGAAACAAGTGCAACACTATCTTCCTCTGAAAGCTCAGGATCAGCTTCTCTAAAGCCTTCTGCTGCTGCCAGTATGTAATCAGAAACAAATTCAAGTCCCTCTACACCCTCTTCTGCGGATTCACCATCTGTTCCTTCTACAGATGCCATTGCCTCATCAATACTCTGCGCGATTGTAAGAAGAGCATCATTATTAATTGCGATCTGAACACCAGTATCAGTTTCAACAGTCTCTAAATCTGCCAAATTATCAGTAATTGCTGTCAAAATAGTATCAAGCTGACCATCATCTGATGCTGTCGGAGCAGGTATTTCAAGCCAAGACTCTGTAATTCCTACCATAGAAAGCAGCTCAGTCATACTGTCATCTGCGGTAAGCTCACTATATATGTTTACAATCTCTTCTACATTTAAATAAACATCCTCACCACATACACGAAGCACATCATCAAAACCATAAACAACAGGTTCTTCTGTGCCCATCATTGATGCTGGGAGAGTCACTGATACAGAAAAAGAGCTGTCTCCACTTTCATTATAAACAGCTGTGATATCAGCACTCAGCGTTTCTCCATCCTGTGTAAGAGAAAATGAAATCATATCGCCATAAGTTACAGGTGTCTGTGCTGCCTCGTCTGCAAAGATTACACCTGCCGGGCTCATCGCAAGGATACCACTCATCATCGCTGCTAACGTTCTTCTCATCTTCATAAAGAAATCCTCCAATCAAATTAACTAGTACTAGTTATTTTTTGTTTTTACTGCACTTTCCATTATAGAGAACTTCTAAAAAATGTAAATCATACCAAAGTATGATATCACATTTTTTCCAAAAACGCATATTGACTCATATACAATTCCTTATAATAGCCATCCTTTGCCATCAGCTCATCATGCGTACCCTTCTCCAAGATATTTCCCTGGTCAATATACATGATACAGCTTGAGCTTTTAATAGTTGACAGACGATGGGCAATGATAAAGGAAGTTCTTCCCTTTAATAATTCCTGAAGACCCTGCTGTAAAAGTAACTCTGTCTCTGTATCTATGCTTGATGTTGCCTCATCGAGAATCAAAATTTTAGGATCGGCAAGCAGCGCTCTCGCGAAGGAAATAAGTTGTCTTTGGCCTGCCGACAGACGGCTTCCGCGCTCATTTACCTGAGTCTGGTAGCCATTTTCCATACTCATAATAAAGTCATGCGCACAAACTGTCTTCGCTGCTCTTATTACATCTTCATCGCTTGCTTCCCTGTTTCCATAGCGGATGTTATCCATTATTGTTCCTGAGAAAATAAAGCTGTCTTGCATCATAACGCCCATCTGTTTTCTCAATGATTTGATCGTCACACTGTTAATATCAATTCCATCAATTAAAATCTTTCCAGAATCGATATTGTAGAAGCGGCTGATCAGATTTACAATTGTTGATTTTCCTGCTCCTGTCGGACCTACGATTGCAAAACTGTCTCCTACGTTTGCCTTAAAATTTACATCATTTAAGATACGCACACCTGGCTCATAAGAAAATACAACATGAGAGAACTCTACCTCACCCTTAATCGGCGGCATTTCAACGGCGCCAGGAGCGTCCTTTACATTAACTGGCTCATCAATAGTCTCAAAAATACGCTCCAGATATGAGATTGCTGTCAAGAGTGAATTATAGAAGGAAGCCAGCGTATTGATCGGATTCCAGAACTGGCTGATATAAATTGTAAGTGCCGTCAGAGCACCGACACTAATTATATCATTACCTCCCATAATCCAGTGAATGCCAACCCAATATACAGCTGCCGTCGCAAGGATTGATATAAACTGAACAGTCGGTCCAATCATAAAGTTATACTTGATAACGCTCATCCATGCCTTTCGATAGCTTCCGCTTAAATTATTGAATATGCCAAGATTCTTATCTTCTCTTACAAATGCCTGTGTAACACGCACACCATTTATGCTCTCTGCAATATAGGCATTCAAATTTGACTGCTTATTGCTTGCAAGCTGCCATCCGCGGCGCTGCTTTTTCTTTACAAAAAGCACAATTGCAATAAGAATAGGAAGACCGCACATACAAATTAAAGTAAGCGGCACACTATAATAAAACATAAAGCCTACAATAAAAAATAATGAACAGCAGTCTGTGATGGTATTTACGATACCGTTTGACAGAAGATCACTTATGTTGTTTACATAGTTGACAATACGCACCTGAATCTTTCCATGCGGACGGCTGTCATAATAAGAAAATGGCAGCTCCTCCAGATGAATAAACAATTCTCTTCTTAGCTCATGAATGATGCCCTGACCAATCTGAGATGTCCATTTAATCTTGATACGAAGTATGTAAGCTGTTGCCAGAATTATCAAAGCCGCAAGCGCCGCCATCAAAAGGATTCCCTTTTTGTCATGATTTGGAATGTAAATATCCATTACGCGCTGCATCAGCACAGGAATAACCATGCCAAGTGCCGAGGAAAACAGCATCAGCATTATTGTCATAATCAACTTTTTTCGATAACGGCCTACATAACTAAATAATCGCTTAATCTGCTTCATGTCAAATTTAGTTTCGAGTGTCTCATCCACGTCATATTTATTGCGTGCCATTATGCCTCACCCCTTCCTTTTTCTGCGCGCACCTTCTTAAAGCGGTCAAACTCACCATATTGATGATGAAATACGGTTGAATAATAACCCTTTTTAGCAAGCAGCTGTTCATGTGTTCCTCTCTCGACAAGGCGACCATTATCAAGGACAAGAATCTGATCCGCATGTATAATAGAAGAAATACGGTGCGCAATAATAAACACGGTGCGCTCATCTGAAATTTTCTTTAATTCATTCTGAATCAGGCTCTCCGTTTCCATATCAATTGCAGAGGTTGTGTCGTCAAGAATAATTATTGATGGATCCTTTAAAATTGCACGTGCAAGCGAAATTCGCTGTTTCTGTCCACCTGACAGACCTACACCGCGCTCACCAATAATCGTATCATATCCTTCTGGCATCTCCCTAATAAATTCGTCAGCATTTGCAATCTTTGCAGCTGCCTGCACCTGCTCAAATGTACAGTCTGGATTTCCATAAGCGATATTTCCCTCAATTGTATCTGAGAACAAAAAGACATCCTGCATCGCAATTCCGATATTTCCGCGAAGCGTCTGAAGATTCAAATTTCTAACATCAATATCATCAACAAGCACGCGTCCCTGATTAACATCATAAAAACGGCAAATCAAATTGATAAGTGATGACTTTCCAGAACCAGTTGCACCGATGATACCAACGGTCTGGCCTGGCTCTACATGAAAGCTGATATCCTTTAACACAGTATCATCATTTGTATAATAATTTACATGATCAAAGGTAACACTGCCCTTTAGCTTTCTCTTTTCTACAACATGCTCTGGCTGCTTGATATCTGGCTCAGTTGTATAAACCTTATAGATTTTTTCAATTGCAGTAAGAAAACGCTGCAAATCATTAATTATCCATCCTGCCTGACGAAGCGGACTGTTAAGCATCCATAAATAACCGTTAACAGTTACCATGTTTCCTATAGTCATCTCGCCGTCAATTACCATAAAACCACCCATGATCATAAGGATAATAGTCAGACACTGGGAAAGGACCTCAAACATCGGAATATATTTCATCCAGATCGATGCGGCATTTAACTGTGCATCACGATATCCATCATTCTCGCGGTCGAACTTTTCAAGCTCATAATCTTCCTTTGCAAATGCCTTTACAACACGGTTTCCTGCGATTGTCTCCTGTGCAAATGCATTCAAACTAGAGAAACAGTCACGCACCCTGTCAAAGGCCGGCTTAATATGACGTCTCTGGCTCAGTGTCACTGCCAATGTAAACGGAAGTACAATCAGCATACAAAGTGCCATTTTAACATTAACAGAAAAGATCATCACAAGTGCCATCAAAAATACAAGGATATTCTCAAAGCTAAAATAAATAACATGAGAAACCATGTGACGCACTGCATCCATATCTCCTGTCTGTCTGGACATAAGGTCTCCTGTGCGGTTTTTGTTGAAGAAGTTAAAATCTTCCTTCATCAGCTTACGATATGCTTCTTCCCTCATGTCGTAGACAAGTCCCTGACTGGATGACTCAAAACACATTAAAAATGTGAAGCGCAGCAGCGATCGAACAAGCGTCACTCCAATCATAATAAGCAGCAAAATACCAAGCTTTTCATAATGCTGTCCCTCAATAACTTCATCCACAATCATACCAGAAATCTGTGGGTTGATCAAAACAAGCAGTGATGTGATAAACACTAAGATCAAGCCTACGATCATTCTTACGCGGTATTTTTTTAAAAAAGATAAAAACCAGCGTATGTATCCCATATTTCTCTCCTCCTTTTTGTAGTTTGTGCCTTCATGTTACTCTAATATTTTTAAAATAAAATGTACTTTTCTTGAAAATTGATGTATAATAATCAAATCAAGCTTTATCGTTTTTAGGCATTTTTATTTTTAAGGAGGTTTACTTTACTGTGTGTGATACGTACGACATTACTTACTCTGACTTAAATCCAACTTTATATTTCGCCGGTAAGCGCACGGTGACAGAATCGAATTTTTCTCATACGCATGATGCACCCGAACTCTTTATAGTGTTATCTGGTGATCTGGCAATCTGGATGGATGGAACTACCACTCCACTTACAGCCGGTGATATTGTCTGTGTACCGTCGCACATGCCGCACCGTACACTGCCGACAGTGCATGATAACCCTGCAATTTTATTCTTTACTTCATTTTCAAACTTTCACTTTAAGGGAATGGAACCAAACCGTCTTGATTTTCCTGGCGGCTCATCTGTGCTTCACACGGACGGTCTTGTCCGTCAGGATATCACAAATCTGTGTCTTCGTATGATATCTGAGCGCTACAGCAATCAGGTCGGTCAGTACTTTATGCAAAAGGCATATTTGACACAGCTTCTTATGACAATCATCCGTCAGATCACTGTTCCGCCAAAACAAAGCTGTTCTCCTGTCACTTTTGAGACACACCATAAAACATATGTGGTGAGCGAGATCCGCCAATATCTGAGCAGTCATTATGCTGAAAAGATTTCACTTGATCTGATTGCCCGGAATATGTATCTAAGCTCTGCTTACATATCAAAAATTTTCAAAGAAGAGACTGGTGAAGCTCCAATCAACTATCTGATTAAAATGCGCTTAGAGCGCGCCCGCATTCAGCTTGAATCTGATAACGGACAAAGCATAAAAGCCATCTCAAACAGCGTTGGCTACGATGATGTTTACTATTTTAGTAAGCTTTTCAAGAAATATTATGGCATGTCTCCAGTTCACTACAGGAGTAAATACAAAAAAGTAGTGTAAATAAAGACCAGGGGGACAGGTACGATGGCTTAACGCCACGCGTACCTGTCCCCCTGGTCTTGCCCCCTGGTCTTGTTTTTTTATAATCCAATCCAGCTTCTTAATACTCTAAAGTTTGCCGGTCCCTGATTAAAGAGAAGGTCTAACAGATTAGCTTCACTATAGTTTTCACCCTGATTGGTAGCCATTGTTGACTCAAGCTCTGTGATCTGCAAATAGTCAATCGCTGCAGCTGCATATTTTCCAGGATTCTTTAAAACCATCTGATACACACTAGAACCATAGCTGCTTCCGCCTGCTTCTCCAAAATAAGTTGTGCAAAGATCTGTTACCTCTGCTTCACCCCAGCCGCCTGCATGTACTGAAATATCAGCAACACCATACAATGCATACGTCATTCTCGTCGATGCAATCAGGTAATTTCTTAAATTATCGTCTAATCGATCATCGTTTAAATAAGCTCGAATAATACCGAACTCAGTCCAGCCATTTACAAAGCCATTGCATACAAGATTTTTCTTAAGCGCGCTTGAAGATGCGCTGACTGTATCATATGCGTATGCATCATCTGGTGCCTGCTTTGTAAAGCTTGCTGCACCCACCTGAAGTGTGGAATCACCACCCATTAAGTCATTCATAACCTGATAATTACCGTTTGCTTCATTCGCCAGTATCTCACGGAAATCGCCCCAGGCTCCATCTACACCACTATACTTTTGCAGCAGATAATTGTAGTAATCAACACCACCCTCAACACTGCAAAGTGCAGCATCAGCTGCGGCTGCTGCCACACTGTCATACTGTTCGCCATCCATCTCAACATTCAACGCATCAAGCAATGCATCATATGTCTTTGCCTGTGCCTCTGTCAGATGTGTTCTGTCATACGTCTGCAGCTCCGCAAGTGTTCTTGTAAGATTCTCACTCTCACGCTTTAAATAATTGCTGTTTTGTGCTACAGCCTCATTCAGATTGGTGATAAATTCATCAAAGTCAGACTGCTCTATCGCATGATTGCTGTCATCATCCTCATTGCCAGCCTGAGAATTATCACTTTCTGCTCCAGTCTGTGCCTCTTCTGACTGCTGTTTGTCTGCACCTGCCTGATCAACAGTCTGTGCTTCACCATTTTCATCGCCTGCTTCTTTTGACTCATTAGAAGCTTCCTTTGTTTCTACATTCTTTGTTCCATCTTCCTTTGTGCCCTGCTCTGCCACGCTCTTTGTCTGACCTAGTGACATTGCAATGCCGCCTGCTGTCAATCCGACAACCAAGACAACTACCAGTACAACCGGCAGCCACAAACGCATCATCATGATTCTGTGCTTCTGCTTTCTAAGCCTTTTTCTATCTTCTGAATTCATACAACAATCCAGCCTTTCTCTTTTTCTAAATTCTTTACTGCGTTGCTTTTACCTGACACAAAGCGACACGGTAACTTATAATCACAGTATAGCATGATTTTTCAATACAGACAATTGCTTTTCTCACGTTTTTCTTGCAATCTTTCGTTCCTGGTGGTATCATAAATTATATCTGTGCTGCATTTCCCAGCCCTTTTTAAATTTGTGCTGCGCAAATAGCATCACTGTGAAAAAACAGACCGCTTCTGCGGCAGAAAGTGAGAAAAACACCATGAAGAAACCGTATTACATCACCACGGCCATTGCTTACACTTCCGGCAAGCCGCACATTGGAAACACCTACGAGATCGTGCTGGCAGATTCCATTGCCAGATTCAAGCGAATGCAGGGCTATGATGTGCGCTTTCAGACAGGTACGGATGAGCATGGTCAGAAGATCGAGTTGAAAGCTGCTGAGGCTGGAAAAACACCAAAGCAGTTTGTTGATGAGGTGGCAGGCGAGATCAAGAAGACCTTTGACCTGATGAACACATCCTATGATAAATTTATCCGTACTACTGACGCCTACCATGAAAAGCAGGTTCAGAAAATTTTCAAGAAGCTTTATGACAAGGGTGATATCTACAAGAGTGAGTATGAAGGTATGTACTGTACTCCGTGTGAATCCTTCTTCACCGCTTCTCAGTTAGTTGACGGCAAATGCCCAGACTGCGGACGCCCATGTACACCAGCAAAGGAAGAGGCTTATTTCTTCCGTATGAGCAAGTATGCAGATAAGCTTATTGCTCATATTAATGAGCATCCAGATTTCATCCAGCCAGAATCCAGAAAGAATGAGATGATGAACAATTTCCTTCTTCCGGGACTTCAGGATCTATGCGTTTCCCGTACCTCCTTTAAGTGGGGTATTCCGGTAGACTTCGATCCAAAGCATGTTATCTATGTATGGATTGATGCACTTAGCAACTATATCACTGGACTTGGCTTTGATCTTGATGGAAACAGCGATCCGATGTTTGAAAAGTATTGGCCGGCTGACCTTCATCTTATTGGAAAGGATATTCTTCGTTTCCACACCATCTACTGGCCGATCATGCTGATGGCTCTTGATCTGCCGCTTCCAAAGCAGGTATTTGGTCATCCGTGGCTGCTTCAGGGTGATGGCAAGATGAGTAAGTCAAAAGGAAATGTAATCTACGCAGACGAGCTTGTTCATTTCTTTGGTGTTGATGCAGTTCGTTACTTCGTTCTTCATGAGATGCCGTTTGAAAACGATGGTGTAATCTCTTGGGATCTGATGATTGAGCGTATGAACTCTGATCTGGCAAACACACTTGGAAATCTGGTAAATCGTACGATCTCCATGACCAACAAGTACTTTGGCGGTGTTGCTGTCAACTATGGCGTAAAAGAGGATGTTGATGATTCCTTATTTGAGGTTGTCACCTCCACTGCTTCTAGAGTAACTGCTCGCATGGATAAGCTTCGTGTTGCCGATGCAATCACCGAGATCTTCACCCTGTTTAAGCGCTGCAACAAGTATATCGATGAGACTGCTCCGTGGGTACTTGCAAAGGATGAATCAAAGAAAGAGCGTCTGTCTACTGTTATGTACAACTTGATCGACAGCATCTTAATCGGTGCTTCCTTACTTGAGCCATTCATGCCAGAGACTGCAAAGAAGATTGCTGATTCTTTAAATGCACCGCTTCGCACAATGGATCAGGTTTCCACAATGGGCACCTACCCATCTGGAAATAAGGTAACAGATCAGCCACAGATTCTTTTTGCACGTGTTGATGCAGAAAAGATGATGGAAGAAGTTAATGCACTTATGGAGTCCAAGAAGGCTGCTGCAAAGGACGCTTCCAAAGAAACTGCTGAGGCTGAAAAAGAAGATGAGGCTGTTATCGACATCGAGCCAAAAGAAGAAATCACATACGAAGATTTCTCAAAAATGCAGTTCCAGGTAGGTGAGATTATCTCCTGTGAGGCAGTAAAGAAGTCCAAAAAGCTTCTGTGCTCTCAGGTAAAGATAGGATCTCAGGTAAAGCAGATTGTTTCCGGTATCAAAGCTCACTACACACCAGAAGAAATGGTTGGCAAGAAGGTTATGGTTCTTGTAAACTTAAAGCCGGCAAAACTTGCAGGTGTTTTATCTGAAGGTATGCTGTTGTGTGCAGACGGAAATCTTGCACTGATGACACCAGAGAAGAAAATGCCAGCTGGCGCTGAGATTTGCTAAATCAAATTTGTTAATGGACGTTCTGTGAACTGAAATATATTTAAATCGAAAGCCAGGGGGTCAGGTACGATGGCACTTTAGTGTCACGCGTACCTGACCCTTCCTAGATTTTTTGTGGTTTTTGGTGTTACCCGCAAGGTTATCGCAAGGGCACCTCGACGAATGACTTTGTCGGCGCCCCTTGTTCCCGCGGCGCCTTCCACGCACCTTTTTATCTCAGATACTGCGTAAGCCCGCTCCCACACGGGAATCGCCTCGTAAAGCAGTTCGTCTCGGCACCCACTACATAACGTGATGTCCCGCAAATAATAGTTCACAGTTCCCACATTTTAACGTATTCATATAATTGATCAATCATCTTGAATCCCATCTTACCATACATTTCTTTCGGTGTATCGTCTGCATCTGCATGCAGGAACATTTCTTCCTTAAACTGAGATGCGATGTGTTTCATAAGTGTGGTCGCCACGTAACGCTTGCGAAATGCTTCCCTTACAACAAGAGCATCCATCACCACATAGCCATCTATCGCATATGAATAGCAGGCACCTGCCGGTTTCCCATCCAGATATGCCACATAATAATGAAATCCCTGTATCTCCATCGCCTTTTTTACGTAACGCGCATCACGTCTTCTGATAAAATCTTCGCCGTAGTCTGAAGCAAAAGTTTCTATATCAATTTTAAGCAAATCGGCTAATACATCACCGGAAACACTGTCATATATTATTACGTCAGGGTTGCTCTTCCATCTTGATATATTTTCTTTCTTATTTCTAAGAAGCATTGTTTCTGTGCAGCATTCTTCCAAAGAAAAACGTTTGATCAGAGCCTCATCTAACTTTTCTCTTGTATCGAGCTTTAGAAATCCTCTGCCTAGCTGATGCTGATATGCAATTGCTTGCTCGAGTTCTTTGTCTGTTGGATCATCTACTAATGGGGCAAACTGGTTGTGATCGTACATATCATAGAGATCATCATCCTGCCATTTTTCCAGATGCTCAGAAAATGCACGTTTCTGTGAGAACAGCTGTTTAAATGACTGTTCTGCCTTGCGAATACGCGAAATTTCATCCAGCAACGCAAAGTCCACAAAATGTTCTGTTGTCAGCTCATAGTCTATCACACTCTGTTTCTCGCCAACCTGATCGGTCCATGCATCCATTCGGACATTTACCTTTTGAAATCCCAACCGCTCATAGACATGCTGTGCCCGCTTATTTTTCAGATTTGTATCTAGCACAATCTTTGTATAACCACGGGAAAATAGTTCTCGAATCAGCATACTTAGCACAATTTTTCCAAGTCCCTTTTCCTGAAATGCGGGATTGCTAATTTTAATTCCAATATCTGCTGTACGATTTTCAATCGTATCTTCTCCAGTCTCCTCTAAGCTATCTCCTAGGTTGGCATAGCTCATTTCTCCGATTCGATTCCCATCATACCAGATCACCAAGTGCCTTCTTGTATCATCATTGTCTGCTGCGATCTGCTTTTGAACCTTTTCTTCGCTTGTCCCAAGTCCATTTGGAAATCCGGCATGAGCCATCACTGCACCATCGTTCCACCAGCTAACGAGTTGCTTACAATCTTCCTTCTCTGCATTTTTAATGCAAAGCTTTCCCTGCTCTAATTTCATTTAATGTGCCTCCCTATTGTGCTTGATAAAATCAATAAATGCCTCTGCCGTATGCGATAAGGCACGGTCTTTTTTCCAGATCAGCGCATAAAATGCCTTCGCGTCTGGGTGATTGATTTGTCTAATACAGACCTCGCGGTCTCGTACAAGTGACGATATCGACTCTGGATAAATCGCAATTCCAACTCCATTTTTGCTGAGTTCATAGGCATTCATCATATGCGCCACTCTGCCGCGAATAATAGGCATACTCTGCGGATCTGAAAACCATCCATGAATCTCACCCTGACGCGACTCGCGTGACGGGATCAAAAGATCATATGGAAGCAGAGCATTTGGATTGATCGGTTCATTTGTCTCTGAATAAAGCGGATGACCTTTCGGAATCATCGCCACCCACGGTTCTTCATATACCTCTAGAACATGAAACTCCTCCGTGTTAAATGGCGCCGTGATCATCGCCACCTCGCATAAGCCCTTCGTGACACGATTATTTACATCATCTGTATTTCCATTCCACAAAATATACTGCACATGCGGATGCATCTTCTGAAACTCTGAAATCCAATGTGCAAAAAGATGAGGACCACATCCCTCAACTGAGGCAATGTAAAGTGTTCCCTGTAAACCCTCTTTTAGGATTCTCACTTCTTCCTCAGAACGGTTCACCAGATCAAGAATCTGCGATGCGTACTGCAAAAACAATTCTCCTTCTTCCGTAAGTTTTACCTTGTGCGGTGAGCGCTCAAATAATTTTGTGCCAAGCTCCTCCTCTAAATCCTGAATCTGACGGCTGAGCGGTGGTTGGGCAATCGCAAGTTTTTCAGCTGCCCTGGTAAAATTTTTCTCCTCTGCCACTGCCTTAAAATATCGAATATGACGAAGCTCCATCGAATCACCTGCCTTTCCAAACAAATTTGCTTTGATGGGAATTCCTTGATGAAAATTCCTTAATATGATATTTTACATGATAGCATGTATAGCCACCTCGTTACAATACCTATAGAGTATTGTTATACATTTATTATATGTATTTCACATTTTCATTGCCGTGTGCTACTATAAAACCATCAAGAAGAGATCCGGCCGGTCTCCAAAAAAGAACCAACTCATTACTTCACTAGTATAGAGTTAATGAAAGAAAGAGAGGTATTTATTATGAAGAAGATTTTAGATAAGGTCAGCGAATTTTTTAAGGAATATTATGTAAGCTTTGGTGAGAGAATCTGATGCGAACATATTGCGAAAATGATATAGAACATTTATAGGGTGCCGCCTTTGAACACACTGCAAACTGGTTCAAGCGCGACACCCTTTTTGTTACTCATTCGTTATCCGTTTTCTGTTACTTTATTTTCTTATTTTATTACCGAGCCAGGGGGACAATAAATAAGCCACCGCCCTGTTCCTCTACTCCCTGTACCACCTGAGGCACTAATTGAGTCATTGTATCTGTCCCATATGGCGCACTCACATTTCTAATTGCTTTACCACCTTTTCAAAATCATTAACTCCAGATACCGCTATATCAATATCACTGCGTTCTCTTGCTGTCCCTTTCGCTCTTGAACCGTATAGAACCACTTCTTTTGCTTGAAATTCATTACATATTTTTATTATTGTCTGTATAATCTCTTCGACTTTCAAAAAAGTCACCTCGCTTCCTAATTTTAATGTTCTTCTAACCACTTTTTGACTATTTTTGATACCTTTATGTTACTATAGTTTTTCTCTTTTATCAATTAGAACAATTGGGGGATTGCCCCTAGGGTGAGTCAGTAGGTATCTTTACGAAGAATATCGAGGTATTCGGTATAAGAATATATTTTGGCTTTTCCAAATTTGTCTGTTTGCTTCAAGATTCTATAATCAACCAAGATAGAAACCACCTTCGACACAGTGTTGTATGACATTTCAAGAGTCGCAGCGGTTTTCTGAATATCGATGATCGGATTGGATTCCAAATAAGAAAACACTTTAAGAACACTAGTACGCTGCCTTTTTGTAAGAGTGTCAAATAATTTTGTGCTTTTATCGTGTAGCGCAGTAAGTCGGTCGATTGTATGAATTGCATCCTCCGCAGAATCTGCAAATGCCTGAAGGAAAAATGAAATCCACTGTTCATAATCACCAGTACGTCGTACCTGTGTCATACGGTCATAGTATTCAATACGGTTCATTTTGAGGTAATAAGAAATATAAAGTGCCGGAGTAGACAGAATGCCTTTTTCCATTAAGAAGAGCGTAATAAGAAGTCGTCCAACACGTCCATTACCGTCAAGGAAGGGGTGCGTGGTTTCAAACTGATAGTGGATCAAAGCGGCCTGAATCAATGGGTCAAGAGGATCATCACTATTGATATATTTTTCGAGGTCGGACATAGCTGTTAGCATATCTTCCGGATTTGGCGGAATATAACGAGCGTTTTTGAGAGTACTTTCCTGACCGCCAATCCAGTTTTGCGAATAGCGGAATTCGCCAGGATTTTTTTCCTGTCCTCGTACACTTTCCAAAAGAACTGCATGAGTTTCTTTGATCAGACGATTGCACAAAGGTAGCGTTTTTAGCCGCTCAAGAGCAAATTCAGTCGCGCGGATATAGTTCACAACATCGGAGACATCCCGATTTGTGTTGTCTTCAATCATAGGATTCAAGATATCCTCAAGAGTGCACTGTGTGCCTTCAATCTGTGAGGAAAGAAGGGCTTCTTTACGGACGTACATGGAAATAAAAAGTTCCATGTTTGGTATACGGGAGGATAGTCCTTCAAGTGTTGCTATTTTTTTGTTTGCATCAATAAGTTTCGTGAGGAGCTCACCAGATACCTCAATAGGAGGATTCGGTGGAAGCGGGGCTGGCCGAAAGGATTCATAAGCCATTTCGCCTGACAGATTACTCACGAATGTTCCTGCTCGGTTTGTCATAATTTTTTCCTTTCCTCCGGAAAACGGAAATTGAAATTTATAGGTCTATTTTAGCATAAAAATTTCAGAAAATCAACTTATTACGAAAATGCAGATTAAAAGAAATTTCAGTAAAATAAATGTTTATGAAAATTCTTATTGAAAATTGTCGTAGAAATTTCAAGAAACCATATGTGATAGGTACGGTGGCTGAATTAGTGATCCTAGTGGCTCAAGTCCGCAGACTTTATGCTTCCTGACCCTTACTTCTCCTTCCCGTCGACATAAGCCTATCCAGCAATTCCTGAGATGATATCAAAGATATCATCAAAGCAGGTATTATTTTTAATAATGCCAGAACCTAATTTTTTGTAAAATTGTGTTCAAAATATGCTGGCTAGTACATTAGTCTTCTTCTCTATTTTCTGTACCAATATAATATTTTCCTTCTTTTATAATTTTTAATATTTCTTTCATATCATCCTCAATCCATATTTTTCCCTCTTCCATTGTATACATTGTTAGATACAGTGAAAGCTTATTAAAATCACAAAATTTTTTTGATAATCTTGGAAAGATACATTTATTTTGTATTTCTACAAACATATACTCTCCTCCCATAAATACCTTTTCACTATCAATTTCTTTTCCATCCTTTAACAAGACAAAACTACAATAATATTGATATCCTGCTCGAAACTCAACTCTTTCATTAAATATTTCATCTGGATCATATATATTATTTTCCCAATATTGTTCTAGTTTTATATTGATTCCATATACTTCTAGTTTTTTCTCCCACCTCTTCATATTTTGTTTGAATTGTTCCCAGATATTTGTTTCACTACTTATAATATTTGTTATTTCCTCTGTCGAAAACTTTTTCATATAGCCACTTCCTTCATTATTAATGCTCTACACAGAACAAATTTTCTAGCACCTATTATGTATAAAAGCCACTTTTACCTGACCCTTCTGGCTATTAGACTTTATGATTTTTGACCCTCACCTGTCTTGAAGTCATAAAGTTTTTGCATTACTTCTTCCTCTTCTTTACTTCTAAATTTATAGATAATGCATATACCACTTTTCACCATATCATATATTACTTGGCGACCTTTTTTTACGGGAAGCAATATTTCATCCTGTATACCTTTCTCTAAATATTCTTCTAATTCTTTTTCTTCATACAATTCATACTCTATGAGTTCTGTTTGGTAATAACTATTATTTTCTTTTATTTTCGATAGCACTGTAATTCTCCCATAAACATCTGCTTCAAAATATTGTGGAAACACTTTCACATCACTATTATCCAAAAAATAATAATAATTGAAATAATATACTTTTCCGTAATAAGATCTTTGAAGATATACTCCACATCGTATTCCATCGTTACTATCTTTATAGTACATAGTTTTTTTCTTTTTAAATCCATATTTTTTAAGCAGTCTATCACAGAGGTTCTTAAAATTTTTAGTGTCCATAAGCGTCTCCTTCACACCTTTTTTCATAAGTGGGAAAAAGCTTCCCCCTATTTTTTAATAAAGTTCTAGTATCATTTCAAATTCATGTCACAATTCCTCCCAATATCTCATTAATTGTTTTATTCCCTTTTTTACATTTCTTTTATTCATAGGCTTTAATTCATAAATTATTTTTCTGGTCTTATCCACATAATCCGGGCGTAATTTAGAAAGCAGTCTTACTTCCTTTTCTTCTTCGATGAATGCAGTTGTTGCTTTATACCCATTATTAATATAAGTTCCTGCCCGCAGTGAAGATCTTGTATATCCTTTACTTCTATCTAGAGATTTTACAATTTTTGCACTCTCAGGTGTAAAATCAACTGCTTTCTGGATTTTTATTACTGCAGTCGTTTTATCTGCCACTTTATTTGCCGTTTTAACTGCTCGAGTTGCCTCACCAGCTCCCGTCACAAATGGAATTAGATCAATAGCATCTCCAATTAATCCAGCCCAGTTCCACGGATCACCAAGATTAACGCATACCTCTACTACACTCGTTCCAAGTGACACAATATCAAATAAAGTTTCCAAAAAATATCCCTGTAAATCTCGTCTTACTACCGGATTATTATCACAATACACATATAGATTCTTATGATACAGCTCCTGTGGCTTCGCAAAGATCACATCCGTGTCATCCGCATTCACAAATCTTCCGACTTCCGGATCATAATATCTGCTTCCCAGAC
>ERZ791834.943-NODE-943-length-16215-cov-6.97642_pt1 | contig 16215 bp, 19 predicted proteins | sample MGYA00510293_ERZ791834 | MGnify/ENA primary metagenome ERZ791834 (study PRJEB30046, sample SAMN00715253) | human gut metagenome | study: EMG produced TPA metagenomics assembly of the A metagenome-wide association study of gut microbiota in type 2...
GGCTGGCTGAAAAACTCACATAAACCCACTATTGCGATAGGAAATGAGCGCAATACGATGGGCATGAAAAAATCTTGCAAACCGTTCTAGTGACTGCTACAATAATATAAGCTTCAACCAGAAAGGGGAACCCAATGAACAAAGCAGAAGCACGTAGCTTGTGGAGCGCTCTAAATTCTTGCACATGCAAACCCGGTGTGCACGCTCCATTTGATTGCGTATGTGTTCACGATGAAGTCATATACGCAACAGACGGATACGTTGTGAACCGTATCGAGGGGTTGTTTAATTCTGGCAGCGTGTTTAGTGCTTTATACAGAACTGATTTAGCGTATGCTCCGCGCGTTGATTTGTTGGACAAGGTGCTGACATACACCGTTGGAAACAAGGACTTCACAAGCGCGTGCGATTACTTCGACTCAGCGCAAGTAATCAAGGCTTTGAGAGTGCATAAGTCATCAGGTGCGAAGCATATACAATTCGCACCTGCTACGGGGCGCGTTAACGCACCTCTAATCATTCGCAGCGAGATACCAAGCAACCACGGCCATATAATAATCACGTCTGCAGTGCAGGGAATGAGGTAATAAACAATGACCACGGATGAACGCAGATTTATAATCAAGACCGATGAAGATTTGACCGAACTCTATAGGATGTACGCGGAAGATATCGCGCGTCTGTATAGACTTGTTCACGGGCTAGCAGGCGCGTTAACCGCGCTAATAGTGCTATTCGTGATAGTCACGCTCAACATATACGCTACTCTGGGGGTTATTTAACCCCCTTTTTTATTACATGTATAATCTCGCATTAGGTAAAGGCACCGTGCAAGGTGCACGGTGTCGCTTAGATGAAAGGATACCTACATGGACGTGAGCGCTATTACGGAGTTGGTGAGCAACGTGGCATTCCCAATCGCTGCATTTGTGATGATGTTTTACTACAGCACGAAGACCGTAGAGGACATGCGCAAGACCATCGAAGAGAACACTCTCATTATGACGAAGGTCATAGAAAAGCTCGACAGCATGAATCAGGAGGGCTAGTAGTGTTGAAGAAGCTTCTAAAGGGATGCGCGGCCTTTGTCGCGCTTGCGTCCGCTCTGGTGGTGGGTGCGCCGTCTGCGTTCGCGTGGCAGGAGATTGACTATTTCATCGCGAACGGACACGGCACCATTTCCCCTAGCTATCTTGTCATCCACTCCACAGCTAACCCCGGAGCAACCGCGTGGAACCACGTGACCTATTGGAATCGTGCGGGCAACAACGTGGCAATGGCTCAATGGGTGTGCGACTGGACGAACGGGGGTACCGTCTATCAGGTAATGCCCGGCAACGCTAAGGCGTGGCATGTGGGCAACGGTAACAACGTTTCGGTAGGTATCGAGATATGCGAGGGCACCACGCGCGAGCAGGTGGATACGGCACTCGATACAGCCGCTCAGTGGGCTGCATACTACTTGAATCAAAAGGGATGGGGGATTAATCGTATGGTATCCCATAACGATGCGCGCACGCTCTGGGGAGGTACCACGCACACCGACCCCATTCCGTATCTGGAGCGCTGGGGCTACAGCTGGGATTGGTTCAAATCGAAAGTTCAATCGTATATGGACGGGTCTACAGGCACCGAACCCGTACCCGATTCCGGCAATCAGAACAACGCGCCCGCGCATCCCACTGATTCCGTTGAAGCTCTGGCCGCTGCAGTCATGCGCGGAGAGTACGGGAGCGGGCAGGCGCGCCGCGATGCATTGGGTAGCCGCTACGATGAAGTGCAGGCGTACGTAAACTCGCACTATTTCGGTATCGGCTCAGGCTTCGGCTCTTCGCATAAGACCACTGCGGAGCTGGCCGCTGCAGTCATGCGCGGAGAGTACGGCAGCGGGCAGGCGCGCCGCGATGCATTGGGTAGCCGCTATAATGAAGTTCAGGCATACGTGAATCGCCACTATTTCGGAATTTATTAAAATAATCGTTGGCACGCTTTACTGACATCGTTTATAATACTAATCAAGGCAACGGGGAAGGAGATGACATTATGCCTACCAATTTTGAACGTGGATTAATCGGCAGGACGGTAACGTTCTCGCACTGTAAGGGTCAGCGCGTTGTTGACGGCGCTTTCGAGTCATTCGAGTATGAACTGCTCGGGGATTATTCGAAGCTTTCCAAAGCCACTAACACGCTGCGTAGAAGGCTGAAAGACCCGACCATTACCATTACAGACGTTGAAACGGACTCGGATTACTACTCAATGCCGATTAAGCTCTTTGTAGAAACCGCAATTAACTATAAGAAGGGACTCTAACCATGACTGAGACCACCCAGCTTGCAACCATCGACACCGACACCAACCTCTACACTCCCTCTAGCTATTCCTCTATCCAGTCCACCGATGCGGAGACCCGTAAGCTCGTTGTTAACGCGATGAACAACGCGGAATCGCTTTCAGAGCACGAGGGCGAGACTCTGGACGTCATCGGCGTTTTCACCAAACCCGGCGTGCGCCGCTCCCGCGAGAAGAACGGTGTTGATATGCCCTGCACCAACACCACGATTGTTTGCGCGGACGGCAAGGCGTACTTCTCGCAGTCCGAGGGCGTGCGCAACGCAGCCGATAACTTCATGGCCGCGCAGCTCTTTGATTCCGGCGAAGTCGTTCAGATGAAGCTCGTTTCTTCTAAGCTCCCCAACGGCAACACTCGCAAGACGCTTGTACTTATCTAATATATAATCCCAACCCGTTGCACCTAAGGCGGTTCGGCTTGAAGCCGTTCCGCCTTTTTTAATCGGAGGTGTTGAAAATGGCAAGAGCCAAACGTGCATCTGACGAGACGTATAACGCTCGTAGGCGTGCCAAGCGCTTATTGGCGCGACTTGAGCGCGAGAATACAGCCGGAATGAGCGCATCGCAGTTGCGTGCGCGAGCGGACTATATAGAGAGCGTGCGAGCGCAGATTACCAAGTCATATCAAAAGACGCGTGCCGCATCCGATATCGCAGGCGCTAAAGAACGCAGCCAAGCGGCAGCCGCTCAGCTCGACCGCATGACATCCGCACCGCGTAAGGTGAAGAGCGCTAAAGAGCGCTCCGATATCTTTTTCGCCCGGCAATTGAACCTTGCGGGGATTGGACAGCCTACAACGCTAGGCGAGCACGCGAGCGAAAAGGTATCGGTGTTCTATGCAGCTACCCGCCAACTATGGCGCGGGCGCGATGCGCGTAAGCGAAACGAGTACATAATTCGCGGCCTTGGTGCGAGTTCGCTAGCTGAAGCGTTCGAGAAGGTGTTAAGCGCTAACGAGAATGCGTTTCAGGCCGCGATAGGCTCCAAGGTAACATCATCGTTCGTGGAAGGGATTACAAGCGAGAACGAAGCGTTTTATAACGAGGTCGATTACGACTCCGAGTTGATGGGGTCTGATTGGTGGGCTACCCAACTAGTTATGTTTAGATAACTCGAAGGATGCTAGAGGAAACATGGCGCGCAAACGTGATAGCAAACAATTTAAGATAGCCGCGTCTTACGATACCGAGACATGCAACATCCTTGTAGACGCTGCGGATAACAAATGGCGTGCATACCCCGTGCTATATATCGTCAACGATTTGCGAGGGGTGGACATCCGCACGTACGAAGTCGGAGCGGGCAACGTGTCCTTTTATCGCCACGGTTCCGAAATGCAGGCCGTTATAGACGATTACATAGCGTGGGGTGAATCGGTTGGCTGCATCCCCATCATCTGCGCTTACAACCTCATGTTCGACCTGCAACCGCTCATGTTCGACCTAAACGATCGTTACGATATGGTTGCGAGCGCGCAGAGCGCGACTAGCGCCTACACCGTGGATATCGTGCAGGAAGGTGTTGTAAAGCTTCGTTTCTGGGATACCTTTTATCTGGAGATGCGCGGACTTGCCAAGATGGGCGAAACATGCGGCCTGCCCAAGGCTACGGGTGACTGGGATTACTCGAAAATCCGCACACCGGAAACCCCGTTGACGGATGAAGAATTGTATTACGCCGGACGCGATACGGAAGTAATCCCGGCTTACTTACGCTACCTTCTTGAATCCAATGAATGGCTTCAACCTGAGTGGCTCGGTGTTCGAGTGCTTACTAAAACGTCACTGGTGCGGCAAGCAGGCAAGATGGAAACGGGGCGCTTGCGTATCCCGCGCGGCGAGGGCAAACCCGTGTCCGTGCAAGCCGCGTTCGAGCGGATGTGCGCCGATGAACTCGCACCGACCTATGCGCAGTACGCGCTCAGGAAGGCGTGCTTTCGCGGGGGATTCACGTTTACGTCTGCGCGGTATTCCGGAATCGTGCAACGAAACGTGTACAGCATCGATGAAACTTCCGCGCACCATGCCTATATCAACGGGCACATGACCCCCGTTAAGTTTCACGGTCTTGTCCCCGCAATCCTGCAGCATATGGCGGAATCCGTTGTAAACACAGACCTTGATACCGCGATGAAGCACTGGGAAGAGCCGTTTGGGTGCGCGTTTCATGCGCAGGTACGTTTCACGCGCTTGCGCCTACGTGCTGGTAGCGCTTTCGCGGCGTGGGATATCGCGTTGCTTTCCGAAGCTAAATTTAAAGGCGCGGGGCAGCTGGGCGAGTGGGGTAGCGGGGACGCTGACAGGCAGACCGTAACCCAAGTGCGAAGCGCAGGTTACGTTGACGTTGCAGCCGGTGCGCGTTTCGCTTTCGGAAAATTGGTAGAAGCTCAATCATGCATCGTGAACGTGTCGGAAATGGAACTGTGGTGTATGAGCCGCGTTTACGAATGGGATTCTATGACAGTCATTTTAGGTGAGGGAACTTGCAAGTTCGTGAAGCCGCCCGATTACGTCACGCTGTTGTCTAATCTCTTCTACGCGCGTAAGGATGCATGCAAGCAAATTCTAAAGACGTACGAGACCGGGCGCGCTTACACGGAGCCTATTCCGGAAAGTATCCCGGAGGGAATCGCCGCGCGTATCCGCACTGGAGAGATCGAGCGTTCCGATTTAGAAGCCTATTACGGGAGCACGGTAAAGGGAATGTTTAACTCGATATATGGCATGGAAGCGCAAGACGTGTTCAAGTGCGCTTATAAGGTTTCGGAAGGAGAGATTGGCGTTGATAGGGATACGGTGGTTACGCGTGAGAACTACGAAGAGCACTACAAGGACGCTAAGAAAAAGCTTGTCCTTTACCCCTACGGCCTTCGAATCGTTGGCGGCTCGCGCATGGCTATCGTTGCCGCTATCGAGCTTGTATATAGGGTATTCGGCGAGCGCGTGCGCGTGCTGGGAGGTGATACCGATAGCTTGAAGATATCTTGTAACGAGGACGTGAGCGCCGATGATTTGATGCGGGCGTTGGACCCGTTCCACCGCGCAGTAACGGAGTCCATCAACATATGTATGGAGCGCGTGCGCTCCAACTTCCCGTCTTACGCGTCCCCGCTCACCGGAGTGGGCACGTTCGAGGTGGAAGGAGACGCGTACCCGCTCCATATGGACGCGTGGAACAAGGCTCGTGTGAGCTGGGATGGGCACCGGTCGCATATAACGTGCGCGGGTCTTTCCAGACCGCAGGGCGCCTACCATATCGAGAATTGGATAGACGATATGAGCGCACGCCACGGATTCGAAGAGGTAGCGCCGCGCGTGCTCGGATGGGGCGTGCGCGTGTCCAATAGGGTGTGCCATGCGCTCGAACACTACCGCCCGGCTGCATCGGATGTGTTCGATGCGTATGTGACCGACTACACCGGTGCGACCGCGCGTGTGATATCTCGCGAGTCGATAGCGCTCTATCCGTCTGACCGCGTGCTAGGGGACGCGGAAAAAGGCGGCAATTCGCGCACCGTGGCATACGTTCGCGAAAAGTATGCCAGCGAGCTGGATACTTCCCAGCGCGTTATAGACGTGGCCGATGGGAGAGCGGTATATACATATACAGACGAAGAAGGATGTGAGATTGAATGGTAAACCTTAATGACGGAATTCATTACAACTGGGAGAAGACGCTTTCATATAACGCGGATGTAACCATGGTCGTAGGCGCTCCGAACAAGGGCAAGACGTACGGCCTTCGTGCTTACGCGCTCAACCGCGCTATCAAACGCGGTTGCAGGTTCGTGGAGGTGTGCCGCACGTTGGATGAACGCGATGCAGTCAAGAAGAGCTATTTTGACAAGTTAGCCGCTACCGATGACGATTTTGGTGCATTCGATTATAAGTGCGAAGCGAACGTGTTCAGGTACCGCATCAAGGACGCGCCTAAGGGCACTCCTTGGAACACGTGCGGGTACGTTGTCGCTTTTGCGGAGATGCAGGGGACTAAGAAGCGTACGTTTGCGGACGTGGAAAATATCATCTTCGATGAAGCCATACTAGAAACGATCGATTCAACGCATACGTACAAGCGCAACGAATGGAATATGCTGAGCCGCATCATCGATTCGTGTGCACGCGAGGACGCTTATAACGACACTCGAATTAAGCCGCGTTTGTTCCTGCTGGGAAACGCGGTTGACTTGCTCAATCCCTATTTCGCGGCGTTCGGCGTGCGCGGCGTGCCCGCCTACGGTTACACGTGGTATCAAGATAAGATGTGCCTGCTTCATTACGTGGAGCCGGATGAACACGATGCGTACCGCATGGAGCACACTCTAGCCGGGCGCATGGGGCAGATTACCGGCTATTCAAATGCAACATATGCGAACGACTTCAAGGAAGATACCAGATACGTGATGAAGAAGCCGCCCCGCGCCAAATACGTTATGGGCGTGGTTCACATGGGGGACGAGTACGGCATATGGGCGGACATGAGCGAGGGCTATTACTACGTTACCTCGACCATACCGAACAACGCCCCGAACGTATACGCGCTCACGCGCAAGGATAACACCCCCAACCGAATAGCCGCGCAGCGAGCGCTAAAGACCATGCGCGTAATCGTCCAGATGTATTACGAGGGCAGTGTTTTGTTCGAGAGCGTGAAGGTGCGCGAGGGCTTTTTGGACGCTATGGCGCTCTATGGTGTAAAGTAGTATCCGCGCAAGCGATGGCTGACGCGCAACTCCATAAGTAGGGATGATTCGGGGAGCTATATCGTTCGGTCGATACCCGAACCCCGCGCGAGGTAGCAACGCGTTTTAATGGAACGCGTCTAGTTTCGTATATGCGCTATAATGGGCGCGAACACGCATGTTTTTTCATCGCGTGTTCGCGCTCGATTCATATACATATAGAAAGGGGCTTGCAGTGGACGAGAACGAGAACCTGACACCCGAGGAAGTCGAGATTGAGCGAACCGATGACGTTGACGGTGAGGAGGCGCACCGTATCGGCGAGTTCGATGACTTGCGCGACCGTTTGGAGCGCATCGAGTCGGTTGTAAACGCAATCGCAGACATCCTAGGCGAGATGCGCGCGACTGCGGACGCAATCGACATCGACAACGGCGCGACCGTGGTCGATGCGGACGGTGACGGGGACGCGGATATCATCGAGGACGATGTAGCCGTCATCCCCGATTACGATGACCTTGACCTTGACCTTTAAGGAGCTGTACGAATGGCAACTAACAACACCACCATCGCCGGACGCGTATATCTCTCCGGCACCAACGATTTTCAGCAGCGAGTGCCGAACCCGACAATCTCCGGTATCGATGCTACGTCTAAATTCTTGTTCGACCCGATGAATCGCCGATACCTTAACGAGTTCGTGGACGCGTTTGTGAATCGCATCGGCACGCAGATTGTACACAACAACCAGTGGGAGAACCCGCTCACCGTATTCAAGGGTTCCAACCTGCGCTACGGCGCGTCTATTCAGGAGAGCGCGTTGAAGTGGCTCCGCGCCCACACCTACGATGTGGACGATGCGACCCTTCTCAAGGTCGAGCGCCCGGAAGCAGCCGTGTGGTACCACACCGTGAACCGCAAAGATCGCTACGATATCACGCTCGAGTTGCCCGACCTGCAGCAGGCTTTTGCGGACGAGATGGGTCTTAACCGCCTTATCGATGCGGTTATGACCGTGCCGCGAAACTCCGATAACTACGATGAATATCTTTGCATGCTTAACCAGATTGCCTACTATGAGAAAAATTGGCAGTTCTTCAAGCATCAGGTAACCGCCGCGCCGACCGATGAAGCGACCGGCAAGGAGTTCTTGAAGGCCGTCCGCGCCTATGCGAAGAAGCTCAAATTCCCATCTTCGCTCTATTCCCCGGTATCCGCTGAGTACGGCATTCCCACCTTTGCCAAGCCCGAGGAGCTTGTGCTCTTCATCATGGCAGATGCAGCCGCTTCTATCGATGTCGATACCTTGGCGAGCGTGTTCCAGCTCGATAAGGCGGAAGCGGCGTACCGCACCATCGAGGTGCCGGAGCTGCCCGTGCCTAACGCGTTCGCGCTCCTCACCACCGATTCGTTCTTCGTCTGCAACGATTACGTGTATGCTAACGAAAGCTTCTACAATCCCCAGACCTTGAGCACCAACTACTACCTGCATCATTGGGAGGTTGTGAGCGCGTCCCCGTTCGTGCCCGCGATTCTCTTCACCACCGATGCGGGTACCACCGTATCCACGCTTACGCAGGCCGTTACCGACGTTAACATCACGGCTGCTAAGACCACGCTCAAGCCCGGAGACACCACGCAGCTCACCGTCGAGCTGGTGGGCACCGTGACCGCCAACAACGAGGGTATCGAGGTCGCGCCCGATGCGGTTACGTGGAGCGTAACCGGCGAGACCGCAGCCGCAGCCGCAGGCGCAGGCGTGACCGCAGCCGCAGGCGAACCGCTTGCCCTGAACAGCGCTACCCGTGTCGACCGTCTGGGAGTCCTCCACGTCCAGAAGTCCGATTTGGAAGCTACCAACGTCCTTCACGTGACCGGCACCACGTCCTACGTCAATCCGTCCGGCGCTACCACGCAGTACACCAAGACCGTTGACATCACAATTGCCTAACGGCATATAATCGCTTTAAAGCGAACACAACGCGCCCCTGCTTGTGAACGAGCGGGGGCGCATTTTAATAAGGAGGTATCGAGTTGGATTCAGGATTCCCGAACGTTGGAAACGTTGATGTGTACAAGTATGACAACGCGCTCGATTACGCGCGATTCAAACCAAACGTTCGATTGAAGATGTGCAACGTGCCTTGGTGCGGGGACTACGAGAACGTTGTCAAGTTCGCCGATGATGACGCGCGCAATGCGTGGTTCGATGCGCTTGATGGCGATGTTATAAACCTCGAAACGATGTTTAACGTCAAGCCTGACGGGAGCGCGAAGGTACCAGTTCCGGTGACATCCGCCCAAGGGTACAACTACCTCGTTGCAGACCTGCCGCGTATGACAAGCGACACCCAACCGCTCGAATACGCGGACGGCGCACGCAAACAACGCTTCTTCTACTTCATCCAAGACGCGCAGCAGCTATCGCCGAACACAACGCGCTTGGTGCTGTCGCTCGATATGTGGACAACGTATATCAACGATATGCAATTCGATTACATTCTGCTTGAGCGCGGACACGCGCCGGTTGCCGCTAGTAACGTGAGTGACTATTTAGCCAATCCGCGCGACAATTCCACCTACCTGCTGACCGCCGATGTGAACACCGGTGGAGAGCCGTATATCGAGCGTGCGCGTGCCGTGAGGAACTACAGCGCGGAAGGTCAGCGCGCCTGCATCGTTACATCGTGCGACCTACCCGGCAATCTTGGAAGTAATACCGCCCCGCTTGTTCCGGTCGTGTCGGAAGCGCTTGTTTCGGGCGTTCTAGCCGCGCGTGTGTATTCGGTCGCGGTAAGCGACCTTGTGGGCTTTCTTCGTGCCATGGAGAAAAACGCGCCTTGGGTCAAGCAGACCATTCAAGGTATCTTCTTCGCTCCGACCGATTTACTACTTCAATATTGGAATTTCACCGTTTGGGGCTTCAAGGTAAGCGTGCTAGGGGCTTCGCAGCGGGTGGACGGGCTTCTAAAGCCGCAGGCGGGGGACTTCGCTTACCCCGGGCGTGCCGCTAAATTCGCGAAACTCTACACGTACCCATACGCCGCTATCCGCGTGTCCGATGAAACGGGTGCATCTTCAATCGTGCGCGTTGAGGATTTGGGGAGCAGCGGTATCGAGGTGGCGAGCGCCCTCAATCTCATAATGCCCTATATAACGATCGATGCGCGTTTGCTCGGAATCGCCGGTGCGACCGATACGCTGACGTTCCATACAGCGGAAGGCCGTTCATATTCCTACGGTGGTGCGTGGGGCGATTACCTGAAACGCTGGAACGTACCCATCATGCAAGTGACGCAGAGCGCCGCGAGCCGCGCCGATTATTCGACCGTGTACGAGCGGGCGCACGCGAAACTAGCCGCTGACAACGCCCTAGCTTCTTCGCTTGCATCGAACGCGACCGCGAACACCAACGCGAACAACTCAGCGCAGAACACCGTTGACGTGAACGCTATCAACGTGAGCGCTAACACCGCTATAACGGAGAACTCGAACGCCGCGGCCTTGAAGGGGGCTACCGCAGCTAACAATAAGCTCAAAGCCGACTGCGATAGCGACAACGCGACTTCTTCGGCTGTAACCGGTCTGCAAAACGATGTGATAGCGATTACCACGGCGAACAACAACGCATCCTCCGCCGCGCGTACCATCGGAAGCGTTGTAACGGGAGCTTTCACCGGCAACGGAGCGGGCGCTCTCGTATCCGGTATCGCGGATATGGCGGTATCGTTCCCGGCTGCGAACGCCGCAGCCGCTATCTCCCAATCGAGCAACGCTAACTCCGCTGCAATCGCGCAGATTAACGCGCTCGAAAAGACGCTCCATGCCGTGCAGTTCACCGCAGCTACATACGGGGTTCAAAGCTCCGCCGCAACGAACGCAACGAATATTCGTAACAACGCAAGCACTTCGTGCGCCGCATCCAACGCATCGCTTGTACGCACCAACGCGGCCAACACCAAGGCCACGGCGGACGCGAACGCGCAGCGCACGCATGCGACCGCTATAGACGCGATTCAGGCGCGATTGAATCAGGCGGGAGTGGCCGCGCCGGTTGTATTCGGAGCCGGTGCTAACGGGATGGGGTGCGCCACGTCCCCGCGTGCGCTCTTCGCGCAGGTGATAACGCAGCGCGAATGCGACATCATGAACGCCGCGAGCGCGTTCGCCCGGTACGGATACACGTTGATGCGCGAATGGAATATGCGCGATATGCAGGTTATGAAGCATTTCACGTACTGGAAGTGCACGGAGGTGTGGTGCAGCGGAAGCGGCAACGCGTTGGAAGATGCCCAGAACGCAGTGAAGGATATACTGATACGCGGGGTGACCGTCTGGGATACCCCCGAGGACATAGGACGTGTGAGCATCTATGACAATTTCAAGGAGTGATGACGCATGAGGGATGCTATCAACATCGATTCGCTTTTGAAGTCGGATACGTACCAGAACATGAGCGATGAAGAGATTCAGGCGCTTATCGATTACAAGGTCGAGCGTGCGCGGAAAGACGCTACTATCAGCGCCGATTACAAGGCGCACGAAAGGCTTATGCAACATCTTCTAGACGCTCAAGAGCTGGCAGTCAACGCCGCTAACGATGCGTTCAACAAGGCGATAGCGACCGCGAGCGCGTACAAGGAGGTTAATTAATGAGCAAGGGACGCAGGGGCTTCAAGCAGCGCCGCGCCTACCGTCCGGATTCGAGACCGACGTATTGGCAGACGGAAGCGTACAATCAACAGCTGTTCAACATGTTTCAAAACGATTTGATAGAACTCGCGTTGTCGCGCTTTCATTGGGTCGGGTTGCCGGAGACGTGCAACGCGCGATATCTAGAGTGGACGCTTCTCACCGAAGGAGCGGCAACGCTAGCCTATCCGTCCCAGACAAGCGACACGCTTCTATCGTTGAAGGCAGTCCAGCAGGGCGCACCTAATATGTATGATGAACCCCGCGCGTGGCGCGCTATCGGCGCGACCGGTAAGACAAATTTCATGTGCAATTGGTCTCGTGGCGTGTGGATTTGGGAGAACGCGACCCGCTACCCGCTCATGGTGAAGATTAACATCTGGGCGCGCGAGCTTGCCGACATCCTGCGCACGAAGCAGATTAACCGCTATCATATGCGCATGCCGCTAGTTATCTCAGCGCCGCAAGACCGCGCTTTCGATGTGCAGAACTTCTATAAGTCAATCGGCAACGGCGAGCCGTTCGTGTTGGCGTATGACAATTTCAGCGACATACAGACTAACGCGACCATGCCGGAGCGTGCACGCGAGTATATCGGGGACAAGCTTCAAGCGGAATGGGCTAACACGTGGGATGCGGTGTATAGGGAGCTGGGAATCGACTCGATGACGTTCAAAGCGGAACGCATGATTGAGGACGAAGTTAATTCGACCATGCAGCCCACGGAGTTAGCGCGTCTGTCCCCGCTGACTTGCAGGCGCACCGCTTGCGATAAGCTCAATGCGAGATTCGCAGGCAAACTAGATGAACCTATCACGGTTGTATGGGCACGCGACAACATCACGGACAACTACGACATACGGCACCGGTATGAAACGCTGTTTGGTAAGGAGGGGCAGTAGTGTTCGAGTTTCCACAAGTCCCCGTAAACGATCGTTGGGACGCTATGACCGTCACGCTCGGAGAGTGGTACGAAATGGGCTTCTACCAGCCGTTAGTTGATGATTCTTGGAGGTTTGACGCGTACAGCGAGATGCAATACACGCAGTTGTGCCGCAAGATTATAGAGAGGTTCTACTACCGCGAGGTATCCATCCCCACGCCCGCGCGGTGGAAAACCGCGTATCTGCGAAAGCTCAACGAGATTATGCCTAAATATAAATTGCTCTATGAGCGAGTTGAGCAAGGCGTGAACCCGTTCCAAGCAGGCCGCGACCGCGCTAAGTCGCGAGATATCTTCTCAGACTTCCCGGAGACGATGCTTTCCGGTAACTCGGACTACGCGAGCAGCGGTACCGACCGCGAAAGCGACACCGTGCGCGAGGGCGATATAACGGAGCAAGCCGCGCGGTTCGCTGAATCGTGGAACGATGTTGATGTTATGATTCTCGATGAACTGGAGCACACGCTATTCACGTCTATAATGGTTCCGACCGTTCCGCTTTGGTAAGGAGGTTATATGTTCACACCTTTGCCGTATTTCGACCCGTTTCTAATCTCGAATCCTACGCTACCTAAACTGTACTGGGAGGTTAAAAGCCCCGAACAGCTAACCGCTAACCTGTACTGCATCATCAATGCGTTGAAGGATTACGTTAACGAGACCAGCGGGCAGGTGAACGAGAACAGCGCGGCGATTGACACGCTGAAAATGCTGTTTGATAAGTTCATGCAATCCGGATTCGATGACTACTACGCGCAGCAGATTGAAGAATGGATTAACAACAACATCGGTTGGCTTTGGCAGACGTTCGGTCAGATGATGTTTGCGGGTCTGACCGATGACGGCCATTTCTGCATCTACGTTCCAGACTCGTGGAGCGATATCACGTTCGATACCGGTGCCGTGTACGGCACCGAGGATTACGGGCGATTGATTCTAAGGTACGAGACCAGCGGGCAGGGCGTCATCGATAACACCGCGCCCGACTATCCCAATGACCACATCGCAGCCGATGTTGCGAAGTTGCAACGAGAAGTACAAGAGGTAAGACACACGCTTTACACGGCGCTTACTAGCATGGAGGTGTAAGAAAATGGCAATCACAGCGCTTGAATTCGGTAAGACCCTGCGGCCTACCACGGTAGAACTCGTTACGAAGCTGAATGAAACGATTGCAGCGGTGAACGCGTTGAACCCCGCAGCCGTAACGCAGCTTTCCAAGGACGTTGCAGCGTTGCAAGCGACCACGACCGACCTTACCGAAAAGGTAACGACCAACACGGGGAGCATCACCACGCTAACGCAAACGCAGACTTCGCACACGCAGGATATCGACAAGATGAAAGTTACTTTATACACTCCTCTTGCAAACCCCGACACCGACCCATCCAATCCCGCTAAGGAGATTTAACCATGGCAGTTACGCAATACGTGGGAGCGCGCTACGTCCCCCTTTTCGCCGACCCGCTCGAATGGGACAAGACAAAGGCATATGAGCCGCTTACCATCGTCTACCATACTGGCAATTCGTATACGTCTAGGCAGTACGTGCCGGTTGGTATCGAGATTACCAACACTGCTTATTGGGCGCTGACCGGCAACTACAACGCTCAAATCGAACAGTACCGGGCAGAGGTGCAGCGCTATGACGCGCGAATCACGGCGAACGATACCGCTATCAAAGCGGAGGTTAAGCGTGCGACCGCAGCGGAAGCTACTAAAGCGCCAACGAGCCACGCGAGCACGGAGACCGTGTACGGAGCTGGCAACGCAACTAACTACGGCCACGTGCGCCTTGCGACTGCGAGCACACCGGCAACGAGCGATGCTACCGCAGGCGTTGCGGCCACTCCCAAGGTTGTCACTGACGCTGTGACGGAAGCATCTAATACGCTTCAAACGTCCATCGATGCAGTCGAGGACGATGTAGCCAAGCTGAAAGCGCAAATCGGGAAGGGTGAAACGATCGATTCGCTCTTTGTCATCGGTGATTCGTATCTTGAGGGCTACAACCCAGCCGGGAACGTAACCGGATTTGGCAACGTCATCAAGCGCACGCTCAAGGTGGCTACCTATCATGAGGACGCGCAAGGCGGGACTAAATGGGACGCTACGACAGCAGCGCGCGTTACAGCCGATGTACTGAATTACGATGTGCTTCTAATCGCGCTCGGACATAACAACATGACCTCTAAGATCGTGAACGTGTCGCAGCACGTGGCCGCTACGCTCAACAAGCTGCAGACGCTGGGCTACAAAGGCAAGGTGTTTTTGTGCTCCACGCTTGCGACCGCGAAATACACGTGCCAGAAGATGCTCGAGGTAGACGAGAATATCGTCCTCGGAATGCAGGCCGCGAGTTACACCTTCCCGTGCGCATTCATCGCTAACGGTTGGTCTTGGCTTATCGATTCGGATGACTACGGAACAACTGACAAGGGGCAGCACCCGAAACAGGCAGGCCAGAACCTAATCGCGGCCAACATCATCTCCGGCATGCGCGGAGGTAACACGCTCAACGCTGCGCATTCGTACGGCAACTCCGGAGGTGTGTACGTGTCGCGCGTGATGATGAGCGTTATCGTTAACGTACTCGGAGCGAAAGGCAATGACGGCACCGTTGTTTACAAGCCCGCGCTCCCGTTCGAAATGGTGGATACGTATTTCTTTGTCATGCAGGGCAATGACGGCACCACTAAAAACATGAGCTTTAAAGCCAATGAGGGCGTAAAGATTACATATCAGAACGTGACTAACGCGGTTTACGGTTCAGCGATGACCACGCTACCGGAGAACGCACCGGCTTAAAGTCACAGACCCCGCGCGGTTATAGTCGCGCGGGGTTTTTCGTTGTTGCGAGAAATTATATAAATCGTTGTTGCTAATCGTTTTAATGTGCGCTATAATGAATTTGTCGATAAGGGAAACACACAGAAAGGACTATCGGCAATGAAGGTTTACGAGTACAGCAAGAAAGCAAGCAACGGAATCCATCACGCACATATCTGCGCGAACGCGAAGGCTATCAGCGTGTATATGGAAACTAACCTTGACGTATTCGAGTTTGACGCGGATACAATCAAGCAGGCCGACCGGATTATCAGGAACCACGGATTTGAGCCTATCGGTGAGAGCGTTAGCGATTCGAAGGGTTTAACCTACGTGCAATTCAACGTTTGGTATTACGATTTTGAATACAACGATAAGCGCGTTAGGACGTTCTCGCGGATTGAAGATGCAACCCAATTTGTTACTTCTCTTGTTGACGGTTCGAAGCATAGATTTATCGAGCTGGAAAGTGTATACTAGAGGTGTGTTTCCTTCCTCTGGTCTAACCCGCGTGGCCTTGCTGTCAGGCCGCGCGGGTTTTTCATTTCTCCTCACATGTGAGATAAGAGACAGGTGTAGCTTAATCGTGTGAGAACGTTCCCACATATGTGATTTTTCAGCCAGCCTATACGGATCGCGCTCCGTCTCGCGCAGTCTGTGAGATACTCCACAAGTGTTACTTAAGGGACAAGTGTGGATTATCTCACGTGCAATACGC
>ERZ791834.949-NODE-949-length-16144-cov-3.8016_pt1 | contig 16144 bp, 15 predicted proteins | sample MGYA00510293_ERZ791834 | MGnify/ENA primary metagenome ERZ791834 (study PRJEB30046, sample SAMN00715253) | human gut metagenome | study: EMG produced TPA metagenomics assembly of the A metagenome-wide association study of gut microbiota in type 2...
TGGCTTACTTTTTGTAGAAATGGAGTTCCAGCCCGAAAGGGCATTGATACTCAACCTGTTTTGCTGTCATGTATGTACTCATATTTATGTAGAAATGGAGTTCCAGCCCGAAAGGGCATTGATACTCATAACCATTTTTGTCATAGCCATGTCTATCATAACCTGTGTAGAAATGGAGCCCCAGCCCGAGAGGGCATTGATACGATTTCACCACTATCGTAAACGAAAACGTTAATAACTTGTAGGAATGGAGCATCAGCCCGAGAGGGCATTGATACTTCTCCGGTAGCTGTAAAAAGATACAGCAAACAAACTCGTAGAAATGGAGTACTAGCCCGAGAGGGCATTGATACTGGAACTCCACCAGGTAAGATATTCCACATTTCTTTCGTAGAAATGGAGCCTCAGCCCGAAAGGGCATTACAGAGCATTAAATTTTAAGTTGAAGGGAGATTGAGATGAGTTTCTTTAGTAGATTATTTGGAAAAGGAAAGCAAGAGAAGCAGAAAGAGCTAGATCCACTACCGAAGCAGGAAGAGTTGATAGAGGAAGATATAAATTATGCAGAAGAAAATGAAAAGCGGCTTCAGGCAGGAGGGATTAGTCCAGAATATTTTTATCGCATTTTTAAAGAAAATTTTCCTCAATATCAGATTGAGAGAACTGTTTCAGCAAGACTTTTGGATGCTTCATGTCATGAAAAATGTCATCCAATCGATTTCTTGTTTTCCCAAAATGGTGTACCTGTGCTAGCAGTAGTATTAACTACACAGAATCAATACAGATCAATGCCATTCAGAGGAACGGAAGCAGTCTGTGATGCAAATGATGTGTCGTATATGAGATTTTTTATTGAAATGAGAAATGAACGAAACTATGTGCGAGAACGCGTAGCAGAAGAATTAGAAGAATAAGATACGGTATAAAGCAGAAAAGAAACGCCGAAAGGTACCTGTGATGGGCAAAGCACCAGCTTAGATAAAAATCGTGCAGGTGATGAGTTGGTGTACGGTCTGGTATGCGTAACACGCATGTTAAATGCATTTTCTTTTCTGATTTATATAAAAGTCAGGTGAATAGTGAAAAGTTCACCTGACCTTTTTTATACAAAGGTTTGTGAAGGGAAGGAGAAAGATATGGAGATATTACAGGAATTGGAGCAGGAGAATGTTTGGAAGCAGTACCTAGAAAATGTTTTACACGAAAATCCAGTGGAGTGGAAGAAGTTACAGGAATACATTGCTCAAAAGAAATATGTGCCGATTGTAAATAATATGAAACAAGTAGGGAAAAGTGGTGAAGAATTTATATTTATTCCTAGAAAAGTGCTGCTGAGCAAGAAGGGAACAGATCGTAAGAGAGTTGTTTATGTATATCCTTATGATGTACAGGTAGTTTTAAAGGTAATAGCTTGGAAACTTCATAAATATGATAATTGTTTTGCTAATAATCTGTTTTCGTTTAGAAAATTTGTAAACGCGCAGACAGCGGTTCGATATCTGAGAGAAAAACAAAAAGAGGGAGATTGGTATACATACAAATTAGATATTCACAATTATTTTAATTCGGTTAGTGTAGACAAGATACTTCCAATGGTCAAGGAAGTATTAGTGGAAGAACCGATTCTTTATAACGTCATATGTGCAATACTTAAGAATCCCTATGTGGAATACAATAAACAAGTAATTCGAGAAGAAAAAGGAATTATGGCAGGCATGCCATTGTCAGCCTTTTTGGCAAATCTTTATCTTACGAAAATTGACGTATGGTTTCAAGAAAATGATATTCTGTATGCAAGATATTCCGATGATATTATTATCTTTGCGCAGGAAGAAAAGAAGATAGAACAATACAGTGAAAGGCTTACAGAAATGATACACGAGGCAGGACTTGTGTTAAATGAGAAAAAAACAAGGAAAACGAATCCAAAAGAGGCATGGATTTTTCTTGGATTTCAATGCAGTGGAAACTGTATAGATGTGTCAGATGAAGCTTTAGATAAAATAAAGAAAAAGCTTAAAAGAAAAGCGAGGGCATTATATAGATGGAAATGTAAAAAGAAGACAACAGACGAACAGGCAGTAAGGGGATATATACGGCGTGTAAATAAAAAGTTTTATGAGGATAATGGAGAAAATGAATTGACGTGGAGTCGCTGGTATTTTCCTGTTATCAATACAGAGAAGAGTCTGAGAATAATAGATCATTATGTACAGGAATGTATTCGTTATGTGGTAACTGGACAATACAACAAGAAAAATTACCATTTTAAGTACGAGAAAATGAAACAATGCGGATATCGTAGTTTGGTGAATGAATTTTATAAAATGAAAGGTGTGAAACGGCTAAGTGAGACAGTCAATGAAAAATAACGTCATATTACAGACAGCGGCACAATAGAATGACATGAGAAATAGATTTAAGTAAGGAGTGATAAGACAAAAATAATAGGTGACAAACTGCAAAATGCGTGTTATACTGAGAACGACTTAAGTAGTGTTAGTGACAATAAAATATGTCCAAATTGTTAGCATGCACGAAAAATGGTTATTGTCAGAATATTCTGATAAATACCTGCAAAAACAGGCTCCAGAAACCGCATAAAACCTAGGTTTTTGAAGGAATACCGTAGAAAAGGAGCATCAGCCCGAGAGGGCATTGATACCTTGCTCATTTGCATGTCCTCCTAAAAATGTTTCTTTTTGTAGAAAAGGAGTACCAGCCCGAGAGGGCATTGATACGATTCTTTTTTTGGAAGCTTTACAAAATCAGTGAAAGGTGGAAATGGAGTCTCAGCCCGAAAGGGCATTGATACTGTGTTTACTCCTTTTCATAATCTTCTTCGTCATCTTTGTAGAAATGGAGCATCAGCCCGAGAGGGCATTGATACAATCCTTTTACTAAAATTTTAGCAAAATTATAAATTTTGTAGAAATGGAGCATCAGCCCGAAAGGGCATTGATACAAGGTTCCTAAGTGTTCTGTTTGAAAAAGTACAATCTTGTAGAAATGGAGTTTCATTCACTGAGTATCAAAATAAAATGATTGGAGATTTTATGTTTACAGAAAATGTGAATTTAAATGGATATAGCATTACTTCGTTTGTATGGCCTTTTGTAATGCAAAAAGAAAATGAGTCTACGCTCTTTGATTGTGTAAGCAAGGCAGGATGGGTTGAATCAGTTGACAAGCAGACAATTTGGAATGAAGGGCATGCGCAGATGATGCGCGATTGTTTTATGGTAGATCAGTATTTTAGTAATTATGCAAGAATGCTGTTTCGTAATGGAAAATGTTTCAAAGAATATCATTATCCTCAGCGTGAGGATCAGAAGCTTACTTATGTGATCAAAATAAACAATGAGGAGCAGTATGAAATTGAAATTTCTTCTATAGAATTACATGTATATATGGAAGAAATTGGAATGCTGTTTATAAATACCGTAAATACAAAGTATCCTGAAATTGATCAGATTAAAAAGATAAATGATTATGGACGAAGAATTGCATTGGCTTTCCTGCCTCAGGATGCAAATGGCTTTATTTTGTGTGCAGAGCAGCTTGGAGTAAAATCTGCGAGAGCAGTTTCTGTTACCGATTTTAGAAAAATGACAAGTGAATATCTTGATGGAAAAATAGCAACAGAACAACTGAGACACCAAGCAGAATTTCTGACAGATATTTTAAATTGTAATCTGGGACATAGCTTTGAAAATAAAATAAAGCCAGTGGTGTCTTGTGAGGATAGAATGTATCTGCACTGTCTGATTCGCAATGATGAGCTGTCACAGATGATTCAAGAAGGTGAATGGAAGCAGCATGGGGAGCAGGAAGAATTGTTATATTCGCTTTTATTTGCCGATCCATCTGATGCAACTTGCAGAGATGATGAGATGAGACAAACTCTGCTACTTAAGGCACTTTATCCGAGATGGGCGGATTATGGAACAATACATGGTATAACGAATTATTCCATGATGGCATTAACTGGAAGAACAGAGTGGATTAATGAGAGTGTTGTAAGGCCGTTTCTGTTAGAATACGGATACATGCTGTCAGTAGTTGCAGCGCAGAAGACAGGTATTGAAAAATTCATGATGGAGTTAACGGAGGATACTTTTGATGATAAAGAGGATGTACCTACGAAGGAAAAACGCAGAAAACGGTGGAAACGTTTTAACACAATTTTGATGCTGCATGAATTTTCAACCCAGGATCAGGGAACGGAGCTTTATGATCTATTAAAACAGCAGATGAAAATTGAAGAACGAGCAGCATGGCTGCAAAGAATGATGGATTGAAAATAAGAATGACAAAGTGGTTCTTGAGACAGAGCTGCTTTGTCTTTTTTTGTTAATTGTAAAAGTTGATAAAACAAGACGAAGAAAATGTGGAAAATGCACAAAAATATATGAAATACATAAAAAATATTGATAAAATAGCCATACAAGTGTACAATAATAGAAATTAGTTTACTAGGTAAAAGTTAGGAGGCAGAGTATGTGTAGCAATGTGATGGAAAATGGTATAAAGCTTACAGCGACATTAGAATCGCAGTCACCGATGATTCATTTTCAGGCGCGGGAAACAGGTGCTGTATTGCGTGCAAGTGAGGTAAAACCAAAGTTGGATCGCTTTTTGATAAAAAAATTGGTCGCAAATAGTCAGCTTACAAATGAAGAAGCCTTAAAAAAATTAAAAGAGAAGCATTCGGAATATTTTCAGGATGTTAAATTAAATGATGCACTAAATTATAAAATGAGAATTATTGCAACGAAAGTAAATGAGTTTTCAATGGAAGACGGAGGAAAATCACGATATGCGCCATTTTTTGCAAATTCAGGAAGAAATAATGATGAAGAAAAGTTAAGGGGTGTGTTTGTTACTGCTGAGTTGACGATTGTATGTTTTAATAAAACACTGCGAGAGACGATAAAAAAATGTTTGGAGGAGTTCTTTATTGTAACAAATTTTGGAATGATGCAGGGAAAGGGCTTTGGCAGTTTCATAGTAACTGGTTCTGTTAAAACAGATAATAATGGAAGAATATCTTATAATGAAATCAGAAAAATAGCAAAGCAATTGGAAGAATCGGTGGAGGCAAAAAGTTGCTATTATATGAAATTTAATGCACTTGAAGGAGATGTAGAAGATCGCCTAAAGAACATTTATAAAGATATGTTTGATGAAATTAAATTATTTTATGGAATTATGAAGTCGGGCTATAACGTGAACGGGAAATATGCCAGATCATACATTTATGATTATATGCACAATAATTATGGATTGGGAAATGAAAAAAAGTGGATGAAACAAAATAAAATAGCGCCGGCAATTATGCATCCAGATCGAATTATAAAAAGTGCGGATGAAAGACATTTGGCTTCACTGTCAAACTGCCAGACGATATTAGAGAGTGCAACTAAAGTGTACTGGGTGAAAGGTAACAGGGGTGTATCTGTTAGAACAAATCATGAATATTGTGATGCAATCAGAGACATTGCAAGAACAGCTCAGAGTACAGAAATTGATAATGAGCATGATCCTATGTATGTTAGGGCTCTTTTGGGAACTGCGATTCAAACTGAATTTAAAATAGGATATTATAAAAATAATAAAAATAATAGATGGTATTTGTTAGGAAGAGATGAAAATGACAAAGTTCAAGTAACAATTGAAGATACTAGCGAAGAATTGGAACGCGTGCCGTCTCCGATTTACTTTAAGATCATCAAAAATATTGTTTTCATAGCAGCAAAAAAAATACCAGAAAAAATATATGGAAGAACATTTAAATTCTCAAGCCGTTGGGAAAGTGGAACAATATCAACGCCAAGCAAGGAACAGTTAATAGATAATGCAACAGGTGAGGCATTTGATATTCAGACTTTTCTTAAAGAGTATGTTGATTATTATAATGGTGTTCTACGGACAAAAGTAACAAGAGTAAGAAATGCTAAAATAATTCAAGAAGTGTAAATAAAGGAGGACGCAAATGAGTGATGGAAGATATGTCGGAATTACAATTGGTCCGATTTATGATACCTTGCTGGAAGCAAGCTCTCCGGCAGCGATGTGGTTTGCCAGCAGTATGTTTTCTGATATGACAAGGCAGTTGTGCAATGAAATTGACGAACAAATATTGAGTGCAGAGCATTACATAGGAAAAATGTATTCGCCTTATTATGATAGAAACGAAGCAAAGAAGGCAGGTGCAGTTGGAAAATATCATGATAGAATTATTTTTTATACGACTATGCCTGAGGAACCACTGCTTGGAAAATTGGAAGAGATAACAATTAGAGTGAAACATAATATTGGACAGATCGTGTATGATGCGATAGGGGAAGGTGATAAAAAAGACGATTTTTTCCAAAGTTATCTGCAGGTTCATTACATGTTTCTGGATGAATCAGAAGTGAATGGTAACATTATCAAAGAAATTTCACCATATTTAGATGAGATGGAATTGATGAGAACATATCCAAATGCATCATCATACAACCCACTTCGCATATTGTTTACAGGTGATACAAATGGATCCAACAGGTTTGTAAGAGAAAGTAAGTTTTTTAAGGAAAGAGAAGCGGATGAGACGTTAGGCGAAAATGGAAAAAATTTGAGCAGTATTGAGACGATTGCAAAGTGTGGTGAAGAAACTGCAGGAAACATGAAGAAAAGAAAGTATTATGCTTTCGTGGCAGCTGATGGTGATTCTATGGGAAAAACGTTGGAAAAGCTAGTACAGGATCCATCTAATCCAGCTGATAAAACGTTAGAGAAGTTTTCGCAGGCATGCTTGCGTTATACGGAGCATGCTGCACAGCTGATTAACGAATTTAGCGGAATGACGATCTACGCTGGAGGAGATGATCTGCTGTTTTTGGCTCCATTAGAAAATAAGGAAGGGAAAAGTATTTTTGAACTTTGCTATGATATTCAGAAGTGTTTCAGAAATACAATTAACAAAGAAATAAATCACGATAAAAAAGAGGAACTAAAGACAGGAGTTCCAACTTTATCTTTTGGCATTGCAATGCAGTATTATAAGTTTCCACTGTATGAGGCATTGGCAAAGGCAAGAAGTTTGCTGGATGATGCAAAAAAGACAGCGGGGATTCGAAAAGACAGTATGTCGGTTCAGCTGACGAAACATAGTGGACAGACAGTCCAATTTGAATTGAGTAATGAGGAACGAGGTCTTGTGAAGGCTTTTATCGAGGAACCGTACAACGATACAAAAACAATCAATTCTATTGTTTTTGCGATCAATACATATCGGCCAGTATTTGAAACTCTTCAGACTTTGGCACAGCAAGAGAAGATAAATCGAGAAGCATTTATTGGAGCATGGCTGAATTTATTTGATAACATTAATCAGACTCAATATAGTCCGTATGTCAGGGATATCGCTGATAACCATTACCAATATATAATAAAAGGAATCAGGGAGGCCTTTGATAAGTGGGATGAATTGATGTGCAATACCCAAATAAGTGAGAGTGAATTTAAGGCAGAGTGGAAGAAGATTGCAGAGCAAAATGACTTGATTAAGGAATATTTGAATGAAAGATGTCTTGTGCCGGAGAATGGAACTTCAGATATTCAGTGGGAGATTGAGTATGCTAAGTACGAGGAAAAATGGAAAAAACAAAACAATCACTCAACGATAAAAGATAATAGATTGCATCTGTTAGAAGCTGTATTAAGATACAAGAAATTTTTGAGTGAGGAGGGCAGCTATTGATGGGAGAAGAATTGAAAACAAAAGTGTACAAGATTCAATTAACACCGTTGGAACCATATACGTTTGGAACAGATCAGGGGCTTTCGTTTGCTGGAATTGAGAACAGCAGAGGAAAAGAGAGCTACTATGTGTTGTCCAAAATGGTTCCAGAGCAGACTACTATTTGGGGAATGCTTCGTTATGTAATGCTGCAAAAAGCAAATCTGGTCGAGTCTGATTTTGGGTATTCTGATGACAATAAGCGAAAAAAAATGGAAACATTGATAGGAAAAAACAGCTTTTCGTTTGCCAGCAAAACAGAGCAGGATTTTGGAAGGCTGATTGGAATATCACCAATTTTTCTGAAAGATCCAGCTGAGAAAATGTATATGAAAAATCCTCAGAATAATAAGAGCACTATGGAATACTGCCCGATTGAGATGGAAGATGCTGCCAGAAAGAGTTCGAGAGGAAAAATCCATTTTCCTAAAAAGGGGGAATATGATGCAAAGATGGGAACTGCACAGGGATGGATTCGGATTGAGCCATTAATGAAGCAGGAAAAGCAGGAACGTGTAATTTCAATGCCTGTTGAAGAAAAACTATATACAGCGATCCGAAAGACAGGAACAGATGACGCATTTTTTAAAAGAAAAGCATTTGCTATGAAAGAAGGCTATGCATTTGTTGTGTATGCCGAGGTGAAAGAGGAGCAGGAAAGTGTATTCCCTGAAAAAACGGTTTGCTATATGGGATTAAAAAAATCAGCTTTTAAGTTTGAAGCAAGTTTAACAGATAAAAAAACGATTCAGGACGTTGTTGATGATGTTTCAAATGTATTTAAAAATGCAGGTTCCCAATGGACAATTGCAATGTCAGACATTGTGCTTTTGGCAGAAGGAGATCAGAAGTACGGTGATGATTTTTATATTATTTCAGGACGAAAAATACAAAATCTTGAGACACAGTATCAGAGTACTGAGAGGGGATATGCAAAGCGGCTAAAACGCAGCAAGGTTCAGTATAACTTACTGGATAGTGGCAGTGCATTTTATGGAACATGTATGCTAAACTTGGACAACAAGAATCATAAAAAATTGGGATATAATTACCTGATTTCAACAAAACAATAATGAAAACTGGATATGACAGGAAGGAGCAAATAGAAATGAGTGAGTATGGCTATATAGTAAAAATGAAGTGTTTGAGCAATATGCATGTAGGAGATGGTGAAGAGAATTATAGTATTATTGATAAGATGGTAGAGCGAGATCCTGTTACCAAGTATCCAACTGTGAACGCATCTGGTGTAAAAGGAGCGCTGCGAGAGTTTTGTCAGAAAAAATATCCAAGTCAAACTTGCGGTATAAATGATATTTTTGGTATGGAGGATGTGACTAATAAGATCACAAAGCCTGGACAGGTAAAGATTCTGGCTGCTGAAATGCTTGCCAGATCAGCGAGAGCATCGGAAGGCAGCGCGCCATATTATCTGGTGACGACACAGACGGCTGTATCACGTTTTAACAGTTGGTGCAAGCTGGTGTCGGGAGCAAATGGTGCTGAAATCAATGCGACAACAGAGAATGTGTCACAGGATAAACCCTGTGCAGCGGAAGAGATTCCATTAACAGAATATTATAAATATGACGAAGATGAAGAGACCGAATGTTACAACCCCAACCTTTTTCTAATGAAAGAGGAGGATTTCCGTGACCTTCCGCTTCCAGTTCTTGCGAGAAATTGTTTGGATAATGGAAAGAGTGTGAATTTGTGGTATGAAGAGGTAGTGCCATATAATAGTATTTTTTACTTTACAATTTTGGGACCAGAAAATTTGGTAAACGAACTGAAAGGTATGATTGAAAATCAGATTGTACAGTTTGGCAGTGGAGCGTCTATCGGATATGGTTTGTGTGAGTTAACGATATTGGGAGGAGAACAATGAACAAAAATGTAGTAGCGCGTCAGATTCCACTTGCATATAAGGAATTGGAAACCAGTGGGATTGTAGTAAAAAAAGATGAATATAAATTAATTCCAAAAGGATATCGAGGTCAAATTTCTGCATTTGGTGCTGCGGTGACGATGGGAAGTCTGATTCCAGCAGTCGCTTTTTTCTCTAAAAAAAGTGGAGATCAGAGCAGTACTTCAGAGGAGGATGTTGATAGAACAAAGTTGATGAAGGCAGTTTTTTTGCTTATGAAGGATGATGCAGATAGTTATGGAACTGCTGTGCAGAAAGCGAAATTTAAAAATGTTTCTGATTTGATGCAGTACATATATAATGTGAGTGAGAATGAAACGGATCTGGAAAAGAAAAAGAAGGCTTTAAAAACATGTAAAGAGGAGATCGAGAATGCAGCAATTGCCTTGAAGCTGGCAGTTGGCTTGTACTTGCATGAGGTGCCAAAAAATACAGAAGGAGGAGGTGAACAGAGCTGATATGAAATCGAAAAATATGAACTATCGCTTTAATGTAGAATACTATAAAGATTTGAAGTATATTTACTATATAGGTCAAAAAAACCATGATGAAGAAAAAAAAGCAGATGAACAAGAATTGAAGAAGCGCGACAATGAAATTGAAAACTTTGAATTTAGTAGTTGTCCAGCAATATATAAGCTGCTTAAAAAAAAGACTGAGAGTAGCTGGAAGTCGTTTGAGCTTTACACCGCATATCCTGGTGTGTTGATTGGAACTGGGAACCCACATGAGATTAGTATGGAAAATGCAATAAAATGTGGTTTTTCATTTGATTATGTGACAGGTCTGCCATATATTCCAGGTTCTTCAATAAAGGGAATGCTGCGCAGCTATTTTCCAAAAGAAGGTTCAGCAGACGAACAGGAGAAACAGGCGTATATCACAGAAGTATTGAAGAATACAGGTGTCACGTTTGAAACGGAAAGTGACGAGAAAGTGAAGATGGTGATTGCTAATCTTAAGAAGAATCTGTTTGAAGGAAGAGATGTGTTCTTTGATGCATTTCCAGTAGTAGATATAAATCAGAGAAAAAAGCTTCTTGCAAAAGAATACATCACTCCTCATAAAGAAAAATTCAAGAATCCAAAACCAATTAACCTGATAAAAATTAAGCCAGGAGTAAAAATTTGCTTTATGTTTAGTCTGAATGACTTTGATTTTGATACGTATCATATTACTGCCGATCAGAAAGAGTGTGTATTAAAGCAGATTATTCTGGACATGGGAGTTGGTGCAAAGACAAATGTAGGTTTTGGCATTATGACAGAAGAACCACTACCGCCTAATGTAGAAGTGATGGTAAACACAAACAACCATTGACATAAAAAATAAAAGCTTAGAAAAAGGGGGTGATGATGAATGGATTTTTTCTATGGGGATCTAATGACAAATCAGATTTGGAAATATACAAATGGAACGAGGTCGGCTGCGCAAGAAGCTGATCAGAGATGGATAAAAAATAATTACTGTGTGCTTTTTATAACATACTTAGAAAATAGTTCACCATTTCAACAACAAAAAATAATAATAAAGAATGAAAATGGGATAAAATTTGAGTTTAAAAGAATTAATTGTCTTGTGATTGATGCTAAGAGATATTTTACAGATTGGCTTATAAAAAATGAACTGGTTTCTATAACAAAAGAAAATGAAATCACTGGAATTGAGGCTGAACTGTATAATAAAATAAGTGAGTCAGATAAGGAAGTGTCACCGTCACGTAAGGACAGCATAGGCAAAATAGCTGCAGGAATTGAACGTATCTGTCATGATAGAAATTTATGTGATAAACTAATAGCTGCATTTAGCTATCATACATTTGTATTTCCGTTTTATGTGGAGCATGCATCTGATGTTGATAAATGGAAAAAAGCTTTAAAAAAATCAGATTGCTGGGAACGTGATATATGGAGTGATACTTTAACGAGCGAAAAGATGCAGCCAAGAGATATTTTGGAGAATTATGCGCTGTATCAATATCTCACTGACGTAGGAAGAAAGGCAGTGTTTGACTATGATGAAGAGGACGATGGAATCGTTTCATCATGGAAAATAGAAGACAAGTATGTTCGAAATGTTGGTATTTACGAAATTACAAAAGGAGAAGACAAGTATCAACTTGTTTTAAATTCACTTCGCCTGAAAATATATAATACCAATATTGCCCTGTTTATCATAGAGGCTCAGAATTGTTACTATTCTTCATTAAAAGATATTAAAAGAATTAATGAGTTTGGAAGAAGAATTTTTGAGCCTTTTCTTATGTCAGATGGAGCCATATGTATAGAATGTGCAGATGAACAGAGATTCTTTATTCCAGGTTTACTGGAAAATGAAAGTCAGGATGTAACTGAAAGTCATGGTACGCCGTTTGTTACGTTAGAAAACGGCAATGTGAAGTTTAATTATGTTAATTTTAATCCGTCGCAAGTTAGTCGTTCTGTACCAATTAAGGGACTGGCAGATTTCATAAAAGAAATTCTGGTATTAGGTCTGGAGAAAGAGACAGAGATTGTGTATGGGCAAAGCAAGACATATGGCAGAAAAAATGCAATCAAAATTAAACCAGCAGTTGACGATAGAATGTTTGTTGTGTCCATGGTGCTGAATGGAAACCTGATAAAAAAAGCAAAAAAACGTGAAAACGATGGATATGCATATTTGGAGGATCCAGAGGTTTCAGCTCAGATATATGCATTGTTCGCTGTGGATCAAGATGATGCAACTTGTCAGAGTGTGACTATGCGAAAAGCATTGTTGGAGGAATTTATAGATTCCAGATGGATAGAGTATGGAACCATTCATGGAGTAACACATCAATCTTTCATGGCTTTAACATCAGAAACAGCACCTGATGCAAGCGTGATCAGTCCGTTTTTGAATATGTACGTGGAAATGGTTAATTTGGCATTAGCGCAAAGGGCATCTTTGCTTCAATTTGCGGAAGATTTAAGAAAGCTTTCACAGGGATTTGAAAAGGGCAGTAGTTCAAAAATGAAAAGAAGAACGGTAAATGATCTCATTGCACTGCAGGAACGTTATGCAGCATTTCAGGCACAGATTTTGATTGCAGAGCCTACTGTGCAGGAACAGGGAGTAGAATTATATGAAATGCTGCAAAAGGAACTCGGAATAGAGAAAAACAAAGCAGAAATGACGGAAAAGATAAAGGATCTCTGTGAGATTGCAGATATACATCAGGAATCAAAGTTGAATCGATATGCGTTCTGGTTTGGTGTTGTGGGTACGCTTCTGGCACTGGGAAGTTTGGATGTTGCTAGTAGTGTAGTTGCTAGTTTGCTTTTGGGATTAACCGGAACAGAATGTACGGAGTTGCTTTCGGCAGGTATTTTAAAGCATTCAAAATACATTGCTGTGGGAGCCTTTGTGTTTGTACTCATTGTTTTGAGTAAGTGGTGTTGGTGTAGTAATAAAGTAAGACGATGTCGCAAAAAGATAGTAAAGAAACTAGATTGTATAATAACAAGAAAAAGGAACAGGATACATGAATAAAAATTTTGAATTATGGCTTGACGAGAGTGGTGATTTTGAAAATCAGCATGAACTCGAAGGGACAACTAGAAAACCGTCGTTGATCGGCGGGTTTCTAGTTGAAGAAGAAGTTGCAGACAAAATAGATTTTGGGGGATTGATTGATTCTAATCGCAATCATGCAATGGAATTGGAAGAAGATGATAAAAAAATTATGTTCTTCCAGTATTGCAGAGAATGAAGAGTGAGTATAATGCAGCTCAAGTTTTTTTTGAAAATCAAGAATATCATGATGAAGCTACCAGCAGGCAACTGTATCTTTCGATGATGGCAGAGGGAATCCTGCAGCTTTTGCAGCGATTAAATGCACGATATGAAAGTGTTGGATTGAGGGTTACAATTGCTCAGAGGCAGGATGTCACAGCAGAGGCAGGAAATCAAAGGATCAGAGAAAATGAGTATAAGAAGGCATTAGAATACTGCATAAAAAGAAAACAGCGAGAGCGAAGAGCTATGCTTCATCCAGATTGTGAAGTTAGCTTTGAAATATGCAGAGCATCAGACAGCATGCGTTTACAATTGGCTGATTTTGCATGCAACACACGTTTAACACGGGATAGTCATGCATTTAAGGATGTCAGATCAGAAGTGGAAGCATTATATTCAACAGCCTTTTTATTTACATTGACGGAGGTGGGATCTCAAAATTTTATACAGCAGTGTCTTGCACAGAATAACTATTCTGATGCGATATTAGAACTTTATACGACTAAGGATAATTTAGAGCATGGAAAAATACTGAGTTTAATGGCTGAACGAATGAAGAATTGTTCGTATAGATTAATAAAATCGCAAATGAAAAATTGTGTAGCAGATTTGCTGGTTTATGCACTTAATGAAGATGATTATGAAGTGGGAGAGGCGTTGCTCAAAAATCTGTTAGATGAACTGATTCCATTTTTAAAGAAAAATGGAATGCCACAGGAGCATTTGCATTTTTCAATACTGCTTAATTTATCAGATATGTATTTGCGTGAGGGAGATATCTATGAAGCTAATAGGACGCTAGAAAAGTGTAGAAGGGTTCAGGAGCAATTTGGAAATTATCTTGAGGAATTGATGACATATTATCAATTAGTGGAAAAGGAAGCATTGCTGGCGATAGATCAATTTTGTTTTGAAGAAGGTAGACAGAAGATGAAAACGGCGCGTCAGTTATTTGAGCATATTATGAAGTTTATAGAAAAAGATGAACTTTTGTCGATGAGGTTTCCAGTAATGAAATCAGAATACTATGGAGATGCATTATGCATGGAAATTTATGCAATGTTGTTTCAGCAGCGCTTTCATCCGGAACTGTATTCAGAAATGTGCAGATTATCAGACATTGCATTGAATCAATATCCAGGGGGAGAAGGAGAGCTGGAACGCCATCGTCAGTATCGAAGTCACATAGAGTTAGAAGCAGGAAAATACAAATCAGCAATGAAGTGGCTGGCGGGAGCAATTTGCCTGCCAGATGAAGAACCATCAGAGGAAATGATCAGCAAATTTTTGAGAACTGTTGTAAATGGTCAGGAAATGATTGGAGCTAAATATTACTTGATGTATTATCTTTTGATTTTGGCAAGAACAGCAAGAGAAGATAAAGAGTTTGCAAGAATGATGTTTTTGGAATTAAAGAAAAACAAAAATCTGATGGAACTCGGAGGACTGCTTAAAAAGACTGAAGAAGATTTGAATGGAGACATAAGTCTGGAAGGAATACAGATGACAGATTCTGGAATAAGCTATCATCCAGAGGAAATAATTTTTTGGAAATATGGGGAATATTTAGCATCAATTGGAAATGCATCAGATGCAATCGGTTATTTTACTAGTGCATTAAATGTTTGTTGGAAATATAATAATTATCTGACACTGAATCTAACAGGTCTTGGAATTGCAGCAGAGCGTATTGTACTGTTTTGCCGAACAAACAATAGAAAAGCAGCAAAAAATGCATATAAAAGACTATTAGAAGCATGTGAGTCACTTCAGGCAGAAATGCTGCCAAATCAGACGCGTGAGTTTGTACAGCAAATATCTAAAATGCTTGAGGAAGGAAAAAACGTGCAAGGTGGATTTGATGAAAAAAAATTGTTGGAAATAGCAAATATGGTTACCTATTAATTGACAAATAAAATTTAAAAATTGGTAAACAGCAAAGATAGTGTAACTTTACTTGGGGAAAATAAAAAGTTTTAAAAACAGAACGATACTTTTTATAGTGATAATGTAATCACCACAAAACATTACGAAAGAAAGAAGGTATGAGTTTCATATAAGTGAGTATATAAAGAGAATGGTATTAGCAATCGGAGAAGAAACGGCAGAGCAAGAAATACGTGAAATCATAAAAGGAGGAAAAAAAGAAGGAATAATCGGAAGCAGTACAGAGAGTCACATCAGTCATATGTTGTCAGCAAGGTTAAGTTCACTGCCGATGGGATGGAGTAAAAAGGGAGCAAATGGAATAACAAAGCTGAGGATTTACAGAAAAAACGGAGGAAAGATAAAAGAGCTATTAAAGGGAAAGTGTCAAGAGAGAAAGGAAAAAGAGGAATTGGGATTAAGGGATATAATAAACTGGGAAAAACGAACCAGCAAAAAGAACGGAAAATATATAGATGCAATACAAGCAAAAGTAAGCCCATCCATTCAGGAAAGATGTTTTCAGCATGATTTTGTAGGAAAAGCATGTTTATGAGATCTGTAGGTAATCTACGGATTGTCAATCCCAAAGTAAAGTTACACTATCTTTGAGAATAAAAAGTATTGACAGATTTGAAAAAGAATGTTATTGTCAAATTGTTCTCATCGTTATCCGATGAGCAGAATGGACGAATGAATGTTTGGTAAGAAGTTGGCGCTTGCGAATATACGGGCGTATTGTGACT
>ERZ791834.950-NODE-950-length-16130-cov-3.07826_pt1 | contig 16130 bp, 19 predicted proteins | sample MGYA00510293_ERZ791834 | MGnify/ENA primary metagenome ERZ791834 (study PRJEB30046, sample SAMN00715253) | human gut metagenome | study: EMG produced TPA metagenomics assembly of the A metagenome-wide association study of gut microbiota in type 2...
ATGAATATCCATGAAAAGTCAGCGTTTTGGAATAGAAATAGAAATGACAGGTTTAACAAGAAGAAGCGCTGCTTTGATTATTGCTAAACATTTTGATACAGGTTTTAGGCATGAACGTGGTGTATATGATACCTATTCTGTCTGTGATCAAGACGGAAGAAAATGGAAAATTGTACGAGATGCCAGTATTACACCGCAATGTGGAAATCGATTTGATTATGATCCTGATTATAAAGTCGAGGTTGTTTCGCCTATCTGTCATTATGAAGATATTGAAACGATACAGAGCATTGTTCGTGAATTAAGAAGGAATGGTCATGCTAAAGTCAATGAAAGCTGTGGAATTCACATTCATGTGGATGCTTCAAAACACACTGCCAGATCATTAAGAAATATTGCAAATATTATGTATTCAAAAGAGGATCTTATCTTTAAAGCTTTAAAGGTAAGACCGCAAAGAGAAGTACGATTCTGTAAGAAAATAGATGATGATTTTTTAGAAATGCTCAATCGAAAAAAGCCAAAGGATATTGAGGAAGTTGAAAATCTCTGGTATGACGGAAATACCAGCAGAAAATACGAACACTATGATGATTCGAGGTATCATGCCTTAAATTTTCATAGTGTTTTTTCAAAAGGAACAATAGAATTTCGGATGTTTAATGGAACACTTCATGCAGGTGAAATCAAGACCTATATCCAGTTTTGTTTGGCAATATCTCATCAGGCATTGGTTCAAAATAAGGCAAGCAGAGTTAAGACACATTCGTCTAATGAGAAATATACGTTCAGGACTTGGCTTTTACGACTTGGACTTATTGGCGATGAATTTAAAACAGCACGACATCATCTTTTAAAAAATCTAGATGGATGTATTGCATGGAAAGATCCACAACAGGCAGTTATGCAAAGAGAAAGATTGCAAAGTGCACAGGAAACAAATAATGAATCATTGGAAGATGTTCAAGAAGAACTTGGAATGCACATGCAACAGATGTAAAGGAGGAACAGAAAAGAATGAAATATTATGTGGCTTATGGCAGTAATTTAAACAGGGAGCAGATGGCACACAGATGTCCAGAGGCTAAACTGGTTGGAACAGGTATGTTGTCAAATTATGAAATGGTGTTTAGAGGAAATAAAAGTAATGCAGTTGCGACTGTAGAACCAAAAAAGGGAATGGAAGTACCTGTAGGTATTTGGGAAATTTCAGAAAACGATGAGCATTTCCTTGATCGCTATGAAAGTTATCCACACCTCTACGAAAAGAAAAATTTGAGAATTTCTAATGGAACAATTACAACTGAGGCGATGGTTTATGTGATGAATGATGGTTATGAATATGGAGTACCAGGTAAGGAATACTATGAAATAATCAAGCAAGGATATAAGGACTGTTCCCTTGATGAAAAGTATTTAGATGAGGCTGTTGAAAAAATGAAAGAAACTGTTTTAAATCAAACAGAAGCAGCAATGTATCCTTATGGTTATAGAGATGTCAGACAGTAATGAAAACAAAACTTATAAAGTTAGCTCTGTCTTTTTTTAGCAGTGATGATGGCAGGAAGTTTGTCAGAAATGTAGCTGTTGTTATTATTTCACCTTTTGTTGCTATTACTGTTTTAATTGGTGCTATTTTTTCAGATGGTATTTCATTCAATCACAATCTTGTAACGGATCTGTTTGAAGGCAATCCAATTAGTGAACTTACAGGTGAAATGAAGCAATATGTTCAGGAAATACAGGATGGACTTGTGTTGATTGACAGTCATATTGACAAAATTAATCAGACTTTTACAAATGGATCATCGCTTAATATTTATCAGGTCAAAGGGTATTTTATTGGTTATATGGTTTCTTCACAGCATAAAGTATTTTCAGATGAAATGGCAGAGGCATGGGTCAACAGTTTTACAGAGGGTGAAGAAGTCAAAGTCCCTACTTCTGTAAACGCCGTCATCTATGCCAGTCTAGAAAAGAACCTGAATGAAAAACTGCTGAAAGATACAAAAAAGTCAATGGAAACCTGTTATGGTGCATTGATTGGAAATGACGGAAAAATAGTCACAACACTTTCCAAAGAGCAGATGGATGAACTGATTAAAAATATGCCTGAAGATACAAGTGAAATCAGAAAATAGTGATGCAGGCTGCGGATGCTGTTGGAAAGATACCTTATTACTGGGGTGGTTCTGCCAAGTGTGCAGGATATGATGGTAATGATTTTGGAGTAACTGTTGCCCCAGACAGCAAAGGAAGAAATAAAAAAGGACTGGACTGTTCACATTTTGTAGACTGGGTCTATTGGACTGTTATGAACAATAATCTTGGCAATACAAATACATCAGGACAGATAAAAATGTGCAAGAAAATAGCAAAGCAAGATCTCAAAGTGGGTGATCTTGCCTTTTTAATTAACAAATCAGGAAAGACAACTCATGTGGGAATCTATGCAGGAAAGAATGCAAAAGGTGAAGCTGTGTGGATACATGAAAACAGTAACGACAGCAATGTTGCCGTGAATACTGTGTCTTACTGGAGTGGTTATTACAGACTGAATATGATGGAAGGACGATAGGAATGAATGAACAAAATGAATTTATAAAGAACTACTTGCATACAGAATATGTTGGCTGTTTAAAAACGGATCATGAAAAATGTATAGATCTTCAGTATGAAGAAATTGGAAACTTTGTACAGAATGCAGGGATGTTTGGTGATCTTGAAATCTCTATAAAGCACAATGGCTTGGTACTGTTTGATACAAATGGTATTTATATCAATAAGGTGTTTCCTAATACAGAATATTCCAGAGATTATCTTATGGAACTTATCAATTCTGTTGCGATGCAACTTCAAAGTGATTTTGATGATGGAGATATAGGACATCCAACAGGCAAAGTCAATGAGTTTATTAAAGAAAATTTTCAAGTTGATCTGTTGAATATCGAACAGGAAAATAAAATAAATTTTAGTTTGCAAATGTAAGGAGGTGAGGAAAGTGAATCAAGATAAAATTAAGGAAATCAAACAGAAATATCCAAAGGGAACAAGGATCATGCTCAATTCTATGGACGATCCTCATCATCCTGTTCCCACTGGAACATTAGGAACTGTAGAAACAGTTGATGATATTGGAACAATCCATATGAAGTGGGATAATGGACAAAGTTTAGGTCTTATCGTAGGTGAAGACAGCTTCTATGTTATTGAAAGTGTTCAAAATCAAGAGAAAATACGAGAAGCCGATGAAAAAATACGTGTACTCGTTGTTGAGCCAATGAAAGAACCAAAGGTTGAATATATAGAAAATACATTGGATGATATGCAAAGAGTTGTTGGTGGTCTGATTGAAGAAATTGACTTGAATGATAATACTGTTCTTGTCTGTAACGAGGAAGGAAAACTTATGAATTTACAGGCAAACAGACGTGTTGGCAGAGATGTTATTGCTGGCACTTTTTTTATTGCAGGAGATGATGGATCAGAAGATCTAGTTTCTTTAACCGATGAACAGGTCAATGAATATAAAGAAAGATTTCATGAATTAGAGGAAATCGAGCAGCAAGAAGTTTTTGAAAAAATTGAAATAACGATAAGGGGGTTTTAAAAATGGTTAAACAAAAAGAGATAAAAATAAAATATCCTGAAGCAAGAGTTCGAGCAATCAACTCAAATCTTGCAAAGAAAAATACAACAATTGAAGTAGAAATTATGGAAAGCTTGAATCAAATCTATAAAAAGCACGTCAAACCAGAGGTCAGAGAATTCATTGAAGAATTAGAAGGAGATGAACCGGTCGTTAGTAAAAAGCCCAGAACAATCATTGAGGAACATCCATAAATCAATGTATCAAGGAGTGTTTGGCGGTAAATTTTGATCGTGTGCGCTTTTTATAGAAATATGGAATAAGTATGCCAATTTTATTTGTTTAAAAACGTGTGCCCTTATTTTAAAGGTTTTAAAACAGATGGATAGAATGTCCAATTTGAATTGAAAAATAAGGGTAACTTTTAAAAGATGTGGCGTGTGCAGGTTAAAGAAGCGACGTCGCTTCACCTTACAACAACGGGCAATGCCCGTTGTTTCAAAGAAGTTCACAAAAGAAAAACAACGTCATTATTGAAGACAGTGCGTCAATAGTGGCGTTGTATATTAAATGTTCTCCTGGAAACAGCAGGAGATAACAGGTCGTCAAAAACAGCGTAAGCAGAATTTTGACGAAAAATGTAGTTTGAAAATATGTGATATGTTATAATCATAAATGGAACAGCCGTATACGGTAGGTGGTTATCCTTGGTCGTCATGACGAAGGTACGCAATCCTTCGAAATTCACATTCCTAGAAGTTTTGGGAAAATCTGAAAAACGGAGGTGATGCGCAATGACAACATATGAAACAGTCATGGTGGTGTTAACAGCGTTAGCATTTATTGTGTCTATTATAGGAATCATTGTAAAGTTACTTCTTATCATTATAGATAAAAGTGCAAAAAAATAACTACCTCACTCCTGGTCAAAGTATGAGTTAGTTATTTTAACAAAAATACAAAATCCAAGGATAGCCGCTTACTGGCAGTTCCTTTTTTCAACTACATTATAGTTTATACAAAACTGAAAGTCAATATACCAGTGTATTGAGAATAACTACCTATTAACTACCTATGCACTACCTATGACATAAGTGGGATCATTTATTATTGCTTGTAAATTCAAGAATATTTGATGAAAAAATGAATGTAAAATTGTAATTAGAATGATGAAATTGATAAATTTTAAATTATATATAATAGAGAAAAACGGATGCAAAGGTATCCTTTTTTTATTGGAGGAAAATAAAATGTGAATAAGAAAAGAACAACGATTTGGCTAACTCAAGATGTGATGGACAGGCTGGATGAAATGACAAAAACGGATGACAGCAAAAGTCGAAGTGAGTTTATTGAAAGAGCAATTAAGTTTTATGATGGTTACAATCGCTCAACGTTGGAAAATCAGTATTTACCTGTTGCTATTTCAAGTGCAGTTCAAGGAACTGTTAAATCAAGTGAAGATCGCATTTCAAAATTGCTTTATAAAAATACAGTAGAGCTTTCAATGGTCATGAATGTTCTTTCAGCAATAGCTGATGTTGATAATGATACTCTAAAAAAATTAAGAGTGAAATGTATGAATGAAGTTAAAGCAACCAATGGCAAGATAAGTTTTGAAGAAATAAATAAATATCAAAAAGGTTCCTGATTCATAATAGCTATATAAAAACTGTTGTGATAGTATGTCGTCTAGAAAGGAATGATCTACATGTCAAAACAGGATGAATTTATAAAACAACTTTATTATGGAGATGACTTATTCTATGAAAATACTAGAAAAGATTCTTCAAAAAAATGTGAGTTAAATAAAATAAGAGATGAAATTCATAAAAAAATTATGAAGGCATTGATACAGGTATATGGCGAGGAAGAAGCAAACAAAATAAATGAAGAATGGATAGGATGTTCATCAGAAATAGAAATTGAAAATGAAATAGTTATTTTTAAAGAGGCATTGTATTTGGGATATGATCTTGCAGATGTATTTTTTAATAGAAGATAGGAAGTATATGTTAGGAAACTTTAAAAAGGTTTCCTTTTTATTTGGTAAAGATTATGGTAAGAGTTATTGTTAAGTCAGGATATATGAAAGGTAAAAGTCATAAAGAATATTATGTGAATTATATCGCTACTAGAGAAGGTGTAGAAAAGTTTAAAAGTGATTATGGAAATATGAAGGCAACAAAGAAACAGCAGAAACTTATTCAACAGCTTATAAAGGATTATCCAACTGCAACAGGAATGTTTGAATATAATGATTTCAAAGAAAATCCAACAAGAGAAAATGCCAGTGAATTTATATCGAGTGTAATTGATAGTAATCTTGATGATATTACAACAAAAGAAAATTATATAGATTATATTTCACATCGTCCTAGAGTAGAAAAACTTGGTGAGCATGGTTTGTTTTCAGATGCAGGTCTTCAATTTGAACTGAATGATGTTGTCAAAGAAATAGGAGAACATGAAGGCAACGTCTGGACACATATCATTTCTATAAAAAGAGAGGATGCTACCCGTTTAGGCTTTGATTCAGTTCAAAGCTGGATGTCACTTTGTCAGGAAAAAAGAAATGATCTGGCAAAGGCAATGAAGATAGATCCGAACAATCTCAAATGGTTTGCTGCTTTTCATAATGAAGGTCATCATCCTCATATTCATATGGTTGCCTATTCAAAGAATCCTAAAGAGGGTTATTTAACTAAAAAAGGAATAGAGTCAATCAGAAAACAGTATGCTGGAAGTATTTTTAAAAATGATCTTTTACATATTTATGAAAATCAGACTGCCAATCGAGATGAAATAAAAAAATACAGTAAAGAAAAAGTCGTTGAAATTTTAAATGGAATGGATCATGAACATTTTGACAGTTCACAGATTTTTAATGACCTTTTAAAACTCAAAATGAGCTTGAAAGATTACCATGGAAGAAAGATGTATGCCTATATTCCAAAGGAATCAAAGCAGATCATCAACGACATTTTAAGAGAGCTGGAAAAGGATGAAAATATTGCACAGCTATATGAACAATGGTATCTGTATAAACAACAAGTCAATGAAACATATAATGACACTGTCCTTGAACGTTTACCACTTCTTGAACAAAAAGAATTTAAAAGCATCAAGAATATGATTTTAAATATGGTCATGCAGGATTTTGAAGATATTCATAATTTCGGCAATAGTGAATTGGATGATGTGACTAATGAAACAGGTATGGAATTTAATGAAGAAAATAGTTTGTTAGAAGAATATAAAATAAGGCGTGACTATAAAAAAATAGGTGATATCAATTTAGCAATTAAAAACAATGAATTTGAAATGATTCCAGAAAGTATAGAATGGCTTGAAAAATGTGAACTTCCATTAGCTAAATATATACTTGGCAAAATCTATCATGATGGATTCTATGTAGATCGTGATTTGGATAAGGCAATAGAGTGTTATAAACAAAGTGGTGATAACAAATTTGCTTATAACCGACTAGCAAATATCTATAGGGAATTAGGAGATAATGATTTGTATGTTCATTATCTTTATCAGTCGGCAAATGAAAATTGTTCAGTAGCACAATTTAAAATTGGTAAAATTCTTGTTGAAGGTGAAGTTACTGAAAAGAATGTGGAGCAGGGAATTTATTATTTGAATAAAGCTTGTGAATATAGAAATGAATATGCACAGTATTATTTAGGCAAAATGTACCTTTTAGGAAAAGATGTTGAAAAGGATAAAGAGAGAGCTATAAAACTATTAACATTGGCCGCTGAAAATGGAAATGAATACGCTCAATATTTTTTAGATCATATAGATGATATAAAAGAAGTTCCATTAAGTATGATGACAACAAGAATGTTTCGTCATATTGGAAGAATCATTGAAAATGAGTTGCCAATAAGAAATACCATTCTTACAGGAGTCGAACATAAACTCAAACAGAAATTAATAAGAAAACGAAGTGCAACGGGACATAGAGAAGATGATCATTCACTTCGTTTTTAATTTGAAGAAAAAGGTGAAAGATATGAAGGATAAAATTAAAAGTATTAAGCATATACAAAAAGATGAGTCTATGAAAGTAAAGTCAATCAAAGGCAAAAAGCAAAATAAAAAGAAAAAAGCAAGGAGGCATCAGTAATGGCAAGAATGTTCAGTGAAGAACAGATTGCAATGGCTAATTCAGTTGATATTGCATCTTTTCTTCAAATGCAAGGTGAAGCACTCATAAAATCAGGAAAGGATATGAGATGGGCAAGGCATACAAGTATTACTGTAAGAGGTAATCGCTTTTATGATTGGAAGGCAGAAGCAGGTGGTTATCCAATAGCATTTGTTCAAAGATATTTTAACTATAATTTTAAGCAGGCTGTGGAATTTCTTCTATCCAATGTGGGTGATCTTCAAATGTCAGTTCCTTATGAAAAAACAGAAAAGGCAGAATTTAAACTTCCTGAAAAAAATGAAACTTTAAACAGGGTCTATGGGTATCTTTTGAAAACAAGATTTCTTGATAAGGAAGTCATTGATGAATTTGTAAGAAATGGTTTGATCTACGAAGATAAGGAATATCACAATGCTGTATTTGTTGGTTTGGATGAAAATGGCGTAGCTCGTCATGGACATAAAAGAGGTACTGCAACTTATGGTAAAAATCAATCATTTAGAGGAAATATAGAAGGCTCTGATCCACTATATCCATTTCATTATAAGGGATCATCCAATAAGGTCTATGTTTTTGAAGCACCTATTGATATGCTTTCTTATATTTCTTTAAACAAAGAGAATTGGATGGAAAACAGTTATATTGCTTTGAATGGACTTTCTAAAATAGGACTGAATCATTTTTTAGATGTTCGTCCAAATATTAATGAAATTTATTTGTGTCTGGATCATGATATTGCAGGTATCGAAGGTGCAGAGAGAATAAGTGATTTTCTAAATGAAAAAGGCAGTTACACTATTTCATGTATTCGAGCAAGAAATAAAGATTTTAATGAAGATCTGAAAGAACAAAATAATGTTGAATTTATTAAATCAACGGACAGTCCCAAATATCAGGAAGCAATGAAATATGTTTCAAATATCAAAAGTGATTTTAAAACAATTGTAAAAGACAAATTTCAAGAAGATGAATTTGATTCGCTTTTTGCCAAGTTTTATTATTCTTTTAATGGAAAAGAACCACGAGATGATTTTAAGTTTCAGGCACAGTTGGATAGACTTTTAAAAATGGCAATGATCTATGAACATTCTCTTTTAGGATTCTCTCATCCATTATCAGATAATTCACCAGTCTGGTCATATTTAAAACAGGATTATAGAAGTTATAGGGACAATGGCAATACAAAAAAGATGTTTGAAAATGTTTGTCAGTCAGTAGCTGACTATAAAAACTGTGTTAAAGAAAATAACAGAAATAATCTAGTAAAGGCTTGTAGAAATTTATCTGCAGGTCTTTTTTATATGGATGTTCATTATAGAAGGGAGATTTATAAAGCTATGGAAAATAAACAGGCATATGGTCTTCTTGAAGAAGAACGACCAAAGGCAAAGATGATAGGTGAAGATGGAAATATTTTTAATCTTATGGGTATTGCCTCAAGAACATTGAAAAGTGCAGGGTATGAAGAAAAAGCCAACGAGATGTTTGAAAGAATAACTTTCAATGCGAAAAGCTATGATGAGGCTTTGAATATTATCAGTGAATATGTTAAACCAGTTGAAAATTATGAGGAGTCTTTTCAAATGAAAGGATTTGAATGAATAGGTGAAGAAGGTGAGAAAAAACAATGACAAAATCACAAGGAATATTTATAGCGTTTGGTATTTTATTTTTTCTTTTTATAGGATGTGCTGTGTATTTTAATGGAAACTATAATCTGAATAAGATCAAATCGAAAACAGTCGGTGATGGACAATATGGAACAGCGCGATTTGCGACAGATAAAGAGGTTCATCAAAGCTTGAAATATATTGAATTTGACAGTGTGAAGTGGAGAAAAGGTATTGATCTTCCAAAATCACAGGGATTGGTTGTAGGAAGTAAAATAAACTTTGGAAAAACATTTGGATATGTTGATTGTGATGATATTCATTTATTGATGATTGGTGCTGCTGGTGTTGGAAAAACAGCCCATTTTTTATATCCAAATTTAGAATATGCCTGTGCCAGTGGTGTCTCTTTTATAACAACAGATACAAAAGGTGATCTGTATCGTAATTATGGTGGAATTGCTCATGACTATTATGGGTACAATATTTCAGTTATTGATTTAAGAAATCCTCTTTTTTCAGATGGAAACAATATGCTTCATATGGTTAATAAATATATGGATCAGTACAAACAAAACAGAAATGATTTGTCTTTAAAAGCCAAAACAGAAAAGTACGCCAAAATAATTGCTAAAACAATTATCTTTTCTGATGGAGAAAGTGCATCAAGCTATGGTCAAAATTCATTCTTTTATGATTCAGCAGAGGGACTTCTTACAAGTATCATCTTAATTATTTCTGAATTTTGTGATGACGGAGAAAGACATATCGTCAGTGTATTTAAACTTGTTCAGGATCTGTTGAAACCTTCTGGAATAAAAGGGAAAACACAGTTTCAGATTTTGCTTGATTATTTGCCTGACAACCATAAAGCAAAGTGGTTTGCTGGTGCTGCTTTGAATACAGGAGAACAGGCAATGATGTCTGTTCTTTCTACTGTTTTATCTCGTTTAAATGCATTTATTGATTCTGAGATTGAACAGATATTGTGTTTCGAAACCACAGTTGATATAGAGAAATTCTGCAGTGAAAAGTCTGCAATCTTTTTAGTAATGCCTGAAGAAGATAATACAAAACACTTTTTGATTTCTCTTTTTATTCAACAGTATTATCGTGAAATGTTGGCTTGTGCTGATAGTCAGGGTGGAAGATTAAAAAGAAAGGTCATTATGTATTTAGATGAAATTGGAACTATCCCTAAAATTGAATCAGCAGAAATGATGTTTTCGGCATCCAGATCAAGAAATATTTCCATAGTGGCAATTATTCAATCATTGGCACAGTTAGAAAAGAATTATGGAAAAGAAGGAGCGAGTATTATTGTGGATAACTGTCAGGATACATTGTTTGGCGGTTTTGCACCTAATTCAGAAACAGCGAAAGTAATGAGTGAAAATCTTGGATCAAAGACTGTCATGAGTGGATCAGTTAGTAAAGGGAAAAATGATCCATCACAGTCTTTACAAATGATAGAAAGACCTCTTATGACAACAGATGAATTAAAGAGCATGCCCAAAGGTCATTTTATTTTGATGAAGACAGGAATGCATCCAATGAAAACAGTATTAAGATTGTTCATAAAATGGAAGATAAAATTGGATAAGGAATATCAAGTCAATCAAAGAGTACAAAGGGAAGTTAAATATGCAGATATAAATAAGATCACATCAATTTTAAAATATAGGTTTGAAAAAGATGACAATATAAAATTTGATCTTAAAAAAATAATAAATGAGGCGGGTGTCAAAGTTGAATAAGGATTATATGTATTTTTATACAAAAGTATCAAGTGCAAATGTAACTCCAGCAGGAAGAATGGTTTATAGAGCATTACTACGATACGCAAACAGGAAAACATGGTCTTGTTTTCCATCAGTTAAAACAATTGTCAATGATACAGGACTTTCGGAAAGAACAGTAAGAAAGCAAATAAAGATACTTGTAGAAGAAGAACTCATAATAAAAATCCCAAGAAAAAGAGAAAACAATGGAAATACATCTAACATATATTTTTTTAATTAATCTTTATCTTGGGATAACTGTAATTATATAAGTGCATAGGGATGGTGCAATTGAGACATCCCTGTAACTAGTTTTTTAATGAATATATTACAGGAAGAATGCTATAATATAGACAGTTTTTATTTTATAGAAAGAGGTGGTAAAGTTGTTATTGAACAGTAAAAGTATTTTAAATTGTAATGAGGAAGAAGAAAAAGAACATAACAATGAAATAGAAGAAATATCAAAAATGATATATTCATTACCAAATTATGATTGTGCAATTATAATAAAGTATGTAGATAAAGCAAATGAAAAAAGAAAAGAGGAGATACTATCTTGTAATATGCACGATTATTTAGATATGTTAGAATATATTGATATAAAAAATGGTATTGATTTAGTGATAGAAGATAATAATATTTTTTCGATTCATGCGTATGGGCAATGTTATAAGTTGAAAGATGATTTTCATTTTGTTGAAACAAATATTTACATTATGCCTTATGATGAAAATAGAGATTTTATAGATATATCTAATTTTTTAGTAGCAAATAAAGAAATGAAATTTGGATTTATTAGTACATTAAATTAATATAAAAAATTACAAAAAAATCCTTCTCATAGACTTGAAAATCATTTATAATGGTGCAGAAGGTGATTGATTTGGGAACAAAAGAAAGGCTAACATATATAAGTTTATTTAGTTCTGCTGGAGTTGGTTGTTTTGGGTTTAAAAAACAAGGATTCAAGTGCATTGCGACAAATGAACTTGTGGAACGAAGAATTGCAGTTCAAATAGCAAATAATAAATGTGATAGTTCTTCTGGATATATTTGTGGTAGTTTAAAAGAATCTAGCGTAAAACAAAGAATTTATGAAGAGTTGAAAAAAGAAAAAATTGAAGATTTAGATGTTTTAATTGCAACGCCTCCTTGCCAAGGAATGTCTGTTGCTAACCATAAAAAAAATGATGGTGATAAAGAGAGAAATTCTTTAGTTGTCGAATCAATAAATATGGTAATTAAAATAAAACCTAAAATATTCATTTTTGAAAATGTTCCAGCATTTATGAAAACAATATGTACAGATAATGATGGAAATGATAAGAGTATAGGTGAAGCAATATCTGTGAATTTAGGAAACAACTATGCAATCAGTAGCCAAGTGCTAAACTTTAAAGATTATGGGGCATGCTCAAGTCGAACTAGATGTTTAGTAATAGGTGTTAGAAATGATTTGAGTCAATATATATCTCCAATTGAATTATATCCGTCATATGAAAAGGAAAAGACATTAAAAGAAGTAATTGGAAATTTAAAAAGTTTAAAGAATATTGGAGAAATTGATGATAAAGATATATATCATAATTTTAGAAAATATCCTGAACATATGAGAAGTTGGATATCTGGATTAGATGAAGGAAAATCGGCTTTTGATAATGAAAATCCTTTAGAAAAACCGCATAGAATTATAAATGGAGAATATGTTTTAAATAAAAGAAAAAATGCAGATAAATATACAAGACAGTATTGGAATAAAGTTGGTCCATGTATACATACAAGAAATGATCAATTGGCAAGTCAAAACACAATTCATCCATCGGATGATAGGGTGTTTAGTATACGTGAATTAATGATGATGATGACCATTCCCGATGATTTTAAATGGACGGATGATCAAATAGAAACATTAAATAAAATGTCTCTTCATGAAAAACAAAAATATTTGAAGAAAAATGAAATTAATATACGACAATGTATTGGAGAGGCTGTACCAACAATCATTATGAGTAAAATAGCATCAAATATAAATTATTTTTTAAAAAAAAAATTCTTAAAGCATAAAGATGTAAATAAAATTATTGTGGATAATAGCTTATTGGATTATGATAATCTAATAAGCTATATTGATAAAAATCCAAGTAATTATGATTACTTTTCTTTATCTAAAATAGCAGAACTATGTAACTCAAATAGGCAAAAAAATTCAGCCTATTATACTGATAAAATAATATTAACGCATATATATGATCAGTTACCTGAAATAAATAAAGATGTTGTTAGGATTTTAGAACCATCTGTAGGAGCAGGTAATTTTTTACCTTTTATATTAATAAAATATAGTAAGTGTAAAAATGTGATTTTAGACTTAATTGATATTGATTTAAAATCTATAGAGATATTAAAATGTTTATTAAAGCATCTTCACATACCTGAAAATATTAAAATAAATTTTATTTGTGCGGATTTTTTGAAATACGAATTTAAAGAAAAATATGATTTGGTTATTGGGAATCCACCATTTACAAAGATCAATACTGATAAATCAATTTTAGATGTTAACTGTAATAATCTTGCTGGTAGATTTATTGTTAAAAGTATAAGAACATCAAATTACGTTTCAATGGTAATGCCAAAATTTTTACTTAATACTTTAGATTTTAGAGAAGTAAGGGATTATATTTCTACATATAAAATTGATTCCATAATTGATTTTGGAGAATTAGGATTTAAGGGTGTAAAAGTTGAAACTATCAATATTGCAATTGATACTGTCAATAAGGTAGAAAAAACATTTATTAAATCTATTTCTAAAAATAAGGAATTATATCAAAAGCAAAGTTATTTTATTTCAAATAGTTTACCTTATTGGATTATTTATAGAAATAAAGAATTTGATAAAGTTTTTAAAAATATGGAATTAGGTATATTTGATGTGTTTAGAGATAGGCAAATTACTAATTCAATACTTGTAAAAGAAAATGGCAATGATAAAATAAGAGTGTTAAGATCTAGGAATATTAAGGAAGACGGATCTGGATTAATTAATATTGATAACTATGATTGCTATTTAGAAAAAAAAGATATTGATAAATTATCAGTAAAAAAATTTTATAATAGGGATAATGTATATTTAGTTCCAAATATGACATACAAACCTAGAATGATAAAAATGCCCAAAAATGTTTTAGTAAATGGTTCAGTTGCTATTTTGATACCAAAATATAATTTTAGTATGTCAGAAGAAGATATGAAATTTTTAAGTTCTGAAAAATATAGAAGTTTTTATGAAATTGCAAGAAATTATCAAACTAGATCATTAAATATTGATAAAAGTTCGGTTTATTTTTTCGGGAGGCTAAAAAATGGAAAGTAAGATAAAAATGTTTTTGGATAGTAACAATTACGATGTTCGAGTTACAAGAAACGGAAGATGGATAGATCAAAAATGTACGATGGATGTGCTTTCTCTTGTAAGTGATTGTGTTTTAAATTATGTATCAGATGATATTAATAAGACTTTTACTACAAAGGATATATGGTTTAGTGAATATGCTATAACTAATGTACAAAAAATTTTTGTTAAACCTGATCCAACTAATAAGAAATCATCTAGAGAATATGATAAATATTTTGGACACCAATTGAAATTATTAGGTTATTCTGGAATTTTGAAAGAGGAAAAGAGGAATAATAAAAATTATTACAAGGTTGAAAATGCTGAAATATTAGATTTTATTGCTAAAAGAGATATAAATGCGTTGGAGTTTTTGCAAATGTATATAGAAAAGGTATTAAGGGATTCACAACTCTTTGAACCATTTGCTGATTTTTTTGATTTGCAAGATAAAGATAGCTATGAGAATTGCAAAAGAAAATTTACAGAATTTACTATGCGATATACTAATATTAATAAAAAAAAGGAATGCGGAAGGATTTTTGCAAAAGTAATTAATCCTCTCGCATTTAAATATAAAAAATTCGGAACATATAGAGGACATGTTTCAAAAAATATTATTACACTTGATGTTCTTCAATATAATCAGCCTAACTGGAGAGACTTATTATCAAATAAGCCAAAAAACATTACACGTATGGAATATTTGGCTCAACTAAATGTTGTTTTAGAACCTACAGGGTTAATGGCATATAAAATTCAACGTGCAAAAAAAGTCCTTAGAGATTTTAATAAAATACGAGATTCTTTACCAGAAGTATTGGATGTAGAATATCATTTAAAAGTTAAAGCAACACAGATGCACCATATATTTCCAGTATCACATTATCCTGATATTGCTGATGTTGTTGAAAATCTTATTGCTTTGACACCTAATCAACATAATTTACAAGCGCATCCTAATAATAATACGCAGATTGTAGATAAAAATTATCAACATGTTTGTTTAATTGAAAAAATTGAACGTATAAAAGAAAGCTATGATTCTAATTTACCATCTATTTATTCTTTTGATGAATTGATAAGAGTATTAAATACTGGATTAGAAACAGATGAATTTGATCATGTTGAAAAAAATGATTTTGATGCTATAATAAATTTATTAGATAAATTTTATTAATAAAGAATAATGAGAGGTGAACGTTATGAACAAGTTGGTTTATGGAAAAAATAAGCAATTAAGATTTAATAATGAAGAAGAGAAAAAAGAAGCAATTGATTATATACTAAATTCGAATAATGTGGATTTTAAAATTCATGAAAATAATCAGCTTCAAGGTGCATGGGGTCCCGAAGATAGAATACATTTTAAAAAAGAAGAGGGTGTTCCAGAATGCTTAAAGAGAAATATGACGGCAGGTAATGGTGGATTATATGGTAGAATAAATTGTAAAGAATTCTGTGATGAAATTAGGGAGCTTGCTAAAAGAAAAAACAATAAATAATATATAATTAAATTATACCTGAATTTATTAAAGCGGGTTTTAATATTTTATGAACTATTGTTCCTATAGAATTTTAAATATAG
>ERZ791834.961-NODE-961-length-15991-cov-3.52943_pt1 | contig 15991 bp, 16 predicted proteins | sample MGYA00510293_ERZ791834 | MGnify/ENA primary metagenome ERZ791834 (study PRJEB30046, sample SAMN00715253) | human gut metagenome | study: EMG produced TPA metagenomics assembly of the A metagenome-wide association study of gut microbiota in type 2...
AAAAAAGCTTGTGATGGGTGAAGAAATTTAAGGGAGTTAGAGTTTTATGGCGTAGTAGTTTAATTGCTACGCCATTCTTTTTTGAGCATGAATAAGATATTGGTTTTATAGGACTAAATATTCTAGTTTATAAATAAAGCTTTAGAATTTATCGAAAATATAGAGTGAATCAAATTATTATATGTAATGAGCATATAGATTCATGGGGGATTTTTTTATCAAGAGAGAAAATATAACATAATTCTACTGTTTTTTTACATGTGAAAAAAAACAGTAGGATTATGTTATATTATTATACTTACAAAAATTGTATATACCATACAGAGAGTTTGGAGTTGTTGGTATATACAAAAAAATAGGAGGAAAAGCAAATGGAAAGTGGATTACAAGAGTTAAAATTTTCAAGGTACAATCAAAAAGTAGAATTATCGGGCAAATTATTTCTATATAACGCATTGACGGGTGGGTATGCTAGTGTTGATGAGGAGTATAGAGATAATTTTGATAAATGTGATTTTAAAAAATTAGATTCGATGAAAGAGTTAGCAGAACTTCCAAACGCAATAATTAATCAATTAATGGAAGGAGGTTTTATAATTCCTAAGAATTTTGATGAGTTTAATGTTATTAAATCTATGCATTATAGAGGAAGATTTGGTGCGAATAAAGCATTAACAATGACTCTAATTCCGACAATGAATTGCAATTTTAGATGCCCATATTGTTATGAAAAAGATAAAAAATATCCAGTAAAAAAAATGACAACAGAGGTAATGGATTACTCATCTTGCAAGAAAGGCAGGGTGAAGCTATGAATAAGAATCAAAAACAATTTATTCGTCCACCTTATGATTCACGATTTGACCAGTTAAATATTATTAACTGGAATTTTCCGCAAAACCCGACTTTTCAACATGGAAAATACTGTATCCGTTTTACTCTGATTTTGGGTGATGGTTCTACATTGAACCGTCAAAAGGGTGGGTTTGCTTCTGCGAAGGAAGCTATGAAATATCGTGACAATCTAATTGTAAAACTTACCAAAAATCAATATATGCCATACCGATTTACTTTAAAGGAATTTTACAATTTCTGGTTATATTACTACATTATAGATGGATGTAAATATGCTTATAATACGTTTAAATACTATGCAACACCGGTTAAAAGGTTTTGTGAATATTTTAGACCAGACACCTATATGGATTCTATAACCACAACAGATTTAAAAAATTTCATCAACAAGTGCGAAACTTTTAGCGCATACAAAGCTATGATGCAAATGATTCAAAATTCTTTTCAATATGCAAAGAATCAGCAGATTATTATATCAAATCCGGCACCACTGGCAATAGAAATTTGCAAAAAAGAAAAGAAGATTACTAAACCACCTACTAAGAAAAACGCATTTACGCTGAACGAACTTATGAATTTATTATTGACCGCAAGAAAAATGGATTATACATTCTATTTATTTTTACTGCTGTCTGCTTCAACAGGAGCACGTGTAGTGAAACAAGAGCGATCTGTTTTTCAAAAATCGACTTTCAAAAAAAACAACTCTTAATCGACTGTCAGTTGGGAAGAGGATATGATAATGAGGGGTTCGATGACAATACGTTACTTTCTCAAAAGAGGACATTAAAAACTCGTAACAGTAAAAGATACGTCCCGCTTCCTGATTTTATTATGGATGAGCTGTATCTGGCAAGAGCACGATATGAAGAAACACTGAAAAATGATCCGGAATTTGATGAAAACTTAGATTTTGTTTTGTTTAGGGATCACGGGAAGGCAATCGCAAGACCGTATTATTATTTTAAGAAACTAATGAAGAAATGTAATATTGATTGTACAAAACATGTATGCACGATTTACGGCACACTTATGCAACACTGTTAGATCAAAACAATATGAACATGAAAGTAGTATCGGAGATATTAGGTCATTATTCAGAAGAATTTACAAATGAAGTTTATGTCATTCATAAACCAGAGGTCATCATCTATGATACAAGTGAAGTAATGAACTCATTTATTGAGTCATTAAAACTGGACTCAACAGAAAGAACCATACCTGTATATGATATTTCGTTCATTCAGGAATATTTATTTTAAACTATTCTGACAATTCAAATTTTTATTTATTAATTTAATTTTAGTGTTACATTTTTAACAAAGCTTTTGGCAAAAATATGTAATACTTAATGCTTATCAATGATTTTTAATCGTTATTAAATAAGCGAAATCTTTTGAAACAGAAAAGAATTTTTGCAGATTTTAAAATTTTTAAAACTAAGATATTTTGTTACAACAGAAAAGCAACAAAAATACAACTAAAAGTAGTTAAGATAAGAGATATTTTAACAAACATCAAAAAGCTATAAATCGGAAAAAAATCTTCTAAATATACATTTGTTATATAGAAGTAACAAACAGATAGAAGAAATACACTATAATATTAAAAAAATCACAATTTTATCGCCCCAAAGACTTGAAAAAGAAATTCGCGAGTAGTACAATTGTGTTAAAAGATTAACACAATATTTTAAAAGGAGCGTGTTTGAAATGGCAAGATTTACATTACCAAGAGATGTTTATCACGGAAAAGGATGTTTATCCGAATTAAAGAATCTGAAAGGTAAAAAAGCTGTCCTCGTAGTTGGCGGCGGATCTATGAAGCGTCAGGGATTCCTGGACAAAGCAGTGAACTACCTGAAAGAAGGCGGAATGGAAGTCAAACTGATTGAAGGTGTAGAACCGGATCCGTCTGTAGAGACTGTTATGAAGGGCGCAAAAGTAATGCAGGAATTCGAGCCTGACTGGATCGTAGCAATGGGCGGTGGATCTCCAATCGATGCGGCTAAAGCTATGTGGGTATTCTATGAGTATCCGGATGAGACATTTGAGAATATCATCACGCCATTCAGTTTCCCTGAACTTCGTCAGAAAGCAAAATTTGCAGCCATTCCATCTACATCAGGAACTGCAACAGAAGTAACAGCATTCTCCGTAATCACAGATTACAATACAGGAATCAAATATCCTCTGGCAGACTTTAACATCACACCAGACGTTGCAATCGTTGATCCTGAACTGGTAGAAGGACTTCCTCAGAAACAGGTTGCTTACACAGGAATGGATGCACTGACACATGCGATCGAAGCTTATGTATCAACACTCAACTGTCCATTTACAGATCCACTTGCACTGCAGGCAATCGAGATGGTTTTGGATTATCTGCCGGCATCTTATAACCTGAATATGGAAGCAAGAGAGCAGATGCATTATGCACAGTGCCTGGCTGGTATGGCATTCTCGAATGCATTACTTGGAATCGTACATTCTATGGCTCATAAGACAGGAGCAGCATTCTCAACCGGACATATTCCTCACGGATGTGCTAATGCGATCTATCTGCCATATGTAATCAAATACAATGCAAAAGATAAAGTGGCTGCATCACGTTATGCAGAGATTGCACGCAGAATGGGACTTCCTGGAACATCAGAAAAAGCTCTGATCAACAGCTTGTGTGCAAAGATTGATGAGTTCAATGCAAAGATGAATATTCCTAAGACTCTGAAAGAATTCGGAATCAACGAAGAGGAATTCAAAGAAAAACTGGATAAGATTGCAGAACTTGCAGTTGGTGATGCCTGTACAGGATCTAATCCAAGAGCAATTGATCCTGCAACAATGGCTAAATTATTTACATGTACATATTATGGAACAGAAGTTGATTTTTAAATAACAAAAATCAGATAACGGCGGCTGTCACATAGGTTTATGTGACAGCCGTTTTGCGTACTTTGGTATAAAAATCAAAATCTATTCCATATACAATAAAATAAATCTTGAACAATTTTATCGACATTTTTTGAAAAATATGGTTTTACTTGCGAAATAGAACAAGCCGTATTATGATAATAGTAATATTGGGAATTAGGAGGAAATAAGATGTACAAAATTTTAAAAGCAGAACAATTAACTGCTAACATCTTTCTGATGGATGTAGAAGCTCCTCGTGTAGCAAGACATTGTGAACCGGGACAGTTTGTCATTGTAAAGATGGATGAAAAAGGGGAAAGAATCCCTCTCACAATCTGTGATTATGACAGAGAAGCCGGAACGATCACAATCGTATTCCAGCCGGTCGGAGCATCCACAACCAAGATGAAAGAATTAAAAGCAGGAGATTATTTCCGCGATTTCACAGGTCCGTTGGGAAATGCTTCAGAACTCGTAGAGGAAGATATCGAAGAACTGAAGAAGAAAAAGATCCTGTTTGTCGGAGGCGGTGTCGGAGCAGCACCTGTATATCCACAGGTGAAATGGCTCCATGAACACGGTGTTGATGCTGATGTTATCATCGGTTCCAAGACAAAGGACATGCTGATCCTGGAAAAAGAGATGGAAGCAGTATCTGGAAATTATTATCCATGTACAGATGATGGTTCTTACGGTCATGCCGGAATGGTTACGACAATGGTAGAAGAACTGGTAGAAAAGGGAAATAAATATGACGTATGTATCGCAATCGGACCAATGATCATGATGAAATTCGTATGTCTCCTTACAAAGAAACTGGAAATCCCTACTGTTGTAAGTATGAATCCGATCATGGTAGATGGAACGGGTATGTGCGGAGCCTGTCGTCTGCATGTAGGAGATGAGATCAAGTTCGCATGCGTAGATGGTCCAGAATTTGACGGACACCTTGTCAACTTCGATGAGGCTATGAAGAGACAGCAGATGTACAAGACCCAGGAAGGCCGTGCAATGCTGAAATTACATGTGGTCAGTGCGGAGGTGACGAGTAATGGCAGATGTATTAAAGAAAGTTCCTGTAAGAGAACAGGAGCCAAAGGTTCGTGCTACGAATTTTGAAGAAGTATGTTACGGATATAATAAAGAAGAAGCAATGGAAGAAGCAACCAGATGTCTGAACTGTAAGAATGCAAGATGTATCCAGGGATGTCCTGTATCCATTAATATTCCTGCATTTATCGCAGAGATCAAAGAAGGCAATATCGAAGAGGCTTACAAAGTGATCGGTCAATCTTCTGCACTTCCTGCTATCTGCGGACGTGTATGTCCACAAGAGTCACAGTGCGAGAGCAAGTGTGTTCGTGGTATCAAAGGTGATGCAGTATCTATCGGTAAACTGGAAAGATTTGTCGCAGATTATGCACTGGAAAATGATATCAAACCGGAAAAACCGGAAAAGACAAACGGACATAAAGTAGCAGTCATCGGTTCCGGTCCGTCAGGACTTACCTGTGCCGGCGACCTTGCAAAACTCGGATACGAAGTAACTGTATTCGAAGCACTGCATGAACTTGGCGGTGTTCTGGTATATGGTATTCCTGAATTCCGTCTTCCAAAGCAGAAAGTTGTTAAGAAAGAAATCGAAAAAGTCAAAGAGCTTGGTGTTAAATTCGAGACAAACGTTGTTATCGGTAAATCTACAACCATCGACCAGTTGATGGAAGAGGAAGATTTTGAAGCTGTATTCATCGGTTCCGGAGCAGGTCTTCCGATGTTCATGGGAATCCCTGGCGAGACAGCCAACGGAGTATTCTCTGCAAATGAATACCTGACAAGAAGTAACCTGATGAAGGCATTTGATGATTCTTACGATACACCGATCGCAGCCGGTAAGAAAGTTGCCGTTGTCGGTGGTGGTAACGTAGCTATGGATGCTGCCAGAACAGCACTTCGTCTTGGTGCGGAAGTACATATCGTATACCGTCGAAGCGAAGCAGAACTTCCTGCACGAGTAGAAGAAGTACATCATGCAAAAGAAGAAGGTGTTCAGTTCGACCTCCTTACCAATCCAAAAGAAATCCTTGTCGATGAAAACGGATGGGTAAAAGGTATGAAAGTGATCAAGATGGAACTTGGTGAGCCGGATGCTTCCGGAAGAAGACGTCCGATCGAAATTCCTGGATCTGAATATGAGATTGAATTAGACACTGTTATCATGTCCCTTGGAACCTCTCCAAACCCATTGATTTCTTCTACAACAAAGGGTCTTGAGACGAACAAGAGAAAATGTATCGTAGCAGAAGAAGAGAACGGACAGACTTCAAAAGCTGCCGTATTCGCAGGCGGCGATGCCGTAACAGGTGCTGCAACTGTAATTCTTGCTATGGGTGCAGGTAAAGCAGGTGCAAAAGGTATCCACGAATATCTGTCTAAGAAGAATGCTTAATTCTCCACAGGATAAAAGATTCTATAAGTATTCAGATATGAATATATGATAAAAGAGATATGCATAAGAAAAAATCTTGTGTGTATCTCTTTTTTGATGCTGTATCCGTACTTGAATAAAAACAGCTGTATGTGTTATGATTGTAAGACATATTTAAATACTGAAAATAATTATAAAATCAGTCCTGCTGACAAGTAAGGATAAAACAAAAAGACAGGTTGGAGATTATGACAGAATTAGATTTGAAAGACGGAAAGATATTTTTAAATAAAGTAACGGAGAAGATCCGTACACGGCTGACAGAAGTAGATGCATCCATTGAAGCCGGACAGAAAGACATTCAGAGTATGAACGAATACTACTGGGAGAATTACACTGAGATGGACGAATATGGTTATGAGAATTACGATAACCAACAAGCACTTTTACATCAGGTAAATGATAATCAGGAAAAGCAGAAGATGAGACATCGTCTCCGTAAGATGTTGGAAGCCCCATTTTTTGGACGTGTAGATTTTATCTATGATGGGGAAGAAGAGCCGGAGATTTTTTATATCGGTATCGGCAATTTTGCAGAGCGTACAGGTATGCTGCCTTTGATCTATGACTGGAGAGCACCTGTCAGCGGATTGTTTTACGATTATGATAAAGGACCGGGTTCTTATAAAGCTCCCGCCGGACTTATCGAAGGCGAAATTGCCGCCAAATGGCAGTATAAAGTAAAAAATGGAAAAATGGTCTATGCATTTGAAAGCGATACCAAGATTGATGACGATATTTTAAAACAGGAACTGGGAACCAACAGTGATGTGCAGCTGAAAAATATCGTACGTACGATCCAGAAAGAACAGAATGCCATCATTCGTAATACACAGGATCGGATCCTTGCAATTCAGGGGGCAGCCGGAAGCGGCAAGACTTCCGTTGCATTACACAGGATCGCATACCTGTTGTATCACGACAGAGAACATTTAAAATCCTCTAATATACTGATCCTTTCTCCCAACAGTGTTTTTTCGGACTATATTTCTCATATTCTTCCGGAACTGGGCGAGGAAAATATTCAGGAGATGAGTTTTGATCTGTTCGCATACCGGGAATTGAAAGGTATCGTTCCGGACTGTGAAGATCGCTATGACCAGCTGGAAAGAACCATGAAGCTTCAGGACCCGTATCTGACAGAACGCTTTGAAGAGAAGCAGTTGGAAGGCTTTGTCGGAATGATGGAAGGATTTCTCGCAAGCCTGGAAGATGAACTGATGGATTTTCGAACGATTGAATATAAAGGAATTCAAAAAACAGAAGAAGAACTGATCAATCTGTTTTATTTCAAATTTCAAAATGCACCTCTGCTCACCCGTATGGATGCGATCCGTGACTACTGCGTTGATGAATACGAAACATTACTTGGATCTTTCCGAAGAAGAACTTCTGATCGTGCAGAATAAGTTTGACAAGATGTATGTGACAAAAGATATCTATAAGATCTACGGATGGTTTCTGGAAGAATGCGGCTATCCGGCACTTCCGGATGTCGAATACGAAAAGCGCAAGCTGGAATACGAAGATGTATTTCCGGTGTTATATCTGAAGTACCGTCTGACCGGAAAAGCTGTGCATAACCACATCAAGCATCTGGTCATTGATGAAATGCAGGATTATTCTTATCTGCAGTATGTGATCCTGAATCAGATCTTCAAATGCCGGATGACAATCCTCGGCGATAAGGCCCAGACACTGGATGAACAGATGCGAGATGTATTACAGTTCCTTCCGGGGGTGTTCGATCAGAAGATCCATAAGATTGTAATGAATAAAAGTTACAGAAATACGATGGAGATTGCCAGATACGCTGAAAAACTAACCGGTGTAAAAGACGTGGAACTTTTAAAGCGTCATGGAAAAGAAGTCATTGAAGAGAATTTCCAAAATGAAGATGCTGTGCTGGATGAGATCTTTTTAAAAGCAAAACTTGGAGAAGACGAGTATGAGACTGCTGCCATTATTACCATGACGGAAGCAGAAGCGTTCACATTGTATCAAATGTTAAAAGCCCGCGGCGAAGAAGTGCACTATATTGACCGCAACAGTTCTGCATTCAAAAAAGGGCTTACCGTCACAACCTTTTATCTTGCGAAAGGACTGGAATTCGATCAGGTATTCGGAGTCTTCCGGGATATTGAAAATCCGATGCAGAACCAGGCAAAATATATCTGTGCAACGAGAGCATTGCATGAATTATATATGTATCAGATAACAGAATAGTATATAGAAAGAACAATAGAATGAAGATAACATTAATCACAGTAGGAAAAATAAAAGAAAAATACTTAAAAGACGCGATTGCAGAATACAGCAAACGTCTGAGCCGTTACTGCAAACTAGAGATCATCGAAGTAGCAGATGAAAAGACACCGGATAACGCAAGTGAGACTGTAGAAGACGGCATCCGTGATAAAGAAGGTGAACGGATTCTCAAATATGTCAAAGATGATGCCTATGTCATTACACTTGAAATCAAGGGAAAACTATTGACATCCGAAGAATTGGCAGAAAAGATCGATACACTAGGAATCCAGGGATCCAGTCACATTATATTTATCATTGGCGGTTCGATCGGACTTGGAAAAGAAGTGCTGAAACGTTCAGACTATGCACTGAGTTTTTCAAAGATGACATTTCCACATCAGCTGATGCGGGTAATTCTGCTGGAACAGATTTACAGAAGCTACCGTATTATCAGCCATGAGCCATATCATAAGTAAACTGCCGAAATAGAAGAAAAATCTTGTATCAAAATCCATCATCCTTTATACTAATATGGATGAAAATGTCAGGAGAGGGTATGATATAACTATGAAACACTTAAATTTCAAAAATCTGTGCATGATCTTACTTGGGAATACGATCTATGCACTTGCAATCGTCATGTTTATTCTGCCAAATAATATGATCACAGGCGGGACAACAGGGCTTGGTATTGCGATCCATCATTATTTCGGACTTCCAATCCATAGTTTTGTATTGCTATTCAATACATTGATGTTCCTGCTTGGAGCGGTTGTCCTTGGAATGAAATTTGCACTTACGACATTGGTCAGTACCTTTTATTATCCGGTTATTCTGGGAGTGCTGGAGCAAATGCCTGCACTTCAGAATGTAACAGACGATAAGATGTTATCTACTATATGCGGCGGTCTGATGATCGGGATGGGGATCGGCGTCGTGATCCGGTGCGGAGCCTCTACCGGAGGAATGGATATTCCGCCGCTGGTTCTGAACAAGAAGTTTGGTCTTCCGGTATCTGTGATGCTGTACGTATTTGATTTTGTTATCTTAATCTCACAGATGCTCTTCACCAATAAAGAAGAGATTGTATATGGTATCTTGTTGGTACTGATTTACACAGTCATTTTAGACAAGGTGCTTCTGATGGGATCTACCCGTACAAAAGTAGAGATCATGACAGAAAAATTTGAAGAGCTGAACCGTCTGATCCAGGAGCAGCTTGACCGTGGAACAACACTTGTCTACACACAGACCGGATATCTGAAAAATGATCAGCCGATGATCCTTACCGTTGTATCCAACCGCGAACTGATGCGGCTGAACCAGCTGGTACAGGAGACTGATCCACATGCATTTATGATCATCGGAAATGTAAATGAAGTACGAGGAAGAGGATTTTCACAGCAGAAAGTCTATAAAAAAGAACAGGAAGAAAGATAAGAAAAAAAGCTGGTATTTTTAGCCAGCTTTTTTCTTACGTTCTTTACAGATCCATCTGGAATCCTGATATATAAAATGCCAGTATTCAAAGATCTTTTCGGATGTATTACTATCTTTCCCACGGACAATAACCCAGATATCTTTTGAATCGGATTCCTGTTCTGTATGTTCTTCATCCGCAAAATCCGGAGCTTTTACAGGAGAAACTGTTGTAAACTTAATGTGTTCCGATTTGATATTTTTCTCTATCTCTTCCTGAATGCTCAGATAGCCATCGGTAATCCCGATCTGCCGGTACTGTTCGGCAAGACGGATTCTTTTGTTTCTCCCCGCAAGGATAAGATACGTAACAATGGATGTGATGATCGATGCAACAATAACAAGTGCCAATATGATCAAAACAAGAAATGATGTATGCATAGATAAAACCTCCTTAAAATATATGGCTTTCAAAACCATACTATCTGACCTTGATGCAATGATACAGGCTGATTTTACATAGATTTAACGTAAATCTAATAATCGTTTGGAAATACTATGATACATTAGAAACATTGAAAATGCAATACAAAGAAAGGTGAAAAAGTTATGAGTAAGATATATATGAACCGGGAACTTTCCTGGTTAAAGTTTAATGAACGTGTTCTTGAGGAGGCAGAGAACCCGGAAGTTCCGTTGTGCGAAAGACTGACGTTCGCATCGATTTATCAGAGCAATCTGGATGAATTCTTCATGGTGCGTGTGGGTTCTTTATATGATCAGACACTTCTCGATAAGAAGATCTGCGAAAACAAGACAGGAATGACATCGCAGGAACAGATTGATGCAATTTTAAAGCAGACTAAATTGATCAACAAGAGAAAAGAAGCCGTATACGAAGAACTGATGGCACGTGTGACAGAGCAGGGAATCCGTATTTTGCGTTTTAATGAACTGGATGAAGACGGTGCCCGTTATCTGGAAGGTTATTTTAAGTCAGAGATCGCACCGCTTATTTCGCCTACTGTTATCGGAAGGAGACAGCCATTTCCGTTTTTGAAAAACAAGGAGATCTATGCGGTAGCGGTACTCGGTGCAAAAGGGAAAAAAGACCGTCTCGGAATCATTCCATGCACAAGCAATATTTTCGGACGTCTGATCGCAGTACCGGGTATGCCTGGCACATATATGCTTGCTGAAGAACTGATCCTTCATTTTGCACCGGTTGTATTCAAAGGGTATAAGATCAAATCCAAATCTTTGCTGCGCATCACAAGAAATGCTGACATTGATGCGGATGCTTTATACGATGAAGATCTGGACTACCGCGAATTCATGGCAGGTCTGATCAAACAGCGTAAGAAACTGGCTCCGATCCGTCTGGAACTTTCCAGAGATATGGACAAAAAAGGAATTGCCGTATTGTGTGAGTATCTGGAACTGGATGAAAATCATGTATTCATGTCCTCAACACCATTGGATCTTTCGTTCGTATTCCAGATCCAGGATCTGCTGAGAAAAAATCCGGAATTATATTTTCCGAAAAGAACACCTCAGAAATCCGACCAGTTCCAGGATGGAAAAAGCATTATAGCACAGATCAAAGAAGAAGATAAACTGTTATCTTATCCTTATGAATCCATCCGTCCGTTTTTGCATTTGCTGACAGAAGCTGCCGAAGACCCGGATGTTATCTCGATCAAGATGACCTTATACCGTGTTGCAAAGCAGAGTAAGGTTGTAGAGGCATTGATAGAGGCCGCAGAAAACGGGAAAGAGGTCGTTGTATTAGTTGAACTTCGTGCCCGCTTTGATGAAGAAAATAATATTGAATGGTCCAGACGTCTGGAAGATGCCGGATGTCAGGTGATCTATGGATTAGACGGATATAAAGTGCATTCAAAACTCTGTCTGATCACCAGAAAAAATGCAGGACAGGTAGAATATATCACCCAGATTGGTACAGGTAATTATAATGAAAAAACTTCCCGATTATATACGGATCTCTCTTTAATGACATCCAATGTAGAGATCGGGCTGGAAGCTTCCAATGTATTTCAGGCACTGTCGAAGGGAGAAGTTGTTGAACATACCAGGCATCTTCTTGTAGCACCGAAGTGTTTGCAGAATAAAGTGTTGGATATGCTGGACGAAGAGATCGCACATGCAAGAAACGGAGAAGAAGCTTATGCAGGATTCAAACTTAATTCCCTTACGGACAAAAAGATCATCGACAAACTGATCGAGGCTTCTGAGGCCGGAGTCAAGATCGATATGATCATCCGAGGTATCTGCTGCCTGATCCCCGGAGTGGAAGGAAAGACAGAAAACATCCGTATCATCAGCATTGTCGGAAGATTCCTGGAACATTCCAGAATCTATATCTTCGGAAGCAAAGAAAGAAGGAAATATTACATTGCATCTGCAGATTTCATGACCAGAAATACTGTACGACGTGTAGAGGTTGCTGCACCGGTATATAATGACAAACTGAAAACGAAATTACAGGAAATGTTCGACGTTATGCTTTCTGATAATCAGAAAGCAAGAAAACTGGAAGTAGACGGAAATTATCACCGTGTGAGTAATGATCTTACACCGGTAAATGCACAGGAATATTTTTACGCTGAGGCATACCACGAGATTCCTTAAATCCGGGCAGGTATATATCTGAGGCGGAATGCATAAAGTGATATAAATCACAAAAGTGGTATGGATATGAATCGTCAGGAATGGAAAGAAAAAGCGGCGGAAATGTCGGGAGTCCCAAAAGATGTAGCAATGGGGCTCCCGATTCTTACGATTACCGGTACGGATGAACTATGTGTGGAAAATTACAGAGGAATAACGGAATATACAGATCAGATTGTCCGGCTGCAGACCAGATGCGGACAGATTAAAATCGGCGGCAGGAAACTGGAAGTCATCTATTACACCAATGATGAGATGATGATTCACGGTCACATCAGGACGATCGAATACCAAACATAGGAGGGATCGCTGTGTTTGAACAGTTCATCTGGTATCTGAAAGGCTATGTCCGGATACGTGTGTCAGGATATTCACCCGAACGTTTTCTGAATGCCTGCCGTTATAAAAACATCTATATATGGGATCTGAAACGTGTCTGTGGAGCATATGAAATGAATCTGTCGGTCAGTGGGTTCCACAGACTAAAGGAAATTATAAGGAAGACCGGCACAAAGGTTTGTATCATCCGCCGCAGCGGTCTTCCTTTTCTTTTTCACCGCTACCGGAAACGTCATATACTGTTTCCTGGATTTATTCTCTGTATTTGTCTTATCCTGTTTATGACACGTTATATCTGGGGAATTGATATCCGCGGGAACCTGTCGTATACGGATGATACTTTAAAGAAATTTCTGGCATCCGAACAGATTAAAAATGGTATGAAAAAGACAAATGTAGACTGTCAGAAGATTGTCCGGGATCTAAGGCGCACATATGACGGGATCATATGGGTATCTGCTTCCATAGATGGCTGCAGGCTGGTCATTCAGATAAAAGAAAACGAAGACGGCCTTGCGGATAACAGCACTATATCCCGGATAAACAACCAGTCTACAGATATCATTGCCGACACTGACTGCACCATCACAAGTATTACTACCAGAACCGGCATCGCACAGGTAAAAAAAGGTGTACAGGTAAAAAAAGGTGATCTTTTGGTATCAGGACAGATCCCCATCTGCAATGATGCAAAAGAAATCACAGGGTACTCACCCTGCAGATCGGATGCTGACATATCCGGCGAAACCTGTATTCCGTATCAAAAGATGCTCTCAAAAAACTATTTCGAAAAAGAATATTACAAATCAAGATATCATTTTATCCAGAAAAAAGAATATGCAATCCGGGCAGGAAGATATATGATCCGAATCGGTTCTGTAAAAAATACATATCCTTATTTTGAAAAGCACATCTTCCAGTGGCAGTTCAGGCCGTTGAATATATTCCCTCTTACCTTTGAAGAAATTACAGTAACTCCTTACCGGAAAAGACAAAAGAATTATACAAAAACGCAAATCCGGAAGATATTATCCGGAGATTTTCAGAATTACTGTAAAGAAATGAAGAAAAAAGGGGTAGAAATTATCCAGAATGATGTTAAAATATACACAGGGTCTGAGACGTACTCTGCGAAAGGAACACTGAAGATCAGATGCTCCGTTGGAAAGCAGGTTCCGTCCACACCGCTTCCGTCGGACTATATTGCGGAAGACGACACAAAGAATGGAGACTAATGCATGGGATTAATGGAGACAGTCATCGATATACCTGCAGAACACGAAGCCAATGTGTTCGGACAGTTCGATGCATATGCAAAAAAAATAGAACGCGCTCTTCATGTAACACTGATCGCAAGAGGTGAAAGCGTCAAGATCATGGGAGATGCTTTGAAAGTAGAAAAAGCAAAAAAAGTGCTGGATCAGCTTGTAGAACTTTCAAAAAGAGGCAACACGATCCAGGAACAGAATGTAGATTACACTCTGGCACTGGTTATGGAAGACAGCGAAGAAAACGTACTGGAGATCGATAAAGATATTATCTGCCATACCTTACAGGGAAAACCGATCAAGCCGAAGACACTCGGTCAGAAAAAATACGTCGATGCAATCCGTAAACAGATGATCGTATTCGGACTCGGACCGGCCGGTACCGGTAAGACTTACCTTGCGATGGCAATGGCGATCACTGCATTCAAGAACAATGAAGTAGGACGTATCATACTGACACGTCCGGCAATCGAAGCAGGAGAGAAGCTTGGATTCCTTCCGGGCGACCTTCAGAGTAAGATCGATCCTTATTTGCGTCCCCTCTATGATGCACTGTATCAGATCATGGGTGCGGAAAGCTTTATAAAGAATTCGGAAAAAGGTCTGATCGAGGTTGCTCCGCTTGCTTACATGCGTGGCCGTACATTAGATAATGCCTTTATTATTCTGGATGAAGCACAGAACACAACACCGGCACAGATGAAGATGTTTCTTACCCGAATCGGTTTCGGCTCAAAAGTCGTGATCACCGGTGACGCGACACAAAAAGACCTTCCGTCCGGACAGGTGTCCGGTCTTGATGTGGCGGCAAAAGTTATAAAAGATATCGAAGATATCAGTATCTGTCACCTTACCAGCAAGGACGTTGTACGTCATCCACTGGTACAAAAAATCGTAAAAGCATACGAAGATTACGAAAGCAGACAAAACCGTCACGGTAATGACGCAAAATACAAAGGAAAAGATAAGAGGCGAAAATCATGACATTATACTTTGAAGAAGAAGGCGAAATAAAGCTTCCTCTGGAATGCGAAACACTTGCAAAGAAAGTAGTAGAAGAAGCATTGGATTATGTAAATTGTCCGTACGAAGCACAGGTGAATCTGCTATTGACAGAAAATGAACAGATTCATGAAATGAACAGAGAATTCAGAGGCATTGACCGTGCGACCGATGTACTGTCTTTTCCGATGATCGACTATCCGGAACCCGGAACATTTGATTTTCTGGAAGAGGAAGAAGATTGCTTTGATCCGGAAAGCGGAGAACTGACGCTTGGGGATATCGTGATATCAAAAGAAAAAGTTCTTTCGCAGGCAGAAGAATACGGGCATAGTCCAAAGAGAGAATATGCTTTTCTTATTGCCCATTCTGTGTTACACTTAACAGGTTATGACCATATGGAAGAAGAAGAACGTCAGGTAATGGAACAGAAACAGCGTGAGATCATGGAACGCCTGGACATTCTGAGATAATCATTGATCTTAATAAATTTTTTACAAAATGATGGAGTTAAAACTGTATGTCGGAACAACATAAAAAAAATGAAAAAAATTTCCTGATACAGGGATCGATTCTTGCAATTGCCGGAGTTATCACAAAGCTGATCGGAGCCTTTTACCGGATTCCGCTTTTGAATATTATCGGAACAGAAGGAAACGGATATTATTCGGTTGCATTTTCAATTTATTCAGTTGCATTGATGCTGACTTCGTACAGTCTGCCGTTAGCTGTGTCAAAGCTTGTATCGGCAAGAGTGGCTGTCGGCG
>ERZ791834.967-NODE-967-length-15904-cov-3.16108_pt1 | contig 15904 bp, 17 predicted proteins | sample MGYA00510293_ERZ791834 | MGnify/ENA primary metagenome ERZ791834 (study PRJEB30046, sample SAMN00715253) | human gut metagenome | study: EMG produced TPA metagenomics assembly of the A metagenome-wide association study of gut microbiota in type 2...
CAATGAAGAGATCCAGAAGAAGCTGAAGGATTACGAAAGTCAGGTTAAAACTCTTCAGGCAGAAGCTGTAAATACAGCTAAGAGCTATGCTTTAAAGGCTAAGTTGAAAGAAGCAGGTGCCATTGATCCTGATTATTTGATTTATAAGCAGGGTGGACTGGATAAGTTTACTTTTGATAAAGACAATGCACCTATTGGTGTAGATGATCTGTTGAAACCACTGAAAACATCTTCACCGCACCTTTTCAAAACTGAGGAAAAGGGTGGTTATGATCCGTCTGCCGGTGGTGCAGGATCTCCTGGCAGTACTAACCCTTGGAAGAAAGAAACCTATAATCTTACTGAACAGGGGAAGATCTTGAGAAGTGATCCGGCACAAGCAAAGCAACTTGCAAGTGCAGCTGGAATCACATTAAATATCTAAAAGAAAGGATGATTTATTATGGCAGGTACGACACTTTCCGACGTAATTGTACCAGAACTTTTTAACCCTTATGTAATTAATAAGACAATGCAACTGACCGCATTGTATCAGTCAGGCATTATTGTCAATAATGCAAAATTTGATGAACTGGCATCTGAAGCAGCACCGGTTCACCAGATGCCGTTCTTCCAGGACTTAACTGGAGAATCCGAGGACGTAATTGAAGGTGCTGATCTGACCGCTAAGAAGATTACCAGCAACAAGGATGTGTCCACCACCATTCGCAAAGCGAATATGTGGTCCGCAACAGATCTGTCTGCTGCATTATCAGGTGCAGATCCTATGGCAGCTATTGGAGATCTGGTAGCAGGATATTGGGCGCGAGAAAATCAGCGTATTCTGATTAAGATCTTATCCGGTGTATTTGGTACTTATGATGCGAATCCAGATGGAGAGCATGATTATCAGACACCATTAAAAGATCATATTCTTGATATTACAGCATTAAATGGTGCTGCTGCAAAGATCTCAGCATCCGCTTTTATTGATGCTTGTCAGCTGCTTGGTGATGCTCAGGGGCAGTTAACTGCTGTTGCCATGCATAGTGCAACCAAGGCATATTTGAAGAAGCAGAACTTAATCCAGACAGAGCGTGATTCAAATTCTGTTGAGTTTGACACCTATCAGGGACGAAAAGTTGTTGTAGATGATGGCTGTCCATCTAGTGGTGGGGTATACACGACTTATTTATTTGGTCAGGGTGCTGTTGCACTTGGTAATGGAAATCCAAATGGATTTAAGGCGACTGAGCTTGATCGAGATAAGAAAAAGGGGTCCGGTGTTGATTATCTGATCAACAGAAAGACTTTTATCATGCATCCGCGCGGTATTGCATGGCAGAATCTGGTGCGTGAGCATATCGAAACCCCATCAGAAGCAGAGCTTGCAAATGCTAAGAACTGGAAGATGGTCTATGAGCCTAAGCAGATTCGTATTGTGGCATTCAAGCACAAGATTGGATAAGGTGGTGATACTGTGACTACAGCTGAATTAAGAAAAATAGTAGATATGAAGCTAGCCATTATTGGTTACACAGTTACCGATACAGATCAGATTCATCTGGACTATGCAGTGGATCAGGCTGCACAGTATGTTTGCACATATTGCAATTTTTTGAAGTGTCCAGATGATATACCAAAATCATTACAGTATGTTGTTGCAGATTATGCTATTGGACAATTTTTGCAATATAAATCAACATTCGCCCCAAATGATTTAAAAAATCTTAATCTTGATACTGTAGTTAAACAGATCACCACTGGTGACACTACAACTACTTTTGCGATTGGTGAGGGATCCCAAACAGATGAGCAAAAGTTAAATGCAATCATTGGATATTTGACTACTTATGGTAAGCATGAATTGAGGTGTCACCGGAGGTTAAAATGGTAGCCGATGCCATTCAGATAGCGCGAAAGGCGGCGCAAGCAGCTTTTGAAAAATACCATTATGATGGTATTGCAGAGGTATCTGAGTGGGTGAAGCTAAAAGATGAAAACGGGGCAACAACTCAGCATGAGAAAATTATTATAAAAGATCAGCCTTGCCACTTATCTTTTGAAAATGTAACAACTGTAGATCAAACAACATCGGCTGCACACGTTACCCAAACAGTGAAGTTGTTTGTTGCACCAGATTTGGATATCAAGCCTGGTGCAAAGATTACAGTAAAACAAGCAGATATCACTGCTGTGTATACGCATAGTGGGAAAGCTGCTGTGTATGATACACATCAAGAAATTATGCTTGATCTTTTTGAGAGGTACGCATGATGGCAAGGATAGGGAAGCTTAATTTTCAACAGTTGAAAGATTTTGAAACAAGACTAAGATCTCTGGATGATCGAAACGCTTTTGCAGAAGCATGTGCAAAAGAACTGGCTGCAAGGCTACTTGCAAAAGTTATCAAAAGGACACCAGTTGGAAATTATCCAAAAGGATCAGGGAAAAAAGGTGGTACACTTCGCAGGGGTTGGACTGGTGAAAAACGTGCATCTGCATCTGGATATGTGGATTCACTTGAAATCACACATGCAGGTAACACTTATAGTATTGAAATAATCAATCCAGTAGAGTATGCATCGTATGTGGAATATGGACATAGAACAGCTAATCACAAGGGCTGGGTACCGGGTGTGTTCATGATGACAATATCGGAGCAAGAACTTCAGGCGGTTGCCCCACAGATCCTTGAACGGAAAATCAAAAAATATATGGAAGGGTTGATGAAATGATCAATGGCTTGATCAATGGTATCGTTAGAGCATTAAATAAAGAATTTAATGCGGAATCTGATACTTATGAAATCTACAAAGAAGAAATTAAACAGGGGCTTCAAGAGCCAGCTTTTTTTGTGCAATCTATCAATCCATCCATGAACCTTTTCTTGGGAAAAAGATATTTTCAACAGGCTCATATATTGATTCAATATTTTCCAAAATCAACCAATTATTTGGAAGAATGCAGCAATATGGGGGATCAGCTTCCATGGGTGATTGAGTGGATCACTTGCGATGGCGATTCGAAACCGCTTCATGGGTACAACATGCATTCAGAGCTAGTTGATGGGGGGCTTAATTTTTTTGTAGATTATGAGTTTTTTATTAGAAAAATTGAAAACCCTGATTTGATGGAAAGTATGAATTTAAAGCAAAATGTTAGGAAAGGAGATAGTTGAAATGGCACAGAAAAAAACAGATACAGTGAGTGTCCAGACGACTACTGAACCAGCTTTTTCAAAAGAACAGTTGATCAACTGTAAAAAATATGCTGGTAGACGTGATCTGGTTAATGCGCTTCTGGATGATAACCAGAAGTATACTTTTAGCCAGGTTGATAGAATGATTCAGACTTTTGATTCTGAGGATTTCACAGAAAATAAAGAAAGGAATGGTGATGAATAATGTCTTTGGGTGGTGGTTCTTTTATCAGCCAGAATAAGGTGCTTCCGGGCGCATATATCAACTTTGTATCCGCTGCATCAGCTAGTGCAACACTGTCTGATCGAGGTGTTGTAACTATGCCCTTAGAGCTAGACTGGGGTGTAGAAGGTGAGATCTTTGAAGTTGGTGTTGATGATTTCCAGAAGAACAGTATGAAGTATTTTGGATATCCATACACACACGATAAGATGAAGGGCTTGCGTGATCTGTTTAAGTATGCAAAGACTCTGTATGCTTACAAGCTGAATAGCGGTGGTACTAAGGCAAGTTGTGATTTTGCTACAGCAAAGTATCCAGGGAGCCGAGGAAATGCATTAAAGATTGTGATTCAGGCAAATGTAGATGATCCGTCTATGTTTGATTGTTATACATATATGGACAATGTGGCGGTTGACTTGCAGACTGTTTCCGCAGCTGCTAACCTGGTAGATAATGATTATGTAGAGTTTAAGAAAAATGCAAGTCTATTGGTAACGGCATCCACTCCGTTAACTGGTGGGGCAACCGGAACTGTACCAGGACAGGCTTACCAGAGTTATTTTGATAAGATTGAATCTTACAGATTCAACACCATGGGTGTAGTAACTACAGAAAATACAGTTAAAGGACTGGCTGCATCATTTGTTAAGCGTATGCGTGATGATGTCGGTGTTAAGTTCCAGTTGGTGCTGTATGATTATAAGTCCGCAGACTATATGGGTGTGATCAGTGTTAAAAATGAAGCCATTGGAAGTACTTCAAAGGCTGACCTAGTGTACTGGGTAACTGGTGCGCAGGCTGGTTGCGCTGTAAATAAATCTTTACAGAATAAGCAGTATGACGGTGAATATACCATGAATGTGGATTTTAATCAGTCCGAACTGGTTAAAGCAATTCAGGCAGGTGAATTTACTTTCCATAATGTGAACGGTATTCCGCGTGTACTTGATGATATCAATACCAAAGTTAGCGTATCTGATACAGAGGGGAATGTTTTTAAGGATAATCAGACTGTTAGAGTAATTGACCAGATTGGTAATGACATTGCAGTATTATTCGCCAACAAGTACCTGGGCGCAGTGCCAAATGATGCAACTGGTAGAGTTTCGTTGTGGTCGGACATTGTTAAACATCATAAAGATCTTCAGTCAATTCGTGCAATTGAGGATTTTGAGGATTCCGATGTAGTTATAAGTCCTGGTGATACCAAAAAAGCTGTTGCCGTTCAGGATGCTGTTACTGTGGTCAATGCAATGAGTAAGTTGTATATGACTACGGTAATTTCTTAAAGAATTTAAAGAAAGGAATGTGATATTATGCCTAATATTACAGTAATGAAAGCAAAAGATGCCATTTCTGCAAGATTGGCTGAATGCTATGTTACAATCAATGGTAGACGCTACAATTTCATGCAGATGATTGATGTGGAGTTTACTATTGATAAGACAAAGGGAAAGGTTTCCCGTCTTGGTGCAGTCATGGTTGGTCATAAGTCTTACGGTATGGAAGGCACTTTTAGTGGTACCATGCACTACAATACTAGTGTAATGCGCCAGTTATTGGCAGATTTCAAGGATACTGGTGTGGATACATACTTTGAGATCCAGATTACTAACGATGATCCAGCATCTGATGCACAGCGACAGACAGTTATCTTCTACGATTGTCTGACAGATGGTGGTGTATTGTCTAAGTTTGATGCAGATGCAGATGGTGAGTCCTTAGATGAGTCTATCGAGGGTACCTTCGATAACTTCAGCATTCCAGAAAGCTTTACCGAGTTAGCAGGATTTGCAGCATAAGTAACTATAAAAAAAAACACAAGATCCTTCACATAGAGAATATGTGAGGGATCTTTTTAGAAGAAGGGAGTAGTAAAAAAATGTCTAAGTTTTCAAGATTTATGAAGTCCAATAAGGTAGTCAAGTTAAATGAATCTTATGCACCAACAGTTTCGTTGACTGATGAGGATGGAAAGCCGTTACAGTGGGAATTTAAGCACATTTCATCTAAGCAGAATGAGCAGATGCGTGAAAGCTGCACTATGGATATCCAGGTTACTGGCAAACCAAATGTGTACCGTCCAAAGTTGAACACATCAAAGTATCTTACACAGATGATTGTTGCATCTACTGTTTTTCCTGATCTGTATGATGCAGAGCTTCAGGATTCATATGGTGTAAAAACTCCGGAAGATCTACTTTTTGCCATGGTTGATGATGCTGGTGAGTATCAGGATCTTTGTGTATGGGTTCAGAAGTTCCAGGGCTTTAACAGAACCTTAGAAGATAAAGTGGATGAGGCAAAAAACTGATAAATGAGGGTGATGCAGAATCAACTTATGCTTACTATTGTCTGCATAAGTTGCACATTTTACCCTCACAGTTTTTGGCTATGGAAGAAGCAGAAAAAGCATTTATTATAGCTGCCATTGATATCAAAGCAGAAAACGATAAACGCAAAGAAAAAGAAATCCAGCGAAAATCTAAGAAAGGGAAGTAACCATGGCAAGTATTAGAACCGGCATCGAACTGCAAGATAACTTTTCTTCAGTTCTTGATAATATTACGGCATCTGTATCCAGTGCGATTAGCGAAATGGAGCAAATACAGCATACTATGGATGCTGGGCTTGATACATCTGCTATTACTGATGCAACTGATGAGATTGATGCAGCCACAGCAGCTGCTAGAGAGCTTACAGAAGCGTTGCAGGATATCCTTGCACCAATTATCAATCGGGAGCCACCAATTGAGCCACACCCGGCACCAGCTGCACAAGAAGAGGTTACACCACAGGTACTTGCTAACCCACCGCCAACACCAGATGAAATCACAGTCCCAGTAGTACCAGAAATCTCTGATATACCGGAAGTTACAGTATCAGTAGATCCAGTGATTACTGAGCAACCACAACTGGATGTAGCAGATGAGGTTGTTGTGCCGGTAACAGCTGAAATTACAGATCAGCCAGAAATCAATGTGCCGGATGAGCTTACAGTGCCAGTGGTGGCAGAGGTTACAGAGCAACCGGAAATAGAAGTACCTGATGGGCTAGTTGTACCAGTAATATCAGAAGTTACCCAGCAACCAGAAATTGAAACACCAGATGAAATCACAGTCCCAGTAGTACCAGAAATCTCTGATATACCGGAACCTGATACATCAGGTGTAAGAGATTACACAAATTTAATCAATCTGTCAGAAAATGCATTACAAAAAATTGTAGATGTGCAGAACCGGATCAATAATCAAAGTTCAGCAACAAATCTTTTGCCGGATGGTGTAGAAAATCAAATCAATAATGTAAATGCAGAGATCCAAAGGATGCAAGCAGCACTGAATTATTTGCGAGAGAATCCAATAGATTTGGGGGCAGAAGTAACATTACTTCAACTTGATCAGCTGAATGGGGCTATCAATCGCACTTTGCAAGAGCAGCGAGAGTTAAATACACAGCTGCAAAGTATATCTAACTTGGATATATCACCGGTAGATATACCTATCAATGCTGATGTGCCTGATCCACTAGTGGATCCAGATCAACCACCTATTGTAATACCTATCCAGTGGGAAGGATGGGAAAGTGGAAGTGAAGTTTTTACATCAACTGGAATTGAGCGCTTTCAGAGTGAAGTTCAGGCAACAACTACAGCACTGAACAGATTGAATACCACACAAGAGCGTATTGAACAGACGGCATCCCAGCTTGAAATCTTACCAGATAACGCAACACAAGATATTGCTAATTTGGGAGAAAGATTAAGCTGGATAACTGAGAGAATCCAGCAGATTGAAAATAATCCGTTAAATTTTGGAACGGATGAAGCAAATGCAGAACTTGAACAGTTAAGATCACAACTTGACGCAGCGATAAATGCACAAAATGATCTGAATCAGGCATTGCAGGATTTAGATGTATCCGCAGCAAATGCAGCATATTTGCGATTATCTCAAACGGTTGGAAATACTGAAAGATACATCAGAGATAATACCACTGAACAGGGACAATTCAATCGTGCTGTTCAAGAGGGTATATCTCAAGCTGATAAACTCACTGATACAATTAAAGGTGCAGTAGCAGCTTATATTAGTGTGCAATCAGTGGGAAAGGCTCTGGATATATCGGATCAGCTCACACTCACAACATCACGACTGGATATGATGAATGATGGGCTGCAAAGTACTGATGATCTTGTAAAGATGGTATATGCTGCATCACAAGATGCAAGAGGATCATTCTCTGATATGGCTGATGTTGTAGCCAGATTTGGAAATAACGCAAAAGATGCGTTTTCCAGCTCAGCAGAAGTAGTGGCTTTTGCGGATCTGGTACAGAAGCAAATGACTATAGCTGGTGCATCCACACAAGAAGCATCAAATGCCATGTTGCAGTTATCTCAGGCACTTGGTTCTGGAGTTCTTCGCGGTGATGAGCTGAACAGTATTTTTGAGCAAGCACCAAATCTAATCCAGGCAATCGCAGATTACTTAGATGTTCCCATCGGACAGATCCGGGAAATGGCATCAGAAGGTGAACTATCTGCCGGAGTTGTAAAAGCAGCCATTTTCGCAGCTTCTGATGATATTAATGCAAAATTTGAGTCCATGCCTAAAACATGGAATCAGATATGGACGGCTTTCCAGAATACAGCTTTGATGGCTTTCCAACCAGTACTTCAAAGATTAAATCAATTTTCAAACAGTGATGGTTTTCAGGCTTTTGTAAATGGTGCTATCAGTGCAATGGCATCTGTTGCAAACATTGTTTTAAATATTTTTGATCTAGTTGGGCAGGTTGGAACTTTTATAAGCAATAATTGGGCGATTATCAGCCCAATTGTGTACGGTGTAGTTGCTGCACTAGCAGTATATGCAGCATACCTTGCGATTGTAAAAGGCATGGAAATAGCATCCGCAGCTGCTACTGCAATTCATGCGGTTGCAATGTCTGCAAAAATTGGTATCACCGCAGCACTTACGGGATCAACAATGGCAGCCACAGCTGCACAGATGGGCTATAACGGTGCTTTATATGCGTGTCCATTAGTTTGGGTGATTGCGCTTATAATTGCGCTTATAGCGGTGTTTTACGCAGCTGTAGGGGCAGTTAACACGCTTGCAGGTACTAGTATATCAGCAACTGGAATCATAGCAGGTGCATTTGCCACATTAGGTGTATTGATTTATAACGTATTTGCGCTAATCTGGAATATTGTCGCAGCAGTCGTTGAATTTTTAGTCAACGTGTGGACAAATCCAGAGTACGCAGCGAAAGCATTTGTAGTTAATGTGGGGCAAGCTTTTATCCAGTTCGCATTATCGCTAGTTAGCGGTATGCAAATCGCAGTTGGCTTAATTGTTGGTTTGTTCTATGCCTTTGGACAAGGTACACAAAATGTATTTGCAACCATTGTTAACTTTGGAATAGATGCTGTCACAGCGGTTGTAAACGGGTGGAATTTTGGAATCTATGAAATTAAGTCAGCCATTGTTGCTTTAGGTACTCTGTTTTTAGATTTCCTTATCAGTTGCTTGCAAAACAATACAAGTACAATTGGCACGATTATCGGTATTTGGTATGTATTCAAAGCAGCTGCTTACAATGTAATTGCTTATATCGTAAATGCGTTTATTGATTTTGTCACCAGTATAGTTAATTTGTGGCAAAGTGGAACGTATGCTATCAAAGAAGCTTTTGTGGCAATCGGTACTCTTGTTTTAAAGGTTGCAGAATCAATTCTATCCACTATGGGTGGATTGGTATCCAGTGTAATCAATGGAATCATTGGTGGTGTAAATATGGCACTGTCGGGACTTAACAGTGTAATAGATACTGTTAATATGATTCCTGGTGTGGATATTGGACACATTGGAGAAATGTCTGAGGTTAATCTTGATTTTGGTGCCAGTGCGCTGCAAGGAATGCAAGATGATCTGCAAAGTTGGTTAGGTGATGAACCAGAGGCTTGGGAGTCCCCTTGGGAAAAGTGGGAGACTAAGGATTTGTCAGAAGCCTTTTCAGAAGGACAAGCAAAAGCTGATGAATTTGTTTCAAACTCCATTACATCCCTTGAAGATGCCAAATCTAATTTGCAAGATTGGCTTGGTGATCAACCGGAAGAATGGGTGGCACCGTGGGATAAATGGGAAACAAAAGATATCAATGATGCTTTTGAAGAAGGTAAGGCTATCGGAGCTGATGCAGTATCCGATGCTGAAAATTGGTTAAACAATGCAAGTGCTGCTATGAATGAATGGCTGGGTACGAAGCCAGAAAATTACTGGGAAGCACCAACCATGGACTTTATCAATTTGTCGGATGCAGCACAAGCTGGGTATAAATTTGGACAAGGTATTGAAGATAAAGTTTCCAATTTTGATTCTTCAGATCTATTTAGCGGTGCAACATTACCAGATCTTGATTATAGCATTGGAAGTGGCATCACAGACGGTATTGATGATTCTGGTGTGGGTGATGGTGTAGGAAATATCGCAGATAGTACATCAGATATTAAAGATGCCTTAGATGTAACAAATGAGGATTTGAAGTATTTGCGCGATATAGCAGAGCAAGAAGCAATCAATAGATACACTGTGGCAGAAGTGCATATTGAGCAAACCAATAATAACAATATCTCATCAGATATGGATCTGGACGGTATTGTTGATGGGCTTACGGATGCAGTAAATGAGGCAGTAGATGAAATTACTGAGGGGGTGCATGAATAATGGCATACATGTTTTATTTGAAAAAATGTCTACTTCCAGTCACCCCTGAGAAGGTGACAACAACCATAAACGGCAATAACAAAACGGTTAACCTCATCAATGAAGGTGAGGTTAACATTTTAAAAAAAGCAGGACTCACTGATATTGAATTTACTTGTATAATCCCAAATGTAAGATATCCTTTTGGAATTTACAAAGATGGATTTCAAGGGGCATCTTACTTTTTAAGCTACTTGGAAGATTTGAAAAATTCAAAGTTACCTTTTCAATTTATCATTACCAGAGCTTTTCCAAATGGGAAAGCCATATATGATACAAACATGAAGGTGTCTTTGGAAGATTATAAAATCGAAGAAAGTGTGGAAGAAGGATTTGATTGTAAAGTAACCATCAATTTGAAGCAGTGGAAAGAATATGGTACAAAAACAGTAAAAATCACAATTCCCAACAATGAAAAACCAAAAGCTGCACCAGAAACACCGAGAAGCACAGAAAATTCTCCAGCACCGACAAATAATAATCGTACTTATACTGTAGTAAAAGGTGATTGCCTTTGGGCGATTGCTAGAAAGTTTTACGGAAATGGTGCGAAGTATCCGGTAATCTATAACGCAAACCCAAACGTATTCAAGGGAAGAAGTCCAAACTTGATATATGTGGGTGAAGTTTTAGTGATTCCGGCTATATAGGGGGGTGATTTGTTTGATAGAGCTTTTAGTTGCGAATGAAAATGGATCACAGATCTATCAGCCGGCAGTTGAAGAAGGTATTGAGTGGGCAACTCAAAGAAGTGGGACACCTGGAAAGCTCACTTTCAAGGTATTAAAAGATGATATCATGAACTTCACAGAAGGATGTGCTGTAAGGCTGAAAGATGGAGAGGATAAAATTTTTTATGGATTTATTTTTACGCAATCCAGGCAAAAAGATCAAATAATTACTATAACGGCATATGATCAGCTGCGATATCTGCAAAATAAAGATACAAAAGTGTATGAAGGAAAAACAGCTACTCAGTTTATCCAGATGCTGGGGGCTGATTTTAACTTAAATATGGGTACCATGGAAAATACCGGATATGTGATTGGATCCAGGGTGGAAGAAAATACATCGCTATTTGATATGGTTGGAAATGCCTTAGATCTTACCCTCACCAATACTGGAAAAATGTTTGTACTATACGATGATTTTGGCAAGCTCACGCTAAAATCACTTGAAAGTATGCGTGTAGGAACTGGTAATGAATTTTTGATGATTGATGAGGCATCGGTTGAAAATTTTGATTATAAATCATCCATAGATACTGATACATACAACAAAATAAAGCTAACCTATGATAATGATGAGACAGGAACCAGAGACGTATACATTGCACAGTCCGGTGAAAACATCAATAGATGGGGTATGCTGCAATACTTTGATACCTTGCAAAAAGGTGAAAATGGGCAAGCGAAGGCTGATGCACTTTTAAAACTTTATAATAAAAAAACCAGGAACTTAAAACTAACAAATGTTTTTGGTGATAATCGAGTTCGTGCCGGATCTTTGATAGTAGTGAATCTATCATTAGGTGATGTGAATTTAAAAAACTTCATGCTAGTTGAAAAATGCACACATACTTACAAAGAATCAGAACATTGGATGGATTTGACATTACGAGGGGGTGAATTTGTTGCCTGATGCAACTGAGCTTGTGAAACTCTTGAAGAAAACGGCATTGGATGCTGTAGCAGCTTCAAAACCGTGTAATGTTATGTTTGGAAAAGTTACTAGTATATCCCCACTTAAAATCAATGTAGAGCAAAAAATGATATTAAGTGAGAAACAATTAGTTCTTTCCCGTAGTGTAACAAATTTTAAAGAAAAAATCTCTATGTATTCTACTGATGGGTGGATGACTGATCAGGGACAAACTATCAATCGTGCAGAATGCTATATCACTTATCATAATGGGTTGGTTGTCGGTGATAAAGTAATTTTGGCAAGAGTGCAGGGGGGACAAAAATTTGTAGTAATGGATAGGATCGGTACATGATTCCATCAACCAGCGGTTTTTTAACTGCTGATTTAGAGGTAGCAAGACAACCAACCAAAACATATAAAATGGATTTAGAAGGCACGACAACACGAGGATTTACGGATGATCTGGAAGCCATGAAACAAGTAGTATTCAAAATTCTGAATACAGAAAGATATGTTTACCCAATGTATTCCTGGAACTATGGCATCGAAACAATGGACTTATATGGTGAACCGGTTTCATGGGTATGTCCTGAGCTACAGCGAAGGATTACAGAAGCTTTGGTGTGGGATGATCGAATTGATAGTGTAGATGATTTTACTTTTGATCTTTCTCAAAAAGGTGTAGTCCATGTATCATTTGTAGTTCATACCATTTATGGTGAAATTCAGACAGAAAGGACGGTGAATTTTTAATGTATGAAAATACAAATTATGATGTGATACTTGATCGAATGCTTGCTAGGGTTCCTGATACTCTTGATAAGCGTGAAGGATCAGTAATATATGATACACATTCACCGACTGCAATTGAACTTCAAAATTTATATATTGAACTTGATTCAGTGATCAACAATGGCTATGGGGATACAGCTGCAAGGGAATTTTTAATTTTGCTGTGTAAAGATCGAGGTATAACACCGAAATCGGCAACCAATGCAGTCCTTCAGGGTAACTTTACCCCAACTACTATCAAAGCGAGTGTTTTGGTGGGGCAGCGATTCAATGTTGATGATCTGAATTATGTGGTAATCAGCGCGATTGATGAGAATGCCGGTACTTATAGAGTCCAGTGTGAGAGTCCGGGTGAAGTAGGTAATCAACATATGGGAACGATGATCCCCATGGAATATGTACAAAATCTGGAAACCGCTACACTTACAGAAGTATTAGTACCAGGTGAGGATGAAGAAGATACTGAAGCTTTACGAAAGCGTTATTTTGATAGCTTTGGTGAATTTGCATTTGGTGGAAATCGTGCGGATTATCTGAATAAAGTTCACTCTGTTCAGGGTGTTGGTGGTGTGAAACTGGAAAGAGTATGGAATGGGAATCTTAAACCAGCTGAAATGATTCCTAATAAATTGGTTCAAGATTGGGTTAAGCAGCAAGAGTCCCTTCCAGCTGATGTGAAGAAATGGTTAGATACTGTATACACAGCAGCAAGTCAAAAAATGCTTACTGTGGGTGGTACGATTTTAATTACCATCACAAATGCGAGTGACTATGGGGAAGCCAGTAGCTCTCCTGGCGGCTTGGTGGATACAGTGCAGCAAATGTTGGATCCAGAAGAAAATGCAGGTGAGGGCTATGGACTTGCACCAATCGGACATGTTGTAACCGTACACAGTGCAGATCCGGTTACAGTACAGATTAAAACTAATATATCTTTTAATGCTGGATATATCTGGCAGGATATGAAAGAAACTGTAAATGCAGCAGTATCCGATTATCTATTATCACTCCGTAAAGCCTGGGAATCAAATGATTACATTGTAGTTCGAGTGGCACAACTTGAATCTGCGATTTTAGCACTTGAAGGGGTGGTTGATATTGAAAATACTCTGATCAATGGTAATGCCAACAATCTGATACTAAGTAAGTATCAGATTCCAGTGTTTGGGGGTGTGAGTACATGATTAGAGAGGTAGATCTAGTATCATACCTTCCCCCATACTTACAAGAATACAAGGAACAAGTTGCAGCTCTTGCTGCTGAGAATCCGGAGTTTTTATTGGTGTGGAATGCAGTGGATAAGGTACTATATAATCATTTCATCTGCACCGCAGATGATTATGGTATAAGTCGGTACGAAAAAATTCTAGGGATTCGCCCCACAGAAGATGATAATCTTGAATCCAGAAGATCCAGAGTTCAAGTTCAGTGGGTTAATCTGGTACCCTACACAATGCGAACTTTTCTGCAAAAATTAAAAGTTTTGTGTGGAAATACATCTTATGTGGTAAGTGGGGATTTTAAAAAGAATTATGATTTATTTATTGTCACACAACTAGAAAATGTGGGACAAGTGGATGAATTAAATAATTTATTTCAAGGAATCTTGCCTATGAATTTGGTTATCAACTCCAAAAATGAAATTTCAATCACGGTGAAAAGCAATTCCCATTTTAGTGGAAGAATAGCAACCCATGTTGATCTAGTGCTAACGCAAGATTGGAGTGATACACTAAAAGCAGATCCGGCTTACAGATTCATTGGCTATCCTTCGGATACCGCAAAAATCCAAATTACACAAGATTTTAATGAGAAATCAGAAGTAAGCAGTGGTGTGAATGCTGCATCAGGTGTTACTTACACTGATATCATTAAGATATAAAAAAACAGAAAGGAAAATTTCAAAAATGGCTGAATTTTCAAAACTTTATCTCACAAAACGTGGACAGTCTTTGGTTGCGAAAATCATGGCTGGTGCAAGTAACATCCAGTTCACAAAAGTAAGTACATCCTCAAAGGTGTATGCAGAAAGTGCGCTGGAAGGTTTATTGGCACTGGAAAATGTGCAGCAGTCCAATAATGTCACCAAAGTAACTATTTCTAACGGAACCAGCGTCCGTGTGGAAACGGCATTTACAAATGAAAAGTTAACTGCCGGCTATTATTTACGTTGTTTAGGATTATACGCAAAAGATCCTGATCTTGGTGAAATTCTCTATGCAGTGTGTGTGGAAACTTCTGGTCTATGCTATATGCCGGCTTACAATGGTGTTACGGTATCAAGTGCATATATCCAGTTGTATACCACAGTAGGAAATAGCGATAATGTATCCTTGGCAGTATATTCCGGAGCATATGCAACTGTTGAAGATATTCAGGATCTGGAAGCAGAAATTGCTGATCTTCGCGCATATGTAGGTTATACGGATTCTGATATCTATGGTGTAGAAGTAGATTTCGCCAATAAGAAATTCACAAGACTTGCTGGTGCAGTTGGTATGGCTGGTGGTACACCATTTGACAAGGTTCGTGCAATGGGTGGCAGAAAGCGTTGCAATCTCACAGATGATGGTGTAGTAGTTGCCTATCAGGGTGATCCAGCATTTAGTTCATCTGGTGTTCTCACTCAGGTAGCAACCGTGGGTGATACTACTTATCCGGTTGGTACAAAAGTCCAGGTTATGGTTGAGCAGCCAAAGTTTTACTATAAGGTTGTCCCGATGGTACTGGAACGTACCTCTGATACTGCTGATCAGGGGTGGAAAACCAGAAAAGTACGCTATTACATTTCTGATACACCAAAGACTGGCTTCAAGGTCCATCCGCAGTTTATCGCTAATGGGAAGGAAAACGATTACATCTACAAGTCTGCTTATGAAGGCTCATTGTGGGATAAATCAGCATCTGCATACATTTTGGATGATGCCCAGGTTGCAGACTTTGCTAGTGATATGCTTTCCAGTATCGCAAATGCAAAGCCGGCATCCGGACTTACACAGAATCTTACAAGAGGTAATACCAGAAAGCTTGCACAGAATCGCGGACACGGTTGGGAACAGCAGTATACGGCAACACTTGCTGGTACACAGCTTTTAATGCTAATTGAGTACGGAAGTTTTAACATGCAGACTAATATCGGTTCTGGTGTTACCAATAAACCATGGAAAGAAGATGACATTAACTACGCGGAATTAACCGGTGCAACTGTAAATCTTGGTAACGCTTCTGGTGCAGTTACTAATACTGATGGATTTAATGTTGTGTCTTATCGTGGAGAAGAAAATCTCTGGGGTA
>ERZ791834.985-NODE-985-length-15626-cov-2.99743_pt1 | contig 15626 bp, 19 predicted proteins | sample MGYA00510293_ERZ791834 | MGnify/ENA primary metagenome ERZ791834 (study PRJEB30046, sample SAMN00715253) | human gut metagenome | study: EMG produced TPA metagenomics assembly of the A metagenome-wide association study of gut microbiota in type 2...
GGATCTGTATTTCTACCTGAAGCCGTTTCGGCCCGTCAATAGTCTCCACTGTATAATAAAGGATCATATGATAACTCCGGTAACCGCTCTGCTTGATATGCGTCAGATAGTTCTTTTCACTTTTGACTTCCATATCTGTTCTTTTTCGGATGATCGCAGCAACGGTATCGATATCTTCTTCAAACTGACAAATGATCCGTACTCCTGCCAGATCTTCCATTTCTGTTTCCAGCTGTTCGATCGGGATATCTTTACGCTGCATTTTCTCCAGGATACTGGAAACGCTTTTTACTCTTCCACTGACTTGTTCAATGGGAGAATAACGATCATTTTCGTGATACTCTTCTATCATATGTTTAAACTTGACTGTCAGTTCTTTGACAGCCAGCTCGTAAGGGCACAAAATACTTCGCCATAACTGTATTTCCATGTTGCTCGCTCCTTATCATCTGCCGTCAGTCTCTTTTTTGTTTTGGTGACAGCGGCATACATTTTTTATTATAACATATGTTTTGAAAAAAAAGGGATTGTTTATCAATTTTTTATTAAAAAATTATAGAATTATTTTCCTTTTTGTGTGATGCATCCACAAATCTATATATATGTAAAATTCTGTATTTTATGAATATTTTTTATCAGGGCATAAAAATACCCTGGAGAAACCTTTCATTTCTCCAGGGTAAAAGTTCGAACATACTCCGAACTGGATCAGTCTTTCAGATTTTTGAGAACCTGTACAAGATAGTTCCATACTCTTTCTGTGGAAGCAATGCTGAGAACCTCCTCGGATGTATGGATATCCTTCATATCCGGTCCAAGGGATACACAGTCCAGTCCTTCCATTTTTTTATAGAAAAGCCCACATTCAAGGCCTGCGTGGATCGCAACGACTTCAGGCTTATGGCCATACATTTCCTCAAAAACTGCAACCATTTTATCTCGTAACGGAGAGTCTTTTCTGTACTCCCATGCCGGATATGCACCCTGTACTTCATAGTCGCCACCAAGAAATTCTGTAAGATATTCAATCTTATCAGATAATGCACTGCATGCAGCGTCTACAGAGCTTCTTACACTGGAACTTGCAAAAAGCTCGTCCTCATCCAAACGGAGGATGCCGATATTGCTGGAGGTTTCCACCAGACCTTTGATGGTTCCGCTCATTTTTTGGATTCCGAATGGTACATTCTGCAGATAAAATACGATTTTTTCCTGACTTGTAGGATGAAGAACCTCTGCTGTTGCAGTATCCTTTTCTGTTATTTCAAAAGTAATGTTTTCGTCAGAGCCTGTATATTCCTCACGGACCTGCTCCTGGAGCTCTTTTGCGTAAGCTTTTACCTCAGCAACGGAATCGGTAAGAAATTCTGCGGTGCACTCTCTTGTAATGGCATTGTCTTTCTGTCCGCCTGTAAGAGAAATAAGGGCATATTCCGATTTTTTCTTAAGCCCGTAAAGAAACCGTCCCATAAGTTTATTGGCATTAGCTCTGTTCTTGTCAATCTCGGCACCGGAATGTCCGCCCATAAGTCCACAGACTTTGACCTGTACCTTTTCTCCTTCTCCTTCTACACGCTGGACAGGGATATGGCTGATACCGGAAAGACCGCCGGCACAGCTGATCCAGAGACTTCCCTCCGCTTCAGAATCCAGATTGATAAATCTTCTTCCCTTCAGCACGCTGCAGTCCAGACCGACTGCACCAAGAAGACCAATCTCCTCATCAACCGTGAGCAGCACTTCAAGAGGAGGGTGTGGAATATCTGTACTGTCAAGAAGGGCAAGACCATAAGCAACTGCAATACCATCATCACCGCCAAGAGTTGTTCCGTTGGCTGTGATATAACCATCTTTTACAGAGATGTTCAAACCATCTTTTGTAAAATCATGATCTACGTCTGGTCGTTTTTCACATACCATATCCATGTGGCCCTGGATGATCACTGTGGGAGAATTCTCATATCCTGGTGTGCCTGGCTTGTAGATCACTACATTATTCAGCTCGTCCTGTACGTATCTGAATCCATGATCCTTCGCAAATTCCACAAGGAAATCACTGATCTGTTTTGTATTTCTGGAACCATGAGGAATCTTGCAGATTTCTTCAAAATAATGAAAAACTCTCTTTGGTTCACAATTTTCTAATACTGGCATAAATTCTGCCTCCTTCTGCTTCATAAATTCATTTGTCTTTTATAATAATCATATACTGTAAAAAAAGCAAGGACCTGTTTTTATGAAACGAAAAATAATCATATTTTTCTATATCTGCCTGTTGCTTTTTCTGCTTTTTCATCCAAAAGAAGCTCTTACTGGAGTAAAAAATGGCCTTGGATTGTGGTTGAATATCATGCTTCCCACTCTGTTGCCATTTCTGATCCTGACAGGAGCATTATTAAAAACCGGAAATATCCGGAAGCTTCTGAAACCATCTGCTTTCTTCTGGAAAACGTTTTTCGGGCTTTCACCTGCTGGAGCCTATGTTCTGATCCTGGGTCTGTTATGCGGATATCCTATGGGAGCTAAACTGGCACATGATCTGTACATAAACCAGCAGATTTCCCGCAGAGAAGGGGAATATCTTCTTACGTTTAGCTGCAATGCAAGTCCCGCATTTATCATTTCCTATCTTTCCGGCATACTCTTGAAAAATAAGATATCAGCAGTACAGATGATCCTCACTTTTCTGGCGGCAGATCTCTTTTGTATGCTGTTTTTCCGTTTCGTTGTATATCGCGGGCATACCGTGGACTCTGTCTGCGTAAACAAGATAAAAAAAGAGACATACCAACAGGACTCCACAGGAGCCATCCTGGATGTCTCGATCATGGACGGATTTGAAACCATCACACGTCTCGGGGGCTATATTCTCATCTTCTCACTGATACTCGCCTGTATCAGATTTTACTGGCCATTTCATGCACAAAGCTGTATGCTGTTCACAGCACCACTGGAACTAACTACCGGGTTGGAACAGATTGCCGACGCACCACTGCCATGGAAAAGCAGATACCTTGCTTCTATGATCCTGACTTCTTTTGGTGGCTTTTGTGTCATGGCTCAGACAAAAAGCGTATTGGAAAACAGTTTGTCACTGATCCCCTACGCTATTTCAAAATGTCTGAACGCCAGTGTGATATTCCTGATCCTAGTTTTCTCCGATATCGTCTAACAGATCTTCGTCTTCTTTTGTTACAGAAGAACTGTCATCATCCTGGAAGGTATTGGAGATTGCCGCTGCCTGAGCAGTCTGTGGTGCAAGCTCCTGACGATTATGATTAACAACCTCAAGGCAGCTCTGCAGAGCATCAATAAATGCTTTATATTTACCACCGGCATCTTCAAGTGTCTGGTTCAGGACAGAACCGATATTAGCCATCATATCATCCGTGTATGTGATCGCACTGAGACGAATGCTGTTTGCATCCTGTGTTGCAGAATCAAGAATCTCCTGAGCCTGCTTATTTGCAGCATTTATGGTCTCATTTGCCTGTGCATATGCTTTCTGCATGATCTCATGCTGTGTAACCAGTTCCTGAGCTTTGGCCTGAGCATCTGCGATCAGACTGTCAGCTTTAGCCTGAGCATCCTCAAGGATCGCATCCTTATTGCTGATGATCTTCTGATAACGTTTGATCTCATCCGGAGTTTTCACGTAAATACTCCTCAATCTCTTCTTTGTTCACTACGATCTTGGTAGTGGAAAGAGGCTGGAATTTACAGCTGTCCACATACTCTTCAATCTCCTGAATAATCTGTTCAATTCTGCTGCTCATAATACACTCTCCTTATTTCTCTGTTTCTCTTTTTTTCAATTTCTCTTCGACTGCATCCGTAATCTCACGTGGAGCGAATTTGCTCAGATTTCCTCCGAAATTAGCAACTTCTTTCATAATCGTGGAGCTTAAGTATGCATATTCCAGACTGGTTGTAAGAAAAACGGTGTCCACATCCGGTGCCAGAACACGATTAGTCTGGGCCATCTGCAGTTCATATTCAAAATCCGTGACAGCACGAAGCCCTCGAACGATCACCTGGGCATGGTTTTCCCTGGCAAAGTTCACTGACAGGCCCTCGAATGCTTTCACCTCCACATTCGGGATATCTTTTGTCGCCTTTGTTAGTATCTTAACACGTTCTTCTACAGAAAACAACGGACTTTTTGCAGAATTATGCAAAACTCCCACTATAACCCGGTCAAATGAAATGCTTGCCCGCTTAATGATGTCAAGATGGCCATAGGTTGCCGGGTCAAAGCTTCCCGGGTATACTGCTGTTATCATATGTCTGTCTCTCTTTCATTTTTTTAGGAAAACATGCTTGTTGGTTTTATATTCCTTGGAACGTACCAGACGATATCCAAGGTCCTCTACATAAGAAAAATCCGTATGCAGATCTTCCTCCACAACGATCAGCGTGTTTTCATCTGCAAGAGTGCTGTCAGCCAGATACTCAAGGACTGGTTGTTCCAGATGCTGTTCGTATGGTGCATCCATAAAAATACAGTCAAATGGTTCTCCGCCTTCCAGTGAACGCAGTGCCTGAAGCACATCCATGTTCAGCAGTTTACCACCATCCGTGAGTTTTGTAAATGAAAGATTTTCGCGGATACAAGTACATGCTTTGGGATTTTTTTCAACAAATACAGCATACTCGGCTCCACGGCTCAGAGCTTCAATACCGATCGCTCCGCTTCCGGAAAACAGATCCAGAAAACGACAACCAGGTATTTCAGGCTGGAGAATGTTAAAAAGAGTTTCCTTAATACGGTCTGTTGTTGGTCGTGTCTCATTTCCGGGAATGGTTTTTAAGTTCAATCTACGTGCTTTTCCTGCTATGACTCTCATTTCAGATTTAATCTCCAATCCAGATCACCGCGGGCCAGTCCAAGGATCAGAAGTTCCGCAGTGGCAATATTTGTAGCAACCGGAATATTGTACTGGTCGCAGCGTTTGACAATGCTCATGATATCCGGCTCTGCCGGGTCCATCATGACAGGGTTATAAAACAGGATCACCATATCCAGATCCTGACGTTCTACCATCTCCATAAACTGTTTGTCTCCGCCTATACTTCCGGCAAGAAACTTGTGAACGTGAAGACTGGTTGCTTCCTCAATTCTTCTTCCTGTTGTTCCGGTTGCATATACTTCATGTTTGGCAAGGATATTCTTGTATGCAATACAGAAGTCTTCAATCAGAACTTTCTTACTGTTATGCGCAATAATTCCTAAATTCATAATTCACCTCTCCATTCTGCCCTTGGGTTACATCCCTTTTCTCCCCTTTTATATAGGTAAAATCATATAACTCTGTAACTGATTCTAGCATAACGCCCAAAAAAGTGCAATTTAATTCATGTAAATTCATGAAAAATTAATATTTTCCCCGGCGTTGCTCCATATACTCTATTCTTCCCAGCTGTTTCCTGTAGTATAATCAATTTCAATTCCCGGCTGTATGTTATAAACAAAAACATGGAAAGATATCTTCTGGTCTTTAACGGATTCGGCTTCCATTTCCACACCCCGAGCTACCAGTTCATCTCCCTTAAAAAACGGAGTTACACGATACATGCAGGGATTTCCTGTACTGTGCACGTAATCTGCAACCTCATTTTCAAAAGGAAGCATTCCCGTCACATTGAGATATCTGGTTCCTGTGATAAGGTTTTTCTTGTTTGCATTCTCTCCAGTCAGCTGATACCCGATAAGATGGCAGCGATTATACAGATACCGGCCATCTACATTTTCATATTTTACAGTATGCCATCCTGTAGGCTTCACCATTCCGATCGCTCCTCGCTCTTCGACAGGCATCAGCTCCGGTGTGACCTTGGATTCTGCATAACCACAGCGCCCCAGGGAATCTAGTTCACTATAAAATTCGTATGCAGGTCCTGCGCTTTTTTCATCAGAAAAAGATGGTACATTTCCATTGATCTCCACATATGGACTGTCGCTGTATTCCGGAATCTGATCCAGAGAAACAGATTCTGTCTGCTCTCCTGTCTTCGTCTGGGATTGTTTCAGCAAACCTGCCACTGCATCGGAAGCGGATTCCGAAACATCTTCCCAGAGGATCTGTGCATTTTCTTCTATATATGTAAGAAATACCTGTCCGAAGATCCGACTTTGATCTTTTACCTCTTTCAGGCTCCGCGGCGGCATCCATCCATTACATACTGCAAGGGTAACACACAGAATAATAGCTGTGAGTATTTTTCGCATGGGCTGTTTTTTTCGTTTATATTTTCGTTTGTATGTAGGATAACGTTTCTTTTTCACGGGACCCCCTTATTTTTGTCTGACAGATATTATATGTTGTGCAGAAATTATTATAACTTCTGTTCCTGTAAAAAAGCAACCATACATTCTGTTTTTTATATTTTTGATTTCCTTTAACTGCCAGTGTATTATTTTACGGATTTCATATACTAGCAATGTAACATCAAAACAAACAACAACCAAGGAGGAAATGAATTATGCCAAGTAACACTTCTTCTAACAAAGCAGTTGTACCGGAAGCAAAGGGCGCACTTGACCGTTTCAAATATGAGGTAGCAAACGAGCTGGGTGTTCCGCTTACAGACGGATACAACGGAAACCTGACTTCCAAACAGAACGGATCCGTAGGCGGATATATGGTCAAAAAAATGATCGAGGCGCAGGAGCGGCAGATGTCCGGCAACTCCCAGGGCGGACAGCAGTACTAAATCTGTGTGCGCAGGTAGTTTTATTGCTATGCTGAGTTGATCTAAGCTCATGCAAAAAAAGATGCTGTCTGACAGAACTGAAAAACTGCCAGACAACATCTTTTAATTTTATATAAAAAGAGAGCTTATTTCATAAACATATCCACACATTATACAAATAATAAGATCAAAAAATCTTAAAATCCTATATTTATTTACAGCAATTCCTGTACTTTCCGATTACATCTGCTGATGCTCCGAAAACAGTTTTGCAGTCATCATGCTATTCTCATTTGGTCAAATACACAAAAGAAATAGCCTGTTACAGATTTTCTCTATAGCAGGCCATCTTACATACTCTTTTATATACTTTTTATCAGAGACTCTTTTTACAGTCCGATAAATCCTGTAACATCTCCGTTGATCACATAATGTGCACCATTATCTTCCGGTTTAATGTAGATTTTGAGATCTTTCAGTTCAGAGGCTTTTTTGCCCATGTCCTCTGTCCAGATCTTTTTGATCCTGTCAGCAACCTCTGAAGTATGTATCTCCTTGCCCCAGTACTGAACATATACTTCTGTTACTGGCTCAGCTTTCTTAGCTGCTGTTTTTCTTGTTGTTTTAGTCGCTGTTGTCTTAGCAGCCGTCCTGGTTGTTGTTTTCTTAGCTGCAGTAGTTTTTCGTGTTGTTGTCTTCCTGGCAGTTGTTTTCTTAGCCGGTTCTTCTGATTTTACAGCTGTTGTTTTCTCTTCATCAGATTTTACTTCTGCTGCTTTTTCTTCTACTGGTTTCTCAGCAGCAGGTTTTACCTCTGCTGTCTTCTCAGTTGCTTTTGTCTCTACAGATGCTTTTGCATCGTCTGTCTTCGGTGTCTCAGCCTTAATGGCTTTCTCTTCGGATGCGGTTACTACAGATTTTGCAGGAGTCTCGCTTACTGAAGCCGTTTTTACAGTTGTCTTGGTTGCAGCTTTCTTTGTCCTAGCCATGTTTATAGCCTCCTTACAAGGGATTTGTTAATCTTTTCTCGAATTTTAGGATATCACTTTTTGTGAAAGAACGCAAGGTTAGATCCCCAGATTTTCCAGTTCTTCACTCATATACCCCTTGAGATGCTCCTTTAAAGCCTTATGCTGAGGCAGGATAAGATCAAAATCCAGTGCCAGGATCTCACCAGCTGCTTCACTTGCATTCTTCAAAATTCCGGCATCATTGTAGATATCACCGATCTTAAATTCCATCAATCCGCTCTGGCGGATACCGAAAAGATCTCCTGGACCCCGAAGCTTCAGATCTTCTCCGGCTATATAAAATCCATCATTGGATTCATTGAGGATCTTCAGGCGTTTAGAAGTATTTTCTTCATTATTTCCCTGGATAAAAATACAGTATGACTGATGCTCTCCACGCCCTACACGGCCCCGAAGCTGATGAAGCTGGGCAAGCCCGAAACGTTCTGCGTTTTCTACCATCATAACGGTAGCATTTGGCACATTCACTCCGACCTCCACAACTGTGGTAGATACCAGCACCTGGATCTCGCCGGAAGCAAAAGCCTCCATGATCCTGTTTTTCTCTTTTGGCTTCATCTTTCCGTGAAGAATCTCTATGCTGATCTCTCTCGGCAGGACCTCCTGAAGCTTTCTTGCATAATCTGTAACATTCTCTGCCTCCAGGCCTTCGCTCTCTTCCACCATAGGGCAGATCACATAAGCCTGCCTTCCCATCTGAACTTGCTTTTCAATAAAAGAATATGCCTTGGGACGGTAGGAAGTTCCTACTACACAATTTTTGATCGGAAGTCTTTTTGCAGGAAGCTCGTCAATGATCGAAATATCCAGATCTCCGTATAAAATGATCGCCAGTGTCCGGGGAATGGGGGTTGCGCTCATAACAAGTACATGAGGCGGATTTCCTCTGGTCGTCAGCGCTTCCCTCTGGCGAACGCCGAATCTGTGCTGCTCATCTGTGATCACAAGCCCCAGATTCTTATATTCCACCTTTTCCTGGATCAGGGCATGAGTTCCGATGATCACATTCACTTCACCGTCTGCGATCTTCTGATAGATCTCACGCTTCTGTCTGGCTGTGGTAGATCCTGTCAGAAGCACCGGATGGCAGGAAGCGATATTCTGTTCTTCCATCAGCCTCAGAAAGCCTTCGTAATGCTGATTTGCCAGAACCTCTGTCGGTACCATCAATGCACTCTGAAATCCATTCTCTGCTGAAAGTACCATAGCTAAAAATGCGATCACGGTCTTGCCGCTACCAACATCCCCCTGTACAAGCCTGGACATCAGCTTATGACCGCTCAGATCCCGTTCGATCTCATGCCAGACATTCTTCTGGGCTCCGGTCAGGTCATAGGGAAGCCCTTCTATGATCTCCTCGGTTGTCCATACTGGTTTCATAGGAAACGTGTTTGGAGCCTCTTCTGTTTTCTCCTTCAAGAGCTGTATTGCCAGCACAAAAAGCAGAAATTCATCGAATACCAGACGTTTCCTGGCTGTGAGAAGCTCCTGCATATTTTTCGGAAAATGGATAGTCCGGATTGCATAATTGGCATCTGCGAGCTGATAGCGTTCCCGTATCTCCTCCGGCAGATATTCCCCATGGAGAGGCCTTGTATCCAAAATCTGATGGACCAACTTCGTGATCATCTTGTTGGAAAGTCCTTTCGTCAGACCATATACAGGCTGCATACTGTGAATGATCTCCTCATAAGCTGCCGGGGTAAAAATCTCCGGATGTTCCATCTGCGGACGGCCTTTTTTTCTGATGATCTTTCCTCTGAGGATAAACACACTGCCCTTTTTGAGTGTTCCCCTCAAATAAGGCGCATTGAACCAGGCAACCGGTAATCGGCCGCTTGCATCTGCCACAGTTGTTGTCAGAACCTGGAGATTGCGTATCTGGTTAATATAAATACCTGTTGCTATAGTGGCACGGATAGAGACTGTTTTGTTCTCCTCTGCTGATGCAATCTCCACAGGCTCCTCATATATATCGTAAGTCCGCGGATAATAACGGAGAAGCTCTTCCGCAGTCGTGATCCCGATCTTCTGGAAAAGCTTCTCTGTTTTCTCACCCACGCCTTTTAATTCACGCAAAGGTGTCTTTTCATTCATTTTTTATACTCTTTATTCTACAGAAATCAGATAGTAGTAGATCGGTTGTCCGCCCTGGTTCAGCTCAACCTCGCACTCCGGATATTTCTCAGTAAGAGAATCAGAAAGTGCCTCTGCATCTTCTTCCGATACATCCTCACCATAGTAAACACTGATGATCTCAGATTCCTCGTCAACCATCTCTGCTACCTGAAGTCGATCCCTGCCTACTGCAAGGATACCTGCATCACCGATTCCCATGATATCTCCCTCATGGATTTCCTTGTCATCAATGCGTGTGTCACGAACTGCATAAGTAATCTGTCCGGTTTTTACTCTGGATATAGCATCTGTCATGGAAGCAAGATTCTCCTCGCCACCTTTTTCCGGAACAAAGCTGATCATTGCAGAAATTCCCTGTGGGATTGTCTTGGTTGGTACTACAATGATCTCCTTATCCTCAGTCAGATCCCTCGCCTGATTTGCTGCAAGGATAATATTCTTGTTATTCGGGAAAATATAAATTGTTTTTGCATTTACTTTCTCAATAGCATTGAGCATATCTTCGGTACTTGGATTCATAGTCTGGCCGCCTTCGATCAGATAATCTACGCCAAGTTCACGGAAAATCTGAGAAAGTCCCTCGCCTACGGATACGGAAATAAAGCCATGATCCTTAGGAGGTTCCTTGTTTTCTGCCTGTTCTTTTGCAAGTTTTTCCGCATCTTTGATCAGTTTTTCCTGATGTTCTTCTCTCATATTGTCAATCTTCATGCGGGAAAGCTGACCATACGTGAGTGCGCGTTCAAAAGCCTGTCCCGGATGATTGGTGTGCACGTGTACCTTGACAATCTCATCATCAGCCACCAAAACAATGGAATCACCGATGGAATCCAGAAATTCACGGAAACGGTCGATCTCATCCTGTGGAAGCGGTTTTTCAAGAAGAATAATAAATTCTGTACAATATCCAAATTTAATGTCTGCCTCTGCCTGAGGAGAAATTTTTGTGATCTTAGGAGCTACTGTTTCAAACTGGGAATAATCCACTTCTTTTCCATGATATCCGTCGATGGCACCACGGAAAACTTCCAGAAGTCCCTGTCCACCAGAATCCACAACACCTGCTTCTTTCAGGACCGGAAGCATCTCCGGTGTTCTGGCAAGAGTTTCCTCTGCATGCTGAAAGATCCCGTCGAAAAAAGCATCCAGATCTTCTGCCGCATCAGCAAGCTCTGCTGCTCTGTCTGCTGCAGCTCTGGCTACAGTAAGAATGGTTCCCTCTTTTGGTTTCATAACTGCCTTGTATGCAGTCTCAACGCCTCGCTCCATAGCTGCGGCAATGGCAGGTGCATCCAGATCCGTAAGTTTACGCACACCTCTGGTAAATCCACGCAGAAGCTGTGACAGGATAACACCGGAATTACCTCTGGCTCCACGAAGGGAACCGGAAGAAATTGCCTTTGCCAGGGATTCCATATCCGGATCTGTAAGAGCACCTACTTCGGAAGCAGCAGACATGATGGTAAGCGTCATATTGGTTCCTGTATCTCCGTCAGGTACAGGAAACACATTCAGTTCATTGATCCATTCTTTCTTCGCTTCCAGATTTTTTGCTCCGGACAGAAACATTCTGGAAAGTATTTTAGCATCTATGGTTTTGTTATTCACCACAAGTTCCTCCTCTAAAACTAATCTATTGCACGTACGCCCTCAACCATAATGTTGATTTTCTCAATCTCCATTCCTGTAAAGGCTTCGACTTTATATTTTACATTGTTGACAAGATTGTCCGCAATAGTACTGATATTCACGCCATATGCTACGATGACATGAAAATTCAGCCGGATCTTATTATCATCCGTGATCTTAACACTGATACCATGCTTCAGGCTGTCAATACGCAAAAGCTTGACCAGGCCATCCTTCATACTGATAGCTCTACCGCCACACTGCCGGCATAAGTCGCAATGACATCCGTATCAATTACAATCTGACCCAATCCGGAATCTATACGTCCATTCATATGGTTACCTCCATTGTTTCATTCAGATTAAATTATATAAAACTATTATAACCTTTTTTTTATAATTACGCAATGATAGAGTTCAACTTGTTTTATCTTATAGAAAATTACTTTATTTTCAAAGCATCCTACATATCCGGAAATGGCATAAAATCAGCATTTCCAAGTCTTCATAGTATAAATATATTGCTTTTCTTGCAAGAACACAACGCTTAATTCCACCATGATCCGCCCTGTTCCCGGAGGTATGGAATACTTTCCTTAAAACTCTTTGCAGAATTTTTAATAAATTTCCTTTTTTTGCTTGCAAAAGAGCAATTCATCTGTTAAAATGATGACTGTTGATAAAAGGAGGTGCTATTCATGGCTAAATGTGCAATCTGCGATAAAGGAGCTCATTTCGGAAACAATGTGAGTCATTCCCATAGAAGATCCAACAAAATGTGGAAATCTAACGTTAAATCCGTCAGAGTAAAAACAACTGCCGGCGGAGCAAAGAAAATGTATGTATGTACTTCTTGTTTAAGATCCGGAAAAGTTGAAAGAGCGTAAGTAATATCGTATGCCCCCGTAGAATGCGGGGGCTGTTTTTTTATCTTTAAGACAGATAAATTACAAGCGGGAAGTATGCCAGGTGCACACTTCCCGCTTATCTGCAAAACATATGATATCCGCACAGCAGACATACGACTGCCATTGCGATCACAATAAAATTCTCTGTAATAAGGATACCAAGAACCATGCCTACACCAATAAAAAACAGCATAAAACCAGTTAGCTTTCCCACTCCTGTCTGCTCATTTCCTGTTTTTTATTACAGTATATGCATGAAATCTGAATGGAATACTACTCTTCTTTCCCGTCTGTATCCTCAGCATTGCCTGCACCTGGTGCAAAACGGTTCACAAAATCCGGCACCATATCCAGGACTTTGGTAAGACCATCCTGATTTTTTACGTTTACAAGTTTGGTGCTTCCATTCTGGATCACAAGCACTGCACAGGGAGACATCTTTCCGGCAAGACCTCCGCCACCGTTGTTCTTCTTATCCCCTTCAAAAGCTCCGGCTCCCACGCCGAAAGATACATCGACCAGAGGAAGAATAATGGTATCACCTACATGAATGGCATCGCCAACCACTGTCTTGGCCGATACAAAGCCATCCATTCCTTTAAATAATGAATTCACGGTATCTTTGAAATTATTCTCTTTCTCCATGTTTTACCTCCTTATGTCTCCATCGGTGGATGACGTATTTTATATTTTTATTGAAATAAAGCTCTGCTGCTGTTTTGAGAACTACAATTCCGTAAATCCTTCCCTTTAACAGGATCTCTCCTTCAAGAACATTTTCATTATCAAAAAGGGGCGCTGCTTCGATCTTGTTTTTATGAAAAGGAATCGTCATTCCTAATACAGCCAATACCATACCTGTAACTGCCGGATCTTCATTGCCAAATGTGATTTTTCCGGTGATCCTTGTCGGAAGCACATGATAAATCAGTTTTTTTGCATTTTTCCACAGAAAGGAAAGAGCCTCTTTGATTCGGGGATGGTCTAAAAATTCTTTCCACCAGTTTATCTTATCACAGAAATTCCGGATTGTTAATGCAAGACTTTGAATTTTTTTCAGAATCCTTTTGGGGATTCCAAGAAAATTATGAATGATTCGGATCAGCTTTCCAACTGCCGTTTTTATTTTTCCCACTATATTCAAAATTAAATCTGCAATCTTTGTCCGAAGCTTCTTTTCATCTTCCGATATTTCTTCAGAAATCGATATCGGCTCCATTATTACCTTTTCCGAAATTTCATTTATATCTTCAACAGTATCTTCCTGAGGCTCAGACATTTGTAACTCTGCTGCATCGTTCTGCTGTTCGCTTTTTGATGTCTTTTCATGGCTTCTGGAAGACTCTGTCTGTTTTTTTGCATTTTGATTTCCGGAGTTGGAAAGAGCTCTTGGTTCCCTTTTTTTACGAAACAGATTTTTTAATTTTTCCAACGGAATCCCTAAAAAACATATTTTTGTTTTCAGAACGCCCTGCTCCCAGAATACCTGTGCAGATATTATATGAAGCAGCCAGCTCACTTCACCGGTAGCATGTATTTCACGAAGACTATCCGTACGGTCTTTTTTTAATTTCCCTCTGTATCTGATCGGACAGAACAAAAGAAGCAGCAGGATCAGAAAGATCAGCCCGATCAGGATCCCCAGAAGGATCAATATCCATTTTATTATCAGCCATAATATATGCAGCATTAGTTCACCTGTTTTTCAGATATTCTTTTATTTTAAAATTTCCAGTTTCGGTATAAACCTGTTCGATCACATCCTGTGCCATCTGTATAGCACCTGATTTTCCTCTGGCCATTCCAATGATCAAAGGACAGGTGTCTCTGGCGCTTCGCTGTACAAGCATGCCTGCGGGAAGAATTTCCAAAATATTTCCGGGATTATCAGACAAAGTAACAACGTAGATATCTGGCACAAATTTGCCAGCAGTGATCCTGGCTCTTATTCTGGTAGGATTTTTTACATCATTTCCTATGTAATAGTTTTTCATCCATTTCAGCAATCTGCCATCACCTCCGTTTATAATGCCAAACAGGGCTGCGTAAGTACACAGCCCTGTCCTGTTGTTAAAAATACTTCTGCTGTTTCGCCCAGACGCCCTCACTTCGCATTTCCAGATACTCCTGATAGGCCTGTTCCACGATATGCTTCTCGTTGGAAAAACGGAGAAGATGATAGATTTCATGAAACTTATAGTATCCGGAATCTACAAAATATTCCTCTCGCTGGGGTTTGCTATGATAATTATCAGCTATCATGAGATACCAGTGTACCTCTTTCATTACCACATCCTCCGGAACGGTGAAATTATACTGACTCTTGCCGATATATTTCACGATAGAGGCCCGAACACCTGCTTCTTCCATTACTTCACGCAAAGCAGTCTGCTCAAAAGTCTCTCCTTTTTCTACAGTTCCTTTGGGAAGCACCCATCCTTCATAACGATTCCTGTAGGATTTATACAATGCCAGGATCTTACCCCGATGAATTACCACACCGCCACAGCTTGTTGCTTCTATCATATTGCAATCCTCCTGTAATGCGTGTGTCTTTTGCACTGGCTATAGTATACCTCTTTTTCACCTTATAGGCAAGGGGCAAGAAGCAGATACTGTTCTCAATTTAATCGAAATAATATGCATCAAAAACATCTGCCGCAATGGGAACTGCCGCTTCACTTCCGGTTCCGCCGTTTTCCACGATCACTGCAATGGCGATATCCGGATCATCTACATTAGAATAACCCACAAACCAGGAATGACTGGAGCCATTTTCATCAAACTCCGCAGAACCGGTCTTTCCGGCAACAGTATATCCTCGCCCGTTCAATGCAGAAGCCGTACCGTTTTCAACTACATTTTTCATTAGTTTTCCAAGGATATTGGCTTCATTTCTTGTCATCAGACGTTTGTATTCTGTTTTTTCTGTTTCTCTGACCATATCACCGGAATTATTCACGATCTTATCGATCATCGTTGGCTTCATCAGTACACCATCATTGGCGATGGCACTTGTGATCAATGCCATATGCATCGGAGAAACAAGAGTGTTACCCTGACCGATCGAGGTCTGCATCACAAGTGCATTCGGAGAATCTTTATCAAGGGTAAAGCGGCTGGTTTTATAGGAATTCAGCGGAAGAGCCCTATTAAAGAGCAGATCCTCTGCAGTACTTTTCAGAGTATCTCCTCCCAGACCAAGTCCCATATCTGCAAATGCACAG
>ERZ791834.992-NODE-992-length-15540-cov-18.1785_pt1 | contig 15540 bp, 19 predicted proteins | sample MGYA00510293_ERZ791834 | MGnify/ENA primary metagenome ERZ791834 (study PRJEB30046, sample SAMN00715253) | human gut metagenome | study: EMG produced TPA metagenomics assembly of the A metagenome-wide association study of gut microbiota in type 2...
GCCCCTATAAGGGCAATCCGGATATAGGGATTAGGCAGGACTTTCGCGACTGTTTTCTTCAACCAGGAAAGGCTAACTGCAAAGAGTTTCCCAGCAAGGCCAAAAGCCAGGCCAAGAAGGGCAACTTTGATCAAGGTCTCTGGTGTCCAGCTCAGCGTTTCTCTTAGTGGCACTGCAAATTTCTCTAAACCAAGGGCATGCGAGGTAAAGCTAGCCACAATCGAAGCGATGAGGGCAGGATAGAGAGCCATCAACTGCAACTCCCCAACTGTCAAGACTTCAAGAGCAAAGAAGGTTGCTGCGAGTGGCGTCTGAAAGAGCCCCGCAAAACCGGCTGCCATCCCGGTCATGAGAAAGATACGCGAAGCATCTGGAATCTTGATATGACGGGCAAAACGATGCGAAAGGGTCGCTCCAATCTGGACCGCTACACCTTCCCGACCAACCGAACCGCCAAAGAGATGACTCATCCAGGTCGTCAGCATAATCAAAGGCACCAAGACCAAGGGGATATTCTCCTCACGCGCGTGTCCGACTTCAAAAATAAGGCCCATCCCTTTTGAAGCCTTGCCACCGAAACGTTTATAAAGATAAACGATGACAAGCCCCGCTAAGGCCAGAAAAAGAATTAAAGGCCAATGCTGGCTTCGAAAATCTCCAATCAGGAGAAGACCTTGTCCAAAAATCATATCAATGGCACCAACCAAGAGACCAATGAAAAGAGCCATCCCTGTTAGGACCACATACTGTTGTGCTTTTTGCTTGATCGATAGACTAGTCACGCGCCCTCACCTCCTCTTGGAAGTCTCTCGAGCGCTTCATCATATCTTGAAACTGGGATTGAATGGTTGCACGATATTGCTCATCCGTCACGAGAGAGCCGACTTTCTCAAGCACCTCTCTTTCCCTTCCTTGATCGAGCACAGGTAAGTCCTGTTGCTTCTTATATTCTACAATCTGACCGACACAGACCATCCGTCTTTCCAGCAAGGCTACAAGCTCTTGATCGATCTGGTCAATGTCCTTACGAATCTGATCTAAATCCATGTGTCTCCTCTTTATTTTGGATATAAATCGAGGCTGTAATCCATCGATCCAGCCTCTTTGTCATTAATTTGCTTTTGCTACAAGTTCTTCTGCAAAGGCTTCTAATTTTTCAATGTCTTCGTCTTCTGCAGACAAATCAACTTTGACACACTCAGAACCTTTTTCAGCACCAGTCGCAGCGAAGCAACGGTCGAAATCATCAACTGCTTTACAGAATTCATCGTAGAAGGTATCCCCTGATCCTACAACACCGTAAAGTTTGCCTTTGAGATCAAGGCCAGCCAAATCTTCGTAGAAATCTTGGATCTCATCTGGAAGCTCTCCATCGCCGTAGGTATAAGTCGCTACCACCGCGATATCTGCATCAAGGAAGTCCTCCGCATCCACAGTTGTACACTCATCCACATCTACTTCGACACCAAGATCACGGAATTTATCCGCTACGATATCGGCGATTTCTTCAGTATTTCCAGTCATACTAGCAAAAACAATCTTCGCTACAGTCATAATTTCCTCCCAAAATCTATTTTCCGTATTATACCATTTTTTCAAGCATTTTGCACGAAACCTTTCCCGAGAAGATGAAAGTAGGGATACGTTTCAAGAAATTGGACCGATTGAATCTAATCACCCTCGTTTTCTTTTTGAATTTCTTTAATCGTCCAATATTATCCGTTTTTCTTCTCCAACTCGTATTCCTCTTTAATATCTTTGATACGCTGGATTTCTTCATCTAATTTTTTATTAAATTCAGATTCAGTCTTATATGGATAGGAAAAACGGCTCCAGGTATACCATTTCAGCCCATCTTTTCCTTTAAAATACCATTCAAGTTTGACTGGCAAGTAATCACGATTATAGATGATTCGCACTTTGGAAAATTGATTCTTTTTATTTAAAACTTTGGCTTCAAAATCAGGTGTCTTACCTTCCTTCACTAGAGATTTAGTAATCAACGATTTCGGATCTCGCTCAATGATAAAGTTTGAGTTCTCGATCTCATCTTTTGAAACCTTTAAATTCAGAATTGCGGAAGTAATATTTCGGTATAAGTCTCTATGATACCTATCGGATGGTTTTTCGTCCGAATAACTGCCATATTTTTTCCCATTTTTTACTACTACTTGAGTTTTACTATAAGAATTATTGCTCCTTAAGTCATAGCCATTCTCAAAATAAGATCGATATAAATTTTTATCGTCCGAATCATCCACAACAATAAACCGCTGTTGTTCTAATATCGATTTTGAATTTTCTTGAATCTTGCCTCTGCGGAATGCAATGAAAACACCAGCAAAAAATACTAGAGACAAAGCAACTAGAACGACTTTCGAACTGATTCGTCTCTTTTTAATTTCTTTCATCATATTCATCTATTCTACCTAAATATCCATTTAAAAGAAAGAGTATTCCTAACAATAAAGCTGGGCCTTATATAAGCTCAGCTTTATTTCAATAAGAGGTTAATCGCCCTCATTTTCCATTTGAATTTCTTTAATATCTTTGATTTCTTCATCCAATTTCTTATCAAAATCAGCCTTATTTTTAAATGGGTAAGAGTAGGTACGCCAAGTGTACCATTTTAAGCCTTCTTTACCTTTATAGTACCACTCGATTTTAGTTGGCAAGAATTCTTTGTTATAGGTGATGCGGACCTTTGTGAATTGACGATTTTTCTTCAAATAAATCGCTTCAAATTCCGGGGGATATTCTTCTTTCATCAATTTATCGTCCAAAAATCTTTTCGGTGAGCTAGTAATTTGATAGTTGGATTTCTTAATTTCATCAGTAGAAATTTTCTTACTTAATAGAACTGATGATAGTTCTTCATTTACTGCAGATTTGTAATACTGTTTACGATCCCAGTCCGCTTTATAACCACCATAAACTGTATCGTCTTTCACTGCCGTTTCATCATTATAGTAATATTCTTTTTTCTCAAGGTCCACCCCAACCTCAAAATGCTCATCGGTAGAATCTCCCATTTTAATCATAACAAATCGTTGTCTATTTAAAATATTCAATGCATATTGATTGTTACTACAACTACTTAGACATAGAAGAATAAGCATCATAACCCCTATTATTATTACCAACGGTATTCTTAAATTTATTATACTCTTCCACTTTTTCTTCTTCTGACATTCCTTTTGTATTTCGTTGCCATGTTTCATAATCTTGGTTCCCTTTCCTTACAATATCCACAAATTGACCTTTATGTCCAGTCTTTTCATCCTTTTTATCAAAATCATCTTCATAACGGAATAACTCTTTAGCTCTAGCTCGAGTAGCTGGCTCAGAGGTACCACCTACATCAAGCATTCCATGTTTACCTTCGTAAAACTTAGTAACATCTGAATTTTGACCTTTTGAAGGACCATAGTTGAAGGATTCCGTATTGGCAATTTCCCTAAATTCATCATCAGAATATGCGCTTAGATCTGAGTTATAGCGACCATTTGCTAGCTTGTGTTTATCATAGGCATCCCATTGACTGTCAAACTCGCCGGTATCCAAATTCACAATAAATTCCACCATCCGTGCATTGTTTAAATCTTTTCCTTTAGCTGAATTGCCCTGAGGGACTTGAACCTTCATATTATAGGGACGTTTAAAACCATCTTTTGGATTAAAGCGATTATGGTAGTTAGAGCCAGTTGTGTAATCAAATTCAATATTATTTTCTTTACCATATGCTAACAGTTTTTCGTAATCATTCGCGCCTTCGTAGTGACTCCGAATATAGTAAATCGCTTGACGATCCAGATAGTAGCGGAAGAAATGGACTTGCTGCCTAAGTAAATCTTCTTTGTAATTAAGATGTTTATCACCGAATGCTTTTACAACATCACGTCTGAAATACATGTTGAAATCACCGTGTGGTGGTAGGTTCTCTGAAATCTTATGCGTTTTGCTTGTCAAATGCAGAAACTGATTACCATCCGTTTCTGCACCTAATTGCTTAAGAACAAGTTTTACTTTCGCTTCTGAATCGAGTTTACTACTAGCGTACATCTCTGTATAGATATCGGATCCAATCTCCTTGGTTTCCGCATACAAAGCATCTCTCCTTGCATTTAATTCACTGCCTGTCTTGGCATCAGCAGTTCTTTTTGAAACGCCTTTAACATAACCTTTGATGGCATCCTTATCCCAGCCATCTTTTTTTAAGGTTCACTGATTGTTCACGTAATCCCGTAAGAAATTGGTTATATTCAAACGCTGTTACATCCTTTGGTTTCTTTGGCAAATATTCATTTTCAAACTCTTTATTCTTAATCGTTTCATTTACGAGATCTGACCAGGATAAATCCTTTGGAATAGAATACATTCCAGTATTTGGATTCCACGCTACGTTAATTTGATTGACAGCTATTTGAATAGCTTGGGCTAAGACATCAATTTCCCAGAAGATACTTGGCGATGATGCATTAAACGCTCTGAGTTTATTTAATTTTTCTTGTAGTTTATTTTTAGTAGCTTTAAAAATACTTTCTAATACGTTTAATCCTTGAATCCTCTGTAATCTCTGCAACCGTTGAAAATCTCCAGCACTAGTCGATTTACTAGCAGCAATTTCATTGATCTCTGCATGAAAGATAGCAATCATCCGATCACACTGTTCAATATCAGAAACCAACTTTTCTTCCTGTAAGTCCTCGTCAGCCACCTCCGAGCGATAGGATGCTGGAAGCTTCTTCACACTTTCTTGTGTAGCTTCTGCTAAAGCAACCCCAGCCTCCTTCAATGGCTGGACAACACTTGTCACAAAGCTTCTAAAAGAGTCGTAAGCTTGGCCAGACAAGCGCGAGGCAGAATTTTCTATTTGAGTTAATGATGTTTCTAGTGATTCATAGGCTTTCAATTGTTGGTCAATTATAGTACCTGTGCTACTTGCTTGGCTATCCAAACTACCGCGATAAACTTCAATTCCCATCGTCACACTCCTTTTCAATCATTAATTTTTTCCGTTCATGATAGATATCATTTAAATCATCTTCGACTTTTCTTTTTTGAATAGCTAATTCATCCAGCTCTTCTAAATAACTATTTGAAATTTTTCGCGATTCATGAAGAAATCCCTCTTGAAGTTGGTCAAAAAAATTTCTAGAGGAAGGATAGGATTCAAATGCATCCCATAAATAACGGTGCGCATCAGAGCTATAGCCCTCAAAGCGGTTCAACTCATCTTCCAGATTTCTTTTTTCTCTTACAATTTCTCTTTCTTTTTGGAAAAGTTGGTCTTCTTGTCTTCTTAATTCCGATAGTTGTTGATCGTGATTCATCTTCCTACTCTCTCAAGCTATTGAATGCTCGTTGCAGCCGCTTCATCCACTGCTGTAAATCCAGTTGAAACGCTTTGCAGGTTGGTCCCGATTGATTCAATCGCCGCTGCAATTTCTTCTGCTTTGGTTTTAGCAGTATCAATGGCTTGATGGGCCGCATCATTACCAGATAGTTTGGTTTGTTTATCTTTTGAAGCTGATGCAACTCCCGAAAGTGCATCTCCACTACTTTTTAAAGAAGCCGCTAACTCTTGTGCCGTCTCAGCATTACTTTTAATTTCAATCATCCTAGTCCCTCCCATACTAAATCTATCCATCCATTCTACCAAAATATTGAACTAATGTAAAACCGCTTCCATAGCTCCTAATTAGTGATAAATGCTTGCTGGATGGGCCTTTCTTATGTTAAAATTGACAGAGAAAATGAGGTAATGTATGAACGTAATGAATGAAATTCTTGAAAAGATTCAAGCTTATGACACGATTATTATCCACCGTCATCAGAATCCGGATCCGGATGCGATTGGTAGCCAGGTAGGCTTGCGGGATCTCCTGCGTGAGCACTTCCCTAAAAAGCGGGTCTTGGCAACTGGCTATGATGAACCGACCTTGACTTGGCTTGCTGAGATGGATACTGTCAGCGATGAGGACTATGCTGGAGCTTTGGTGATTGTCTGTGATACGGCCAATACTCCCCGCATCGATGACAAGCGCTATACGTCTGGTGATTTCCTGATCAAGATCGACCACCACCCAAATGACGATGCTTATGGCGATCTGCTCTGGGTCGATACTGAGTCTAGCTCTACCAGTGAGTTAATCGCACTTTTTGCTAAGGAATTGGATCTTGAGCTTCCAGTTAGTGCTGCGCGTCTTCTCTATGCTGGGATTGTCGGCGATACTGGTCGCTTCCTTTATCCTGCTACTTCGACTCGGACCTTTGAGATCGCTGCAACCCTTCGCAGCATTCCCTTCGATTTTACAGCACTTGCTCGTCAGATGGATACGATCAACCTTAAGACAGCTAAGCTTCAAGGCTATGTCTATGACCATCTTGAGATCGATGAACATGGCGCTGCGCGTGTGACCCTAACACAAGAGCTCTTGAAGAAATTCGATCTACGTGATTCAGAGACCGCTGCAATTGTCGGAGCTCCTGGACGCATCGATACCGTATCTGTTTGGGCTATCTTTGTCGAGCAGGCCGACGGTCACTTCCGTGTCCGGATGCGTAGCAAACGAAAAGTGATCAACGAAATTGCCAAACGTCATAATGGTGGTGGCCATCCACTAGCTAGTGGAGCCAACTCCTACTCTCTTGAGGAAAACGACAAAATCTACAAAGAGCTACAAGAAGTGGCTCGCACGAACGAAGGCTGAGAACGGTTTCTCAGCCTTTTTATCTTGGTCATGGGGTTTTCATTTGATATTTCTTATGGTAAAATAAAGCTAATAAATTTTAAGGAGACTTATTATGGAAAAAAATCGTTTGTTTATCATTATCTCTGCTGCGGTAGCGATTCTTAGCTCTTTCTTGCCATGGGCAAGCCTTAATGCTGGTGCCTTTGGTTCATACAGCTGGAATGGCCTTCGCGGAGATGGATGGTTCGTTATTATCTTCGCAGTCGTTGCGATTGTCCTTGCTTGCTTGAACGATGTAAAATCTTCACTACCAAAAGGTTTTGCAATTGGTGTTATCGTATCAGGGGCTCTCTCAACTATCGTAACATTGATCGATCTATTTGGTGTAAACAAATATGCTGTTAACTTCAATGGTTATGGCGTTTCAATTGGCTTTGGTTTGATCCTTGCTTTAATCGCATCAATCGCTATTGTTGTAACTGGTCTCTTGGCGATGTCAGGTGGTAAAATCACTAAAGGAACATTCGAAGAACTTGCTGAATCTGGTAAAGGATTTGCCCAATCTGTTGGACGCGTGACAACTTCTACTGTAAAAACTGCTGTAAATGAAATCAAAAAAGAATCACACGAACACACTGAGGGACAAGCTGATCAACCAGTTGAAGCACCAAAAGATCCAAATCAATCTGAACAATAATAAGATCATCATCGCCTTGGCTTAGCCAGGGTGATTTTTTTGATCATTAATTTAAATAAAATTAGTGAAAATACTTGTCAAGATCCTAGAAATTTGGTAAACTAGCTTAGTAACAATCTATGGCTCGGAAAGAGACCATGGCAGAAAGGAAATATTGCAAAATGAAAAAAGATATCCATCCAGAATATCGCCCTGTTGTCTTCATGGACACTACTACTGGTTACAAGTTCCTCAGCGGTTCAACTAAGTACTCTAGCGAAACAGTTGAATTCGAAGGTGAAACTTACCCATTGATCCGTGTTGAAATTTCATCAGACTCACACCCATTCTACACTGGACGTCAAAAGTTCACTCAAGCAGATGGACGTGTGGATCGTTTCAACAAAAAATACGGTCTCAAATAAGAACCAACACAAAACCACTTCCCTTTCGGGAGTGGTTTTTTTGATCTCTATTTCCTTTATTGTGAACGCACAAAATTAGAGGTTAGGATATTGATCCCAACCTCTGTTTTTATCTTAATGGAACTGCATTCCACCATCCACGATAATGGTTTGTCCTGTGATGTAGTTTGAATCAGGTCCAGCAAGGAAGCTAACCGCTGCTGCTACATCTTCTGGTTCTGAAAGACGCTTCAAAGTGATATCTTTAGCGAATGTTTGCATACCCCATTCGTCGTCTTTACCTGCATTCTTCCCAACTTCATGAGCAATGTCAAACATCATTGGAGTCTTCACGATACCTGGTGCATAAGCATTGACAGTGATTCCTGAATCTGCCAAGTCACGCGCCAAGGTTTGCGTAATCCCACGAACAGCAAACTTGGTCCCACCATAAATGGTCAAGTTTGGATTTCCGACAACCCCTGCTTGTGAAGTCGCATTGATGATCTTCCCACCATGACCTAGTGCTTTGAACTGTGCTTGAGCTGCTTGTGCACCCCAAATCACACCACCAACGTTAATAGCAAATGTACGTGTAAATTGTTCTTCTGTAATTGTATCAAGTGGTGTAGTTGGCGCAACACCTGCATTGTTCACGACAACATTCAAATCTCCAAAATGGTCAACAACTTTTTGGAAAGCTGCAGCTACTTCTGCTTGTTTAGATACATCAGCAACGACCGCAAAAGCATTTTCTGCGGACAACTCAGCAACTGCTTTTTCAGCTGTTTCAGCATTGTAGTCCAATACTCCGACCTTGAAGCCATCTTGAACCAAACGTTTTGCGATTGCAAAACCGATTCCTTGACCAGCACCTGTGACAATAGCTACTTTAGACATATGATTCCTCCTTGGTATCAACGATACCAGCAAACGTTCCTATCAGAACAGCAAGGGTTGACAACTAGTTTTGATGGGGTCTATTATAAATATCCGACAAAACTATGCTAACAGTATACTCTTTTGTGAAAAATATTTCAAACTCTAGCCTATTTTTTCAAAAAATTAGTTTATTTATATGATATTTTTATTTAGTGATAAATGAACGAAAGCGTGAAATAGAGTAAAGCTTTTTGCCAAAACGGATAATTGTTCTATACTATAACCCCTACATAAAAAGCCTTCTTTCGAAGACTTCTCTTAAACTATTCGTTTGATTGATCCCTTTAGTCATCAGACTCTGCAAATACTTGAGTGGCTTTGACTGCTTTCTTCCACCCCTTGTACAGCTCTTCCTTTCGGGATTCATTCATCTTGGGTTCAAAGATTTGGGCTGCTCCATGAAGAGATTTTAATTCTTCCAAGTCCTTCCAATAGCCTACGGTCAGACCTGCTAGGAAGGCCGCTCCTAAAGCCGTTGTTTCCAGGTTTTTCGCGCGAGCAATCGCAATCCCAAGAATATCTGCCTGAAACTGCATTAAATAATCATTTTTCGCTGCCCCTCCATCTACTTTTAGGACTGGGATAGAGGTTTTAGCATCTACCTGCATGGTGTCGATGATATCGCGTACTTGGTAGGCAATGGATTGAAGGGTTGCTTTGATGAAGTCTTCCTTGGTCGTTCCCCGGGTAAGCCCGAAGACAGAACCACGCGCCTCTTGATTCCAGTATGGTGCTCCAAGACCGGTAAAAGCAGGGACCACATAGATTTCATCCTGGTTCTGGGACTTCAAAGCATAGGCCTCGGATTCAGGTGAATGATCAATCATACGCAAGCCATCGCGGAGCCATTGAATGGCACTTCCAGCGATAAAGATCGATCCTTCAAGGGCATAGTAGACCTTGCCATTGATCCCATAACCAATCGTCGTCAGCAAGTTATTCTCTGATAACTGCATCTCTTCACCCGTATTCATAATGATGAAGGACCCAGTTCCATAAGTGTTTTTGACCATCCCAGGTTCAAAGGCCAATTGGCCAAAGAGAGCAGCCTGCTGGTCCCCCGCCATCCCTGCAATCGGCACTTGTCCACCGTAGAAATGGAAAGGCGCTGTCTTACCATAGATTTCAGAGTTTGACCGCACCTCAGGAAGCATGGCTTTAGGAATGTTGAGGATTTCCAAAATCTCATCGTCCCATTTCAGTTCCTTGATATTGTAAAGCATGGTACGGGCAGCATTGGAATAGTCTGTCACGTGGGCAGCTCCATCCGTCAGCTTCCAGACCAGCCAAGTATCAATGGTTCCAAAGAGCAATTCGCCCTTCTCCGCACGCTCTTGCGCCCCTTCTACATGGTCCAAAATCCAACGAACTTTAGTCGCTGAAAAGTAGGCATCGATAACTAGACCTGTCTTTTGATGGAAGGTTTCTACATAGCCTTGGTTTTTAAGTTCCTCAGCCAGTGGAGCAGTTTGCCGTGATTGCCAGACAATGGCATTGTAAATAGGAAGCCCCGTGTTCTTATCCCAAACAACTGTCGTTTCTCGCTGATTGGTAATGCCGATTGCCTCTATTTGATTGGGCTTGATGCCACTTTCGATAAAAACCTCAGCAATCACCGACTGCACCGAGTTCCAAATTTCATTGGCATTGTGCTCCACCCAACCAGCCTGCGGAAAAATCTGAGTGAATTCCTTTTGACTAGAGCTAACTTGCTCGCCTTTTTTATTAAAAATGATAGCCCGCGAACTAGTGGTTCCCTGGTCAATCGCCATGATGTAAGTTTCTTGAGACATAAACCGCCCTCCTGAATTCGATACTTAAAAATCTTGTTCTTTCATAAACTAGTATACTCTATTTCATCATGGATTTGTATCCATTTTTTAAAGAAAATCCGGTCTAACATTTTCCTACTACTTCTAACTCTATCAGAACAAATTAAAAGAGCCCCGAGGCTCTTTTAACTAGTGGTTCAAATGCTTATCAAGATCTGTTCTGATCTAACCGATTTAAGAACTCCATGGTCGGACTGTCTTGGTAAAGTTCTTTGAGAGGAATCTTCTGATAAACCGCTATTTCGTCCGCAGCCACACCGTAACGAATTAATAGATCATAAATACGATTTAAATCATGACGTAATTCATCCGTGATGAGGACATTATCGCTTGTTTCTTTTGTTTTCCAATAATAAGATGGCAGAACTTCCTTGGTTTCAATTAAAATAGTTTGCAACAAAGTCCCACCATGGCTGTCCTTCTGAGAGATATCGGTCCCAAGTTCCAACATTTTCTCAAAAACCTTGAAAGACCGGTCAGCCTTTTCCTTAGACGAATACATCTCATATTGGCCATTCCAGCGTTTGATCATGCGCCTACAGTCAAATACAGCTCGTCCACCCGCTGTTTGGAGGACTGGTTGACAAAATGGATTCAGCTCTGTCGGCTCTTCAATAAAGTTAAGATCTGCTCCTCTATCAATGAGTAAGTCTGCAATATCTAAATGTCCCGATTTGATAGCGACTTGAAGGAGCGACTGTCCCTGATCTCTTTTAGGTTTGTCACCCGAAACAGCATTGACTTCTTCAGGCTTTTTATCCAATATCTGACAGACTCCCTCTAGATCTCCTCTTCGCAACAACTGAAAGGTTTTTTGCATTGTCTTTTCTCCTCTCACATTTTAGATAAGAAGTACACTGTGTTGATACTTTTATCCTATCTCTAGGTTCTTCGTTAAACTGATTATAGCATTTTATGGACTCTACATTTAAGTCCTAAAGGGTAAAGATGACAGACTCCCACCGAAAGAGATTCAACTCTATTTCTCTGATTTTCGTGCAGCCACCAGCCAAGAGGCTACTAGGATTTCGAAAATAACTAGAAGGATAATCTGAGGAAGCGAGCTCTGAACCAGCATGAGGACAGCCAGACTATCAATTAGCATATGAGCAAGGATACAAGGAACAGCTCCTTTCGAGTACTCCTTGAGCGCTCCAAATAGGAAGGTATTCCCTAAAATCATCAGGTAAAAGATGAGATAGTTGGACGAACCTGCTGTAATCCAAGGGAGTTGATAGATAGGAATATGCCAGAGGAACCAGACAATGGAAAGAACCATCATTTTAGGTATAAAGTGCTTACTAAAGGAAAGATGATCTTGTAAAAACCAACGCCAACCGACTTCTTCTAGGCCTCCATATAATAAGGTCCAGGGGAAATAAAGGAAGAAGGCCAAGAGGGAGTTCCCAGTAAAGCGAACATTCATAAGCAGGATGGAAATCCCATAATAGATGACGGGGATGAAGAAAGCTAGGATCCAAGATAGGGAACTTTCTTTTTGAAGAAAGACCTTTTTGAAAAATTCACCCAAGGAGTTGACTTCACTCAACACCAGAGAAAAGACAGCCGCCACAATCATAGGAATCAAGTTCATTAGGATAAACAGTAGCGAGGCCCTCATACTCCTCCCATCTGGAAAACACCAAAGGATCACTTGCCCGACTAGAAAGGTAGCTAGGAGGGCAGTCAATCCATACCAGATAGCGACTGATTGTTTTGAAATAAATTTTCTCATTTTTCCTCCTTTACTGTTACATACTTCTTTCTTGCAATCATGATTGCTAAACTAATAATAAGAATTTTACTGACGATAGATAGCCATACCTCTTCATTCACTAGAATCTGAGACAAGGCATTGATACAGGCATGAGTCATGACACAAATCCATAAATTTTGCGTTTTATGATACAAGGCCGATAAGATAAAGCAGTTAGTTAGCAGACCTACTAGAAACGGAAACAATTGAATGACACCTAAAGAACCATCAATATAAAAGTATAGTAGATGCCAACTAGACCAAGCTAGAAAGGTGATTAAAGTAGCTGAAAAATAAGCTATTTTTTCCTCCAAAGTTGGTTGAAAGAAATAACGCCAGCCAATTTCTTCAATTCCACCAAAAAGAAGAGACTTGAAAAAGAGCACCAATGGTAAGACCAACGATTGAGTGGTGATCTTACCACCTAAGATAAATGGGAAAAAGTCGAGTATCAAAAAAACGAGCACTAAACAATAATTAGCAAAACTGTCTTTGACTTGAAAAAAATCTTTGAGAACTTGTTTAAAACTAGATTGATGGTAACTAATGCTTGCAAGACTGCCCCACAAAGCTGATGACAAACCACCTACAATAACAGCGATGATCCCCATTGGTGATGTAAAATCAACCTTGACTCCTCCTGCTCTTAAAAACCAAACCAGAAGGCTGACACCTAATACTTGACCAAAGGTCCCTAACAAATACATAGATAGGGCTTGCTTTCTACTCATTCGTGATTCCTTTTCTATTCTTTCATCTAGTTCATGGCTCTATTAGATTTGGAGCATCCTACTAATCCGCATCGACCCAAAGATGGTATTGTTCACAATGGAGACATCGGAAGAGATAGCCACACATAGAACCATCCTTGACTAGGTAGTCAGCTACATCTTGAAACTCATCACGTGCCTCATATTCTGCCAAAACTTGCTCTGCAACGCCCATCTCTTCTAGTTCACGAGTGCCCACAGTTCCCAAATAAGCACAATAATCTTGGCAACAAGAGAGCCAATATTCGCCCTGCCAGCTACTATAACCTGGAGTTTGACAGAATAGGATCTGGTCTTTTTCCTTATCCATGACCCCTTGCCAATCAGCATATTGGATAAACTCTGCTTCAAACTTTTGGGTAGCACGACCAGTAGAAATACAAGTTGGACAGAGATTCCTTAGATCTTCCACACAATAGGGTCTTAAAGCATAATAGATGGTGTGGTCTACCCCACACGAAGGACAGGTCTTGGGCTCCCCTTCCTTAAAGGCACCAGTCGCTAGTGGATCCGGATGATAGCGGAAGCTCGGCAAGTCTCTCACTTTCTCTTTATGAGCCTCTTTTTCTTTTTCAGTCAAGGGCCTAGGAAGCGCAAAGCGATCCCCATGACTATGACTCATCTTTTCTAAGGTAAAAAGTTTCTTAACTTACTTGCGATCTGACTTGTCGACAAGACCCAAAAAGAGCGTGTAAGCACTGGCATATAATCCCAACTCTTGGTAGACATCCACCAAGACCTGCTTAGCTTCTGGAGTTTCCAGTAAGTTTAACCGATCCGCAAATTCATAGAAAGCCAGCACGCTGGATGAATCCTTATCTTGCGCTTGAAACTGCTTTTTAAAGTGGATATATTCTTTCATAGAATCGTTCATAGAATTGCTCACTTTCGTTTTCACAGACAATCATATCCTAGTTTCGTTTCCTTCAGGTGATTGTATTCTAGCGTTGAAAATGTACTTTAAACCCATACTTACCAGCATTTTGCTTGAGTTTTTCAACCAACAGTTCATTCTGTTTGCTTCTACCGAAAAAGAAGGGAATGGTCTTTCCATTTCTGAGTTCGATATAGAAAGCGAAGCGACTCCCACCACCAGCGCGACCACGGAGCAATAAGTAGGTTATTTGCTTCATCTCTTTCAATGGGATCATTCGCCGACTGAAACACAAAGGTTCATGGATATAAAAGATGCCTTTAGAAATGTGGTAGGGGGCCAAAAATGGTCCACCACTGCGTTTACTAGCTGACCACCGACGAACGAATAAAGTAATACTGAAGAAGCCAATAAAAACAATACCTAATAATAGTGGTCCAGATCCCAAACTAGACATTTCATTACTCCCTACACAAATTTTAAATAAAGCACACAATCACTGATCGGCCTTAATCAGTATGCTCCTTCGACTTTTCTAATAAGACAATAACACCCACTAGGATAAGAATTCCAATTATAAAAACAGCAAGCTCTAATTCTTTAAATCCTTCAATATAGGGTAGGATATACATACTTGATTCTACCAGTAAAAAACCGATAAGAAGAAGGGCAAGAGCGAAATAGACGAGTTTTTTATTCATCTGTAGGTCCTTTCATTAGCTGGACTTTCCATCAAACTTAACTAGCTGGAAATTCTATTTGGTTTCAACCCACTTTTCATTGTCCAAGATAAAGGGCTTGGCTAGACCTTCACCCGTGTAATCTTGGTATTTGGTCTCCAAGTATTTGTAGACATCTTCCTTGGTCGCAAACTTGATCGCTTGGTAGGGCTCTTCAAAGGTCAGCTTTTCGACAAAGAGATAGCCGTCCTTGGCAGGAACCAAGACACCAACGTGGCCGACAAAAAGCGTGTTGCCATCTAAGTTATCATGAACGATGACAGAAAGCATTCGGGCATTTTCATTGAATTTAAAATGAGAAAAATATTCCTCCATCTTCTTGGCGTGAACCTTGACATCCGTTGTAGCCTCTGTTGGAACCCGTGAATACAGAATGTTAAAGGCTTCCTTGTCTGCATCATCGAAGACCTTCCCCTTGTTAATCGCATCATTGTCCACGAACAAGAGCTCACTATCAGCTTTCATCTTAGGAATCTCGATGCGGTTCTTCAGCAAGGTATAACTATTGATCCGGCAGTTGGTCCCGACGAAATCGCCCTTCTTCTTGGTCCACAAGTCACTAATCTTCTCCACATCGTATTCCGTCTTTTTGAAGGCGCTAAAGTCGCCTGTCAAGCCAACAGAGCCGACGATGTTATCATAGTCCGTTACTAGCCCCAGAAACTTGTCGACACTTTCCTGATCCAAATAAGCAGACAAGAGAGTCCGTACTTCTTCGACACTTTCCTTGCTATTGAGGTTGCTGTAAGTTCCCTTGTAGTGCTCCTTGTCTGAGCTGGATTGCTGAACAGTGGTGCTTTCCTGCGTTTCCTTAGCTTGCTTTTGGTTGGTCCCACAAGCCGCTAAAGCAA
>ERZ791834.995-NODE-995-length-15482-cov-6.94127_pt1 | contig 15482 bp, 9 predicted proteins | sample MGYA00510293_ERZ791834 | MGnify/ENA primary metagenome ERZ791834 (study PRJEB30046, sample SAMN00715253) | human gut metagenome | study: EMG produced TPA metagenomics assembly of the A metagenome-wide association study of gut microbiota in type 2...
CGGTCGCGGGCCAGGCATTCCACCAGTCTGCGCAGCACCAGATCACGGTTGGCTGGCATGACCATGTCGACGAAGTCGATCATCACCATGCCGCCGATGTCACGCAGGCGCAGCTGACGTGCGATCTCTTCGGAAGCTTCGAGGTTGCAGCGGGTCACCGTCTCCTCAAGACTCTTGCCGCGGCCGATGAAACGGCCGGTATTCACGTCGATGGTGGTCATGGCTTCGGTGCGGTCGATCACGATCGAGCCGCCCGACGGCAGGTAGACCTGACGTTCCATGCCCTTGCGCAGCTGGGAGTCGATCTGCCACTTGTCGAACACGTCTTTGCCTTCATGTTCGGCCGGATCCCACTTTTCGAGCTTGTCTTTCAAGTCGGGAGCCATGGTGTCGAGGTATTCCTCGATACGGCCGTACACGCGGTCACCTTCAACGATCATCTTGGAGAAGTCGTCGTTGAAGATGTCTCGCACCACGCGGATCGCCACGTCCGGCTCGCCTTGCAGCAGCTTCGGACGCTTGCCGTGCAGGAATTCGTCTCGCTTGGAGGTGATGCGTTCCCACTGGCGCACCAGGCTTTCAAGATCCTTGGTGATCGCCTCTTCGGAGGCACCTTCCGCTGCGGTACGAATGATCACGCCCATGTCTTTCGGCGCGACCTTCGACACGATGTTCTTCAGGCGGGAACGTTCACGCTCGCTGAGCTTGCGGCTCACGCCCGTCATGCCACCGGATGGCACGAGCACCAGGAAACGGCCCGCAAGGGTGACCTGCGAGGTCAGTCGCGCACCCTTATGTCCGATCGGATCCTTGGTGACCTGCACGAGCACCGGGTCCCCCGACTTGAACGCGAGTTCGATGCGGCGAGGCTGGCCTTCCAACCGTGCGGAATCCCAGTTCACCTCACCCGCATAGAGCACGCCGTTACGCGCCTGCCCAATGTCGACGAACGCGGCTTCCATGCTCGGCAGCACGTTCTGCACGCGGCCCAGATAGATGTTGCCCACAGTGGCGACTTCCTGAATGTCGGACACGTAATGTTCGACGAGCACATTGTCTTCGATCACGGAAATCTGCGTGTGGCGTTCGCGTTCGCGCACCACCATCAGGCGGTCGACATGCTCGCGGCGAGCCAGGAAGTCCTGCTCCATGAGCTGGCTTTGACGGCTGCGCTCACGGCGATTGTCACGGCGACGCTGCTTCTTGGCCTCAAGTCGGGTGGAACCTTCGACGTCGGTGATCTCGTCGATGTACTGCTGCTTGCGGGAACGACGCACGAGCGGCTCTTCCGCCTCATCCGTCTTCGCACCGCCACGACGGCGACGACGGCGACGGGTCACCGTGCCTTCATCCTCGTCATCGTCCTCACGGCGACGACGGGACTCGCCTTCATCGCTGTCCCGCTGCTGTTCGTCGGCTTCCTCACGATTGCCGCGGCTGCGACGGCGACGACGGGTGCGCGTCGGCTGCTCGTCGTCATCATCGTCATTACGATTGCGGGTTTCGTCATCAATCGGCGCATACGTAATATCGTCGAGGATCAAATCCTCTTCGATCTGTTCGACTTCAGCTGCGGCACGACGCCCCTGCGCGTTCAAACGACGGGAACGACGCGACTTGCGAGATCCGCCTTCCTCGTCATTGTCCGCATCATCATTGCGATTATCCCGATTATCGCGTTCATTGCGATTGTCTTCGGAACGCTCTTCGTCGGCAACGTCGCGATTGCGGCGGCGACGGCGACGTGACGGACGATCCTCATCCTGCTCATCGTCATGGTCCTGCGCATTGCGATCATTACGCTCGCCGCGGTCATTACGGGAATCGTCGCGATCGTCGTCTGCCCTGTCTCGGGAATCCGCAACGGACGGCAAAACCGGCTCCTGGAAAAGCAGAGACATCATCGGACGCGGATTGTGGCGGACCTCATGGCCTTCCGGCAACATATCGACGGCATCCAAGGCACGCTCCACAGACGACTCCTCATCATGGGAATCATCGACGGAAGCGCGACGACGCGGCATCTCATCGTACTCATCCGCATCATCGGCGAAACGGCTGCGACGACGCGACGGACGATCCTCGTCCTGCTCATCCTCAACCTGCACCGAACGACGGCGACGAGAACGCGTCGGCCGTTCGTCGGCAATCTCACGAACATCATCATCGGACTGGACCGGACGACGACGGCGACGGGTCGGACGGGTCATACCCTCGGAATCAGCGGAATCACCGGTATCATGCGCAGGTTGCGCAACCGGCAACTTCGGCTCCTCGAACAGCGGAGCCGAAGCATGCTCCTCGACCTTCAACTCCAAGGACGCACCGGCAGCTCCCACGCCACGCACCACGCGACGACCGCCACGACGGCGACGCGGGGCAGGATCGGACTGGACCGACTCGAATTTCACAACATTCACGGCATGCTCAGGCGATGCCGAAGCTTCGACCTGATCGAAGCCCTCACTGGTATTAGGCACAATGGCTCCTCGACGACACGCTGCAATCGCGCCGCCCACGCTTAGGCCTCATACGGTTCTCACACCACGCTCTCACCGTGGCCGCGCATCATGGCGCCCGTAGGAAGCAACTTCCGTCAAAAGTCCTCATCATGCGACGGCGGACACCAGCGCTCGCGGACACACATGAACTTCACGCGAGGGGATCAACGCCATCGGATGCATCGGTGATTTGCAGAACCACCGTCTATAAGTATGACACAAAAAACAACGGAACGTGACATGACGGGAAATTTTCCGGATCCTGCAACTCACCGCCTGCTTTCCCCGCCCGCAAATCCCAGGCCCCGTCTACACAAGTCGTTGCTCCGTCTGCACAAGTCGAAAGAAATCACGATTCGCGAGAAATGCAGACACAGATTACGACTCGTGCAGACAGCCGATCCGACTCGTGCAGACAGAAGACGGAAAACAACAAACAGCCGATAGCAGGCAGAAACAGGAGGCAGAAAAAGGCAGCAGACAGCTACTTCAGCCAGTCTTCAAGCAAGTTGGCCATCAGCAGCAGATCCGATTCCGGCAGCTGCTCGTCATGCTTGTGCGCCAGCAACGGACTGCCCGCACCCAGATTCACCGCGGGAATGCCCAGCATCGAGAATCGCGCCACATCCGTCCAGCCAAGCTTGGCCAAAGGCTCACGCCCCGTGCGCTCGCGCACCAATTCCACCAGCGACTGCGCGAGCGGCGACGTCAACCCCGGACGTGCGGAAGGCGACTCGTCCTTCATTTCAATGCCGAAGCCTTCAAATACGCCACCTGTGGCAACATGCTCGCCATTGCCCAATTCCGCACCGGCATCCGCGCCAATCATCAGTGCCTTCGCCTCAGCCAACGACTTGTCGGGGGCAAAACGGTAGTTGACATGCACGCGGCATTCATCAGGAATCACATTCGTGCCCTTGCCGCCCGAAATCAGCGTGGCATTCAGACCTTCCTGATACGTCAGGCCATCCACTTCAATCGCACGATTTTCATAAGCGTTCAGCCGGTTCAGAATCTCAGCGGCCGCATGAATGGCGTTCTTGCCCATCCACGCTCGCGCCGAATGCGCCGCAATGCCGTGCGTGATCACGTCGAAACGCATCGTGCCATTGCAGCCGCCCTCAATACCGCAATCGGTTGGCTCCCCGATAATCGCAAAATCGCCGGAAATCCAATCAGGATGCGCCTCGACCACCTTGCGTAGGCCGTTCTTTTCGGCGGCAACCTCTTCGTGGTCGTAGAACACGTATGTCAGATCGTATTTCGCATCCGTCAACGCGGCCGCCAAATACATCATCACCGCGTCGGAGCCCTTCATATCGGTGGCACCGCGCCCCCATATCACGCGCTCCCGCCCATGGCCGGCGGCAACATCCTCGCGAATCAGCGGATCGCCCGGTTCCAGCCAACGCGGCGGGAAATTGTCGATCACCGGCACCGTGTCGAGATGCCCGGCGAGGATCACGCGACGCTCACGCCCAAAATTCGTGGATGCGACCAGCGTATCGCCATGCCTGCGCACTGTCAGATGCTGCTGTTTATTCAAAAACGCTTCGACCGCGTCGGTCAACGGCCCTTCGTCGTCGCTCACGGAATAGGTTCCCATGATCTGTTCCATCAGCTCGTTCAGCTGCTCCTGCCTGGTGGCGGAAGCGGAAAATCCAATCTCAAGTTCGTTCATACCGCCCATTATCCAGCACCACCGGAACCGACATCGCCGTTCGACAACGCTTTTGAGACGGATCGGATGTCATCCATATGCATGGTGCAACACTGGATAGCGGCCAAACCAACGGCCGAGAGCGAAAGGAAGAGTGTCATGCCTGGTCTGTTAAGCGCATTGGAAGGCTTCTGCGTCATTGGCATCGTCATCGGCACCGGTTACGTGGCCGCGCGCATGCGCATAGGCGGACCTACCGCGCAGATGGTGCTCAACAGGTTCAGCTTTTTCGTATCGAGCCCGTGCCTGATGTTTGCCATCCTGTCCAAGGAGAGAATCTTCGAGATATTCCACTCCTCCATTGTTGTGGCGTTCTTCTCGGCCGTGCTGGTCGGATTGGTGTTTCTGATCCTCAATAGGCTGTTCTTCCATCTGAAGGCGGCGGATGCCACCATCGGCGCGTTGAATTCGCTGTATCTGAACTCCAATTGGTCGCGCCGATTCTGGTCATGCAACAGGCGGTGTTCACACCGATCGGCCTGACCGTGCTCGATGTGACCACCAAAGGCAAGGTCTCCACGAGGGAGATTCTGAAGCAGCCGCTGCATCAGCCGCTGCTTATCGGTTCGCTGCTGGGCATCGCCGTATCCGCGATTTCCGCAAAAACCGGTCATTTCGTGGTGCCGGACTGTATTTACGATCCGATCGACATGATCGGCGATTCCGCAGTGCCAATGATTTTGATGGCATTCGGCATGTCGTTGCACGGCACGAAGCCGCTGCAGGACAAGTCGAATATTCCCGCGGTGTTCACGGTGGCGGTATTGAAGAACATCGTGATGCCAATTATCGCGTTCCTGCTGTCGTATTTCGTGATGGGCTTCCGCGGCGCCACATTGTACGCGTGCGTGGTGCTCGCCGCCCTGCCGACCGGGCAGAACGTCTACAACTACGCGGCGCGGTACAACGTGGGTCTCTCGTTCGCACGCGACGGCATTCTCTTCTCGACACTGACCTCACCGATCTTCATCGCAATCATCGCGGTGCTGCTCGGCTGACCTCGCCAGTCCTCGCCGCGGTATCCACGACCGCCGCGGCGAGACCATCAATCGTCCGTACGGTAGCCGGCATGACCGAGCCCGTGCGCCGCATGATTCGCGGCACACCCTCCGAGCACCATCAGCGCATAACACAAGCCGATTCCCGCGGCCAACGTAAGCAACGAAGCCGGATTGAGCAACGACGTTGCCAGAATCGGAAACAGCAACAACACCGAGCACCCTAATGAAACGGCCATCACCGTGTTGAGCGGGGTGATCACTTCCATCATGCGTGCCTTGTCGAGCGTCGCCTCATCCGTGCCTTCCAACGCAAGCATGCGGTACTCGTCGGCCTGGTCGTAGACGTTGCTCGTCTGCATCACGCCGGAACTGACGGCGGCGAGCACCGCGGCAAAGGCGAGCGTCAGGAAACCACCCATCGCTATATCGCGCATGTACAGCATAGATGGGTCGAACGGGTCGTGGTTGCCTCCGATTCCGGTGGCGAGCAATCCGCACACCGACGTCATCCCCGCGATGAACACAGCGAGCGCCACGCCGGACACGTTGCGCCAAGCACGCTTGGGATTGTCGAGGATACGGCGCATGGCAATCATAGTGGCCGCGTCCTTCGGGTGTTTCGCACGCGATCTGGCGCGCATCGCCACCACCCAGGTACCGACGACGTTCACCATGGCGAAGCCGAGGAAGAAGACGCCGAAGATGATGGCGTAGACCACCATCTGACCCAAGTGCGCGAATGCGGAGATGCTGTTGAGCAGCAGGTAGCCTACGGCCAACACGGCAAGGAAAATCAGTGCGCGCCATGCGGACGGCATGGGTTGTCCGATACGTTGCGTCACGCCAAGCGGGGTGAAGGCCACGCGGCGTAGGGCGGCCAGCGCGGAGACCAAGGCAAGCAGCGTGACTCCGACGGTCACAGCCGCCAGGGCAGGCAGTCCCACCCACAACTGTTCGAAGGTGAAATGCTGGTTTTGGAAGTCGAGCAGCATGATCGCTGGTATCAGCGCGAAGTAGCCGGCCATGCCGACCAGCGCGCCAAGCAGAGCCTGGCCACCCGCATCGAGCGCGGTGAGTTTCGTGACCTGCGCGGTGGTGGCGCCCGCAAGTCGCAGTGCGGCGAGACGTGCGTCCCTGCGGGAGGCCGCGAGACGGGCCGCCGAGCCGGCGAGCGCCACGAACGGCACGATGAGTAGCAGACTGGCGAATGCGGCGAGCATCACATAGCCGTCGGAATAGGTGTTCATGACGGCTGTGGCCTGGTCGGCCGTCCAATGGCCGTCGCCGACCGTGGCGACGAGCTTGTCGGCGTGCGCCAGGGCTTTGGACCATGTTTCGTATGTACCGGGCGCGCACCTGTTGGAATCGATCATGCAACCGAACGTGTGGTCGGCGGAGGCCCGCCAGATGAAGCCATGCAGGCCTCCGAGCACGGTTAGGAAGACGGCGGTGGCGGATGCGAAGGCAACGATGGCCAGCGCAGAGGTGCGGCCGGATGTGCCGCGGGTGCCGGAGCGGTGGAACAATCGCCATAATCGGAACATGTTCATCGTGCGCCTCCGGCGGTAGGTTGGGATTGCTGCGGCGAGCTCAACCTGCCATCACGCATGGTAACGGTGGCATCGCAAAATGCGGCCACGTTCGAATCGTGCGTCACCACGACCACGGCCGCGCCGGTCTGTCGTGCGGTCCGCATGAGAATGCTCATGATTTCGTGGCCGGCGGTCTGGTCGAGCGCGCCGGTCGGTTCATCGGCGAAGATGACTGCCGGCTGCGCGGCGAGCGCACGTGCGATGGCGATGCGCTGCATCTGGCCGCCGCTCATTTCGCCGGGACGTTGTTGCGCGAGCTGGCGCAATCCCAATCGTTCCAGCCATAGCATGGCCATGTCGGTGGCCTGCTGGTAGCTTGCGCCGCCCAGCATCATCGGCAACGCGATGTTTTCGATGGCCGGCAGTTCCGGCAGCAGTTGTCCGGATTGGAAGACGAAGCCGAAGGCGCTGCGGCGCAGTTTGGTGCGGTCAGCGTCGCTCAACCGCGCTAGGTTGGCACCGCGAAACATCACATTGCCGGCTGTCGGGGTGATGATGCCGGCGAGTGCGTGCAGTAACGTCGATTTGCCGGAACCGGACGGTCCCATGACCGCGATGCTTTCGCCTGCCTGGATGCCGAAATCCACGTGATTGAGCGCCAGCATGTGTGTGGCGTTTGGCGTCGCCTGTTGGGTCGAATAATCCATGACCAGATCGGTCGCCTGAAGTATGTGTTCCATGTTTCCTACGGTACGGAAACGGATTGGTCCCGGCCATCAGACGGCGGGATGAACTTACAGGTTTCCTTCCGGCATGCATCATCCGCAAGGATTAGCGTAATCGCGGACTGCGGATGAGATGCCGTATGTCAGACGAGGTGCCAGGACAGGCGGTGCAGGTCGCTGGGCCCGAATTCAGCGATGGCGTCACGGTGTGCGGCCGAACCGTAACCCTTGTTGTGGGCCCATTCATATGGTTCATATTGGGGTTGCGCTCCCAGTTCGACCATGAGCCGATCCCGGGTGACTTTGGCGATGACCGCGGCGGCGGCCACGGCGGCGCAATACCGGTCGCCTTTCACTTTGGTGGTAACGTTCGCCGGCACCGGCACTTCGGGCGCGTCGAAGGTGTTCAGCGTCTTGGTGATGTAATCGTTCGGTCCGTCGAGGATCGCGCCGACCTTCACCGGTTTGCCGGAGAGCATGCCGTTGCCGTCAATGCCGAGCTTCGCCTCCGCCTGTGCCAACGCACGTAACGCGGCTACGCCGAGTGCATGGGAAATGCCCCACTCGTCAATCTCCTTGTTGCTGGCGGCGCCAACCGCCCAAGATGCGCACCAGGATTTGAGTTCGTCGAAGATGGCTTCGCGCTTGTGTTCGGTCAGCATTTTGGAGTCGGCCACGCCTTTCGGCACTTCCAGATGCGAAGATTCTTGCGAGCCTCCTTGCGAAACTCCAGCCGGCCCGTCTAAGTCACGCGCCCAAATCGCAGCCGCACCAACCATTACCGGCCCTGCGAGAGATCCACGCCCCACTTCGTCAAAGCCGACGATCACATCGTAGCCTTGTTCGGCAATAGCACGTTCCAAATCCAATGTGGGAATTACGGAAACCGCCATCAGTCCGCCGAGCCTCCTTCCGGAACGTCGGCAAACACTTCATGGTGCGCATCGAGCCCGCCGATGCGGTTCAACGGCCAATATTTCGCGAGTCCGACACCCACTACATCGGAAATAGGCACAAGTCCATGTGAGGAATCACCCTGATGATAGCGTGAATCGGCGGAATTGGCGCGATTGTCGCCCATAACGAACACGTGTCCTTCGGTCACGGTCACGTTGAACGCGAATGAGCTGGGATCCACGTCGGGGCGAATGTATGCGCTTTCGTCAATCGCCACACCATTGATGGTGATCGGCTTACCTGGCCCTTCGCATGCCACGGTGTCTCCTGGCAATCCGATGAGCCGTTTGATGAGGTAGTCACCGCCGAGTTTGCTGCTGTCTTCCTGCCGCAGCCAGTGGTCGGGATCCTTGAACACCACCACGTCGCCGCGTTTCAGATCGAAGACTTTCGGGGTGAGTTTCGAGGTGATCACGCGGTCACCTGGTTCGATGGTGTTCATCATGGATCCGGAGGGAATCACGTAGAATCCGAGCAGGAAAATGCGTATCAGCAGCACGATAATAATAGGAATTCCGCACCAGACCAAGGTGTCGCGCAAGCCAAAGCTGTCGCCGCTATTGTTTTCTTCTTTGGCATGCCTCATACATGATTCCTTTATCGTCCGGTTTGCACACTGACCCCTATCATAGCGGTCTAGAATAGAAAAAGGCCCTCCTGCCGTGAGGCTGAGGGCCAATTTCACGCTTTATTTGCGTTTGAAACTCACTTCTCGGAGTTGTCGCGGCGCTCAACGATACGAGCGGCCTTACCGCGCAGGTTGCGCAGGTAGTACAGCTTGGCGCGACGCACACGGCCCTTGCGGACCACCTTGATGGAGTCGATGACCGGGGAGTGCAGCGGGAAGCGACGCTCCACACCGGTGCCGAAGCTGATCTTACGAACAACGAAGGTCTCACGGACGCCGCCGCCCTGACGAGCGATCACAACGCCGGTGAAGGCCTGGATACGGGAGTTGTTGCCTTCCTGGATCTTCACGTTGACTTCAACGGTGTCACCCGGACGGAATGCCGGGATTTCCTCGGCCGGCTTCATGTGCTTGGCGTCAAATGCCTCAATAGCGTTAACCATTGTGTTTCCTCGAGTCGCCGCCGCATATCAGCGCACAGGTAAGGGCTTCACGATTTTTCAATTTCGTTCTGCCTCGTATGTTCTCCGCAGGTCTGCCTGCGAAGGATTGCCAATCCGCCGAAAATCACGGTAACTTGCGTTTGTGCAACATTCCGTTCAATCTTGCGATTGTTCTCGGCTGGACCCGAAGGGAATCAGGATTATGCGGCGTCCTGAATCCCGGCACAGCAATATTCAAAAATACCTCACCCGCCAGACCTTTTGAAGATGGCCAGGGGTAGCAAAAAGGGCTCTGCATCCCGTGCAGAGCCCTTTCGAAGGCTATTTAATCCTTAGAGAAATCAGAACTTGCGATTTGCGCGGTAGAACTGGATCAGGGACTGAGTGGAAGCGTCCTGAGCGGCCAGTGCTTCGTCATCCTGGGAGATGGCCGGGGTGATCTGCTTGGCGAGCTGCTTGCCCAGTTCGACGCCCCACTGATCGTAGGAGTCCAGACCCCACACGGTGCCTTCAACGAAGGTGATGTGCTCGTACAGGGCGATAAGCTCGCCGAGTGCGAACGGGGTCAGTGCCACGCCGAAGATGGAGGTGGTCGGGCGGTTGCCGGTGAACACGCGGGCCGGAACGATCTCTTCCGGAGTGCCCTCTGCACGCACTTCGTCAGCGGTCTTGCCGAAGGCGAGAGCCTTGGTCTGTGCGAAGTAGTTGCCGAGGAACAGCTCGTGCACGTCCTGGTCGCCGTCCTTGGTCGGGTTCGGGGTGTTCACGAACGCGATGAAGTCGGCCGGGATCAGCTGGGTGCCCTGATGGATCAGCTGGTAGAAGGCGTGCTGGCCGTTGGTGCCCGGCTCGCCCCAGAAGATTTCGCCGGTTTCGGAGGTGACCGGGGTGCCGTCCCAACGCACGGACTTGCCGTTGGATTCCATGGTCAGCTGCTGCAGGTAGGCCGGGAAGCGGTGCAGGTACTGGTCGTACGGCAGCACGGCGTGGGATGCGACCTTGAAGAAGTTGCGGTACCACACGTTCAGCATGCCGAGCAGCACGACCACGTTCTTCTCGAACGGGGTGTTGGCGAAGTATTCGTCGATCTCATGGAAGCCGTGCAGGAACTCTTCGAAACGTTCCGGTCCGAACACCACGGCGAGGGAGGTGCCGACGGCTGCGTCCACGGAGTAGCGGCCGCCAACCCAGTTCCAGAAGCCGAAGGCGTTGGCCGGGTCGATGCCGAACTCAGCGACCTTCTCCAGGTTGGTGGAGACGGCGACGAAGTGCTTCTTGATGGCTTCGGCGTTCTTCTCGTCGGAGCCGTCGACTGCGCCGGCGGCCTTGAGGGCGTCGAGCAGCCAGGTGCGGGCTTCGCGAGCGTTGGTCAGGGTTTCCAGGGTGGTGAAGGTCTTGGAAACGACGATGAACAGGGTGGTCTCCGGGTCGAGGCCCTTGGTCTTTTCGGCCAGATCGTTCGGGTCGATGTTGGAGATGTAGCGTGCGGAGATGCCTGCGTCAGCGTACGGCTTCAGCGCTTCGTACACCATGACGGGACCCAGGTCGGAACCGCCGATGCCGATGTTGACGACGGTTTCGATCTTCTTGCCGGAAACGCCGGTCCATTCGCCGGAGCGAACCTTGTCGGCGAATGCGTAGATGCGGCCGAGCACTTCGCGCACGTCCTTGACGGTGTCCTGTCCGTCAACGATGTACTTGCCTTCGTCTTCGGCCGGGCGGCGCAGTGCGGTGTGCAGCACGGCGCGGTCTTCGGTGTTGTTGATGTGCACGCCGGTGTACATGGCCTTGGTGCGCTCGTCGAGCTTGACGGCCTTGGCGAGGTCTGCGAACAGCTGCAGGGTTTCCGGCTTGATCAGGTTCTTGGACAGGTCGAAGTGCAGGTCGCCCGCGTCGAAGCTCAGCTTCTCGACGCGCTCGGCGTCATCGGCGAACCACTGCTTGAGGCTGATGCCTTCGGACTGCAGCTCATCGTAGTGCTTCTGCAGTGCGGCCCACTCCGGGGTCTTGGTGGCGTCAACAGGAGGATTGATGGCCATGGTGTATAGGTCCTTTCATCATCACTATGAAGCGGATGCGATTGCGGCTTCCCTGCGGATTTCCGCGTGTCGCATTCCGTATCTCTTCACCTCACAAGATACTCACAAAAGAAGACAGAACAACACAAAAATATTTCCTGAGTTAACACATTCGCCAAGATTCGCAATATAGCGCGGTTCCGACAACCTTCCGTCTTCGACATGCGCATTTTCGACGATTACTGAAATCGTATGCATGGTTCCGGCGCAAGTCTTCGTAACACTTCCAAACATGTAATAAACGAAACGATCGCATTATGCAGTGAACGACAAGAAAACGGCACTGCAACTACCAGCAAGCAAGCATTCAACGACTTCGTGCTCTGCGGGGTCACAAACAATCTCCCGCACCCGGTAAAGATCTCCTTGCCGCTCTTATGCGAGCGCGACGAACAAGAAGTGAGCGCCGGTCATCAGCAGCAAACTGATAATCGCAGTAATCGACAGCGTAAAACCAGCAAGCTTCGCATTACCAAGCACCTTGTCGGTAAACAGCGTGGAAAACACTGCAATCGGCGCCAAACAACACATTGCAGCCGCCTCACGAATCTCAGCGCCAAACGGCAGCAGCAGCCAAGCCGCAGTAGCAAACGCAATACCAAACGGCAGTCGCCAGCCAATCACCTTCAACAACTGAAGCACATCCTGCTTGCCAGATGGCAAATCCATAAGCATGCCCACCATCAGCATTGCGCAGAACGAATTCGCGTTCGAAAGCGGCTGCACGAGCGCGGCAATAATGTCAGGAATCTTCACGTTAGCGAGCGTGAGAATAATCATCACCAAGTACGTGTCGAACGGAACCGAACCGAAGAAACCCTTGAACACGTTGCGGGCCAACGCCTTGCGGGCAAGACGTTTGGCATCCTTGTCTTTCGGCTTCACATACGGGAGCGTGGGCGCATTGCCCTGATACTGTTCGGTAAGCGGCATGCCAGGCTTGATGTGCAGCAGCGTTTGCGTCATCACATTCGTACCGGCGGCAACCATTACGCAATTGCCAATGTCGAACATGGCGGCGGGCACGATCGCGCCCGTGCCAAGAAACGCCTGCACCACCGGGAAACAGAAGCAGCCAACGTTGAAGCCGGAACCATTCAACATCATGAACGCACGGTTCTGCACCGGTCGGTGGCGGGACGTCAAGAAAACCACGACCGGCGGAATGAACGCAACAATCAGGCCGAACAGCGAAATCAACAGCATGCTGGAATCATGCGGATTCGTAGCAAACGAATAGACGATCGCGCCTGGCAGCACCAGATTGAAAATAATGGTCTGCATAATGCGGTAATCGCGATCTTCGAACAGGCCGGCACGTTTGAACAAGTATCCGGCGAGAATAATCAGCAGTAGCGCAACAGGCTGAATCAGCGCAGACACGACACTCCCCTAATCCCTAATCATCTCTTTCTCTTCCTACCCGAAGCCATCTTAGGAGCATCCCCTGCCACCAAGCCGCCCATCACCGTCCTGTTTCTTCCACCCACTGGAAGAAACACTCCGCTCACGCGCCCCTCAGCGTCCCAATTCCTCCACCCGCTGGAAGAATTCACCCGCAAATAAGCCTGCCACCGTCCCAAATCCTCCAGTCAGTGGAAGAATCCACCCGCAAACAAGCTCCCCAACGTCCCAAATCCTCCAGTCAGTGGAAGAATTGGGACGCAAACGGGCAAAATGTTCTCAACATGTTCTCAAAAAGGCTTATTGAGTGGACTACAATGACCAAGAACTGGCGGAATTCCGCCGTTTTCTGAAAGTGCGCGAGATGGGACTTGAACCCACACGTCAAAGACACAGGAACCTAAATCCTGCGCGTCTACCAATTCCGCCACTCGCGCAAGTAGCCATATCGGGGCGAAACGCTCCTGATATGCGAAACCCTAGATGCTTTCACATCTAGGGCGCTGGAGCCACTTGACAGAATCGAACTGTCGACCTGCTCATTACGAGTGAGCCGCTCTACCGACTGAGCTAAAGTGGCACTGCCCGGAAGCACACGCCATCCGCGCACAAGACACAAAGCGTACCAGAAAGTCTCACCCCACGCAAATCCGCGTCGCGCCAAGCATGGCTGAAACCCCCTAAAGCTAGCGGCGCAGGAGTTTGTGGGCCAAATCGCTCACACCGCAGCGCAGCTTGCTCACCGGAAGCGTGAATTCGCCCGGCAGTTCCTCAACGTAGCCGTTGAAGCCCTGCTTGAACTCGAGCACGCCGCGTCCATCGTCTTCCGGATCGTCGAACACTCCCGAAATGCCATAGAAGTTGTACCGCGTCACTCCGCGTTCCAAGCAACGCGACATCATCTCATGCTGTAAGGCGGTGGGCGCGTAGAACTTGGCGTAACGATCGTCGGATCCGCTGGAGAAATACACCAGCTCGCGTTCATGCCACATGAACAGACCTACGGCGACCGGCACCACCTCGCCATCACGGGCGATGCGCTCGTTCGCATCCTCAATACGGCGACGTGCGGACTCCACATTCTTCTGAGCCGTATCGAGCTTCTTGCGCACATCATCCGGGTACTTCGTATGCTCAAGCGAACGCTCCAAGCGTTCCACGTCTTTCGAGAACTTCGCCAGCTTTTCCTCCCAGGATTGCAAATAGCGGTCAAGATGCACTTCCGCCACCATGAACTCGGCCTTGTCTCCAAACGCATCATATACGCGTTCGAAGTAATCAAGGCTACGGTTGGCGAAATGCTGGCGTTCGCTACTCAGCTCGCAAATATCGTGGAACACGTTCAGCTCACTGCGATTCAGGCGTCGAACCTCCACGCCGCTGTTCCGCGCGATCTTGACGTTACGACGCGTGTTCTTCGCATACGAAGCGAGCAGCTCGCCGGCGTTCGAGAACTCTCTCAAGTCCTTGACGTAATTCCAACGGTTCATCAGGGCATCGTATCCACGGGTAAAGCCAGCATGCTTCCAACCCAGCCGCTCGTACTCCCGCACCATCTCATCATTGGGTTCGGCCATGGCCTTGCCTTGCGAATCACGAACGCAATACACCTGGTTGGGCCAGCACGTCAGGCTGATGGCGTGAACCCGTTCGGCGGCCTCGCGCAAACCTTCGGTCAACGCGATCATCTGCTCTCTGTTATTCCCATTGCACAACGGGCCAAGCCATAACGAGCCTTCCACGCCGAAACGCCCTTGCGAAAAAGCCACCAACGCGCCAGCCACCGGAGCATCGTGCGAATCCACCAATCCAACGTATTGCGTCTGCATGCCGTCGGACTGAGCCAATGCCGCCATTTCGGAAGTCTGCTGGAATCCGCCGTATCTGCTCGCTGCGGAAAGCTCATCAAACTCACTACCGCTCAGCTCGCGCACATTCCATTCAGACGATTCTTGCTCTTGTTCCTCACTCGCATTCACTTCGCGCATCACGATCCGTAACTGCCTTTCACTATCCCAACTGGCTAAAATCCCTTTTCGCCAAAAGCGATAACCTAGTCCGGCCTACAGACGCTGTCAACAGCGTTCACATAACCCTCGCGCACCTATAAGCCCCCACCCAGAATCCTCCAAGCGGAAGGTGAGCTAATAGCTAGTGGCGCAGGAGTTTGCGGAGGGCGGTCTTGAGTTTGAAGGTCAGCGGGCGTACGGGAAGCACGAATGAGCCCATGAGTTCCTCGACGTACCCGTTGAAGCCTTGCTTGAATTCGAGTACGCCACGACCCTCATCTTCCGGATCGTCGAACACGCCGTTGATGCCGTAGAAGTTGTAGCGGGTCACACCGCGTTCCACACACAAATGCAGCATGGCATCATGCTGAATGAGCGCGGAAGCGTAGAACGGCTTGTACTTTTCCACACTGCCTGAGAACAGATACACCGTTTCACGAGCGTGTTCCACGAATAGGGATGCTGCCGCCGGAAGCACGTCACC
>ERZ791834.1008-NODE-1008-length-15339-cov-5.70479_pt1 | contig 15339 bp, 28 predicted proteins | sample MGYA00510293_ERZ791834 | MGnify/ENA primary metagenome ERZ791834 (study PRJEB30046, sample SAMN00715253) | human gut metagenome | study: EMG produced TPA metagenomics assembly of the A metagenome-wide association study of gut microbiota in type 2...
TTTCTTCTCAGATAGCCCATGCCATAGTAATTCATCTTGATTGCTCCTTTATTTTTTCGACTACTAATTGCTCAAAATTCTCTTCGTGTACTTCGATACCTTCAACCACTGTCCTACTGATAAAGCTAAACTTCTCCTCGTTGGCCAGAATTCGCTTTTTAAAATCTCGGTAGTGTTTTAGCAAATTTTTACTTTTTTTGCGTTTTTTAACCGGCAAAATGTTAGGATTAACTTTCTTGTTTTTTTCCTGTTTTTTAGCCGCACGCTTTTTCTTCATCAACTTCCGCTGATTCTCTCTGGCCCCGTCCTTACGGCATTTCTCACTGCAATATTTCGACCTGCTGGATGTGGGTTCAAACTTTTTACCACAAATTGAACACTTGATTTTTTCCATTTTTCACCTTTCAAATCCTAACGCGAGAAAAAATGTACAGTGACGGCGTGAAGGGCGGCGCCTGCCGATGGTAGGGGGTTACCCCCCTCTGTACTTCGACCAGTCCTGCGTTTGAGGAAGATTCCGATTTCCAATCGTTTTCGTTTCTGCACCAGTCTCAGACTGGTTAGCATACAGCTTATCAGACTTCTGCCGATTGCATTGCCAGTGCGCCAGCTGTAGATTATCTATAGCTGACGGATGACCACCTTTGGCTATAGGAACGATGTGGTCTATCACAGGACTCATCGGGTCAGGATACTTCAATTTCTTATTGACCAGTCGTCCACAGATGCCACAGTGTGTACTTGATTTCAGCAACCGCTTCTTATTCTTCTCAAACGCAACTCTATGCGGTCCACTCTTATCAGCTCTTAGATTAGCCATGCGCACCTCTTGGAAATTAACAGGGGCGGGGTACTCAATAGCACCTCACCCCTGTTTTCTTGATGATACTATAATAGCACGTTGAAACTGTCATGCACTGTCAAATGCTGTCATTATTGTTATTTACTGTCAATCACTGTCATTTACTGTCAGATTGTTTAATTCTTTAGTGGCTATACGCAACAATCTAAAGTATGTGCTCTCACTACAATTGAGTTCGTCCATTACTTGCCAACGCGTCATTTTATCAACATAGACCATACTCAAGATTGTTTGACTGTCAGAGTTATCCAGCCCATCGATTAAATCTTGCAGTTCTCTTTGCTTCTTCAAAGCTTCAACAGTTTTGCGTTCAATATCTTGCGCAGTCGTTAGCAACTCAACATATACATCATCTTGCTTACGCTTAATTCCTCCAGAAACTTTATCCGCAGAGAATTTCTGACTAGACAAAAGCGAAGCTTCAATTTTGTCTCTACGTCTAATCAAACTCGCGATGTACAGATCTAAATTCCTCAAGTCTTTTAAAATAGCTTTCGCTTTGCTCACTCTCCGTCTCCTTTTATGGTATAATAATCTTGTTAGAGATTTTACCAGGGACGAGAGTGCCTGGCTTTTTTTATTTGTTTTCTAGCCATTTCTTCAATTCATTCATACAATCTGGACATAGATTGATAATTTTATGACTATAATATTGGTTTCTGAAATCTGCGTTAGCAGGAATAATAGAGTTAATTTCGTGAGGATTTTCTTTATCGTTGTATATATCATGGTACTTCCCACATCTATCACATTTTTTGGCTATAGTCATTGTCTTTCTTCCCTCATTTCCGCTTTATATAATCTTTGCCCGCTGTACTTGTTCTTTAGCTGAGCAAGACATTTTCTAGCAGAACCTTCAGTCTTAAATTCCAGAATTTCATCAACCATGTTGTCGAAATAGACAATTACTTTGTATTGCATAAGCACTCCTTTTTATTCATTTTTTTGCATAATATAAACCTGTGACACTGTGACATCACTTTTCAAAAAATATTTTATATAAAAAACAAGAATTCTATTACACCGGGCTTTATAGCACTTGATATTTTTATTAAATAAAATATTTATATAAATGATGTCACATAGTGTCAATAACAAGGCGTAAGCTCAATAGTATCAACGGTTTAGATGGTGTGACATCAACTTTTTTATTTTTCTTTAAAAAATCGCCCTAAATCATTGATACATAAAGCTTTATAAGGTGTGACATCATTGATGTCACAGTGATGTCACATGATGTCACAGTTTGAGGCTTTTGTGACATCAATTTCTATTTTTGTGACATCAAAAATTATTCATTATTTTTCCTAAAATACCCTCTAAATTGTTTGCCAGATACCCTACCTCTTCGGTATTCCCAATCAATATTGTTGTCCATAATCAATTTGATTTTCCGAGCGATTCTCTCGCCAAGAGCACTATCAATATCAAAAACGTTTTTCAAAATTTGCTTAGCTGACACGCTGCCTTGCAGTTCAGTTCCAACATAAGCAGTGCCGCTCTCATCTCGATACGTGCCATTATTGAAATAGCACCACGTATACTGATGTTGCTGGGCAACTGTCATAGCGTCCCAGTCTTCCGGAACTAGCATGTCCAGATAATCATAAATCTGACTTTCTGCCTCATCTCGATAAGTGAATTGCTCTTTATAGACAGCCAGCTCATCCTCGAAGTCATCGTCAAACGTTAGATTAAAGCCTTTTTTGTAAATAGCAACCGCTTCGCCCCAAAGCTGCAGGACATCCTTGTCCGTCATGTCGAATGGCTTCACGAATTGATTCTCTGCATTAACCTTGATGGGCATGAAACGCCGCTCACCAGTCTTGTCTCCAAGATACTCAATTTTATTGCTGGTTCTGGCAATGACAAAGTTTTTAGGATACTTTTCAGCACGTCGTCCATAAGATCGTCTAAAAGATAATTCTGTTTTGGTCACAAATGCTTTCAACTCGTCGAATGTTGTTTTCCTGCTAGCCACCATCTCATCGTCGTTGACGATTAAGGATTTGAGCATGATTTCGTAATTGTCCTTGTCCATGAAATCTTTAGCGCTGTCTGTGTACCAATCTCCCGCGATCTTCTGCAGAAAGGTGGTCTTACCTGCCCCTTGACCGCCGACTAAATCCAACACATAGTCGAATTTGACCCACGGATTAAAGACTTTGGCCACAGCTCCAACGAAGAACATTTCAGCGATTTTCTGAACGTAAATAGAATCCTCTGCACCTAACCAGGTTTGAAATACTTGGTTTATCCGCTCTTTGTGGTCCCAGCTATCGTAGGCAGTTTCCATATATTCCTGAACAGGATTGTAAGTTTTTTCCGCAAAGAAAGCTTCTATACCGTCTCTTAACGCGCTAGCCTTAAACACTGTTTTGAAGTGGTTCTCTAGGTAGACACTTAGGTAAGATTCAAAGGCAGAAGGCAGCTGCCCTTTGCGTAAATTGATTGCATCCAGTTTGACATCTGCCACGATTTCGTGTTCACCAGTGAACTCATTGTGCCTCAGGAAGTCATTAAGCTTATTGTCGCTCTTCATGGCCAGCAGTACATTTCTTGGACTATCTGCCACAATAGATTCAATCTCAATCTGTTCTCCATTTTCGTCAAGAATTTTCTTTTTTCGCCTTGAAAATTGCTTGATTGAAATATTTACAATCTCACCAATGACGCTCACCACCTCTCAAATGTTTTTTTATCATGCTATCAACTGTCCTTTTTAATTCCCTATCACTCAACGGCTCCATTGAATGATTATTGGCAATCTGTGCCAGTTGCAACACATACTGCGGTTCAACCGCCCGTGCTAGCAATGTTCCTGCGAATTTGGCAGCTGTGTCATTGCGGCTACCCTCATCCCCAAATCCACAGACTATCATTTCTAAAACCTCTGTAGTCCGATTCCGTTTGCCATTTCCACTCGCCATTTGATAATAGATGTCATCCAAATCACTGCGATTGTTTTTTTTAAGGTATTCCTGCTTAATAGCCAAAACCAAATCTCTGCTGGCTGTGACCATCGTGCCGCCTTCTTTTGACTTGTCCATATCCCATGTATACTGACCTTTAGCTGTTTTAGAGGGAGCCACTAACACGTAATTGTTTGGATGAGCTTTAATGTCAACTCCTGGCAAGAACCCAATCATTTGCGTCATGGACACATCCGGATGTTTGAAATAGAAGATGTGCTTACCACCACTAGCAGTCTTAGCCTGCAGTGTAGGAATTAACAAGTCAATCTTATCCCAATTGGCCAAACTCTCATAACCATTGTGCTTACCATGTAGGTCAATATCGATGACAAAGAATTTATCAGTCCGAACAGCAATATTACTGTTCGGATGCTGATTCCAGTAGTTCTCGATTTCTTCCGCTGTCATAGCTGGTTTATCTGCAAATTTAATAGCCGGCTGCTTCCCATTTGGAACTATGGGAATTACAGAAAAACCTTTCTTTTGATAAGCCAAAGCGTACTCTTTCATTCCCATGTCCTACCTACTTTCTAAAATGGTAAATCCTCGTCTGAGATGTCCATTGGATTATTAGCTAGATTATTGTTTGAAGATTGTTGCTGACTACGACTTTCCAATAATTGGAAATTATCCGCTACGACTTCTGTCACATAGACACGTTGACCTTGTTGGTTTTCATAATTACGAGTTTGAATATTTCCGGTAATCCCAACGAGTGCACCTTTTTTACACCAATTTGCAAGGTTTTCAGCCTGCTGGCGCCAAATTACACAGTTAATAAAATCTGCTTCACGCTCCCCATTTTGATTTTTAAATGGTCGGTTGACTGCAAGAGTGAAGCTAGCAACTGCTGTGTTACTTTGAGTCATTCGCAGTTCGGCATCTCGGGTCATTCGACCTACAAGCACTACATTGTTAATCATTCAAAATCTCCTTCATTTTCCCTAAGACATAGCCGTAGCTTTCTTTGACAACGATAAAATCATCTTTTCCAAAAGTGATAACTGTATTTCCTTCCCTAAAATCAATTGCCACAGATTCCACTCTGTAGGCATTGACAGAGATTGGTTTCTCTTTCCAAATATTCTTTTGTGGATAGTGTTGCATCTGAGTTAGTTCAATCATTATTCAATTCCTTTCACTTTCTTTGTTTTTGTAATCAATTCCTGCGCTTCTTTCAGACGATCAGCTGGAATGTTTTCGATTTTATCTACCCCAAGCTGGCCGATGAACCATACCCCCACAGTATTAACTGGGCCACCAGAAGCTTCTGCAATATTCTTGATGTCTTCACGCAGTTTCTTAGCTTGAGCGCCAGTAATCTTTTTAGTCTTAGCTGACGGCGCCAGCTTGGTCTGTTGACTATTAGATGTTTTCTGATCTGGCTTAGCTGCTAGTTCTGATTTTGTCGTACTCTTGTTTTGGTTCTGATATTCATCAGAATCCGCATCCTTATTATCATCAATCGCAAACAAACCATTTAACGCATATTTACGAGCATAGCTGGATGCTGTTCCTGTTATTTGGCTGCCATCCATCCCTTTTTTTGTTTCTTCTTCACGCGCCAAACCTTTAACCCCAATAGCTTCACCTTCAGCGTAGAGTGTAACAGAAGATTCAACATAATGGCGCCCCTCAATGTAGGTAATATCATCACTGAGCGTGATAGCTGCTTTATGTTTTTTTAAAATTGGTTTCAGTGCTTCCAGAATATCTTCCGCACTGCGATAGTTATATTTACCAAATGAGTTATATTGGCCCTTTGGAACAACCAACTCACTTTGGATTGACTGCAATACTCCAAATATTTTTCCCATGTTAACTCCTTTTAGTCAAGCAATCCTCTCAAAAAATTACGAGTAAGCTTATCAGGCTGAATCTTAATCTCTTGAACCTCGCTGCCATTTGGATAAGTTAATTCATATGTAGCTTTAACCTTGACAACTTCACAACCAAACATTTTAGCCATGCTTTTGAATTGCATTTTGTCTTCTTCGTATTTTTCGAGAGACATGAACAAAACATTTGCAAGAGTATCCGTGTATTCTACTTCGTAGGCTAATGTTCCGCGATCCTTAAACGATTTTAAGAAAGACCCTGTTTCTTTTCTACGCAATACAATAAATTCTTGATTAGTTTTCATTTTGATTCTCCTTAAATTTGATAACCTTCTGGGTATTTTGAAGCAAGAGGTCTGTAGTTAGATTCCGCTTTCTTTCCACATTTCTCGCATTCCATGTTTGGGACCACGTTATTATGATAGTTTGCGTCATCATATCCGCTATCAATTTTCATGAAGCCACAATGTTCACACTCATATTCTGCTGTGAAATCTCTTCGGTATTGACTGATAATTTTTTTAATTCGCATTCGTTTCTCCTTAAAAATAAAACTCTATGACTCTCACGTCATGTTGTTGGCGGCTGCCTGTTACCCGCCAAAGCAGCTGTCTATAATCATCATAGCTGCCATCTGATTTATTGACCGGATCCAACACTACGATTGTTTTAAATTTATGCTGCAGACCATCGACTCCGACACCTAACACTTGACTAGTAGCCACAACGTTGGTCTGTTCTAGGGAGTCTTTCTTGTCCCCCGTCCAAATGCCAATTTCTGGGTGACGTTCCCGAATAACCTCCACAATCTGTTTAGACTTGCTAACTATCAACATTTCTGTCTTGCTAGCTAACAGGAGATCCAACTGGAGCAGCATAGGCGTGTCTTGATTGACCGCTTTAAGCTTTGGGAAATCCACTTCAAAGCCTGTCTGTGTGAGGTACCTTTCAAAAGTCTTTCGGCCAAATGTCTGTTTTGCCATGGCGTACTTGCCATCTTTTCCGACAATGTTCAGCTTTCTAAACTGTTCCAATTCTTCCGGATTAGCAGTCAAGCACCAGACAGGCTCAAAGATGACCTCAAAGCCATTGTTTTCTTCTGCTTCTTCAATCTCCTCAACATCTTCCCAGCGGAAAAAGTTTGGCAGATTAGCTACATAGCTTTCATAGTCTCGGAAGTCATCCCATTCTTGCTTAGAATAGCTGAATTTGGAATATTTCATCTTCCCGTGGGCTAGTTGCCAGTTTTCCTTTTGGTTTGGTTCGGCCGCTCCAAAAAATGTCTTTTCGAGCGGATAGAAGTTTTGCCCCTTCTTCCTGATGGGCGTTGCTGACAAGCCTACAGTATAGCTGCGTTTGACCTTCCGATAAGCCTTCACATTGGCATCGCTAGACATATTCTGCCACTCGTCAACAATGAACACATCGCACTCAATAGACTCACCACTTGCAAGTCTGTTCTGCAATCTGCGGTCTGTCATAGTCTCTAATTCAAAATCAGTGTTGTAGCCTAATTTTTGATAAGTGCTGTTCCATCCGTTCAGGATGGCTAGTCGATTATTGATAACCAGAACTTTTTTTGCTCCCTTGTGCTTTGCGATTTCAAAAGCACAGATGGTTTTACCACGGCCGCCGTATGCCTCAAGGAAAATACCAGGGCAGTCACGGTCACTACGTTTGACCGCTTCAGCCTGCCATTTGCGTAATTCGATTGCCAATGTCCACAATCACCTCCTCGATGTCATTCCGTTGGGCATAAAATAGCCCAAGCCTTGCAGCTGCCCTCACATCGTTGTGATGACTCCTGTCAAAGGACCACAAACCTAAAACTTTTAATAAGTCGTTTGGTATATCGGTCTGATACCCTGCATTACGCTGCAAAACCAAGTCCGGATAGCATAGTTCTATGGCTGCAATAGTTTCCACAACCGAGTTGTCTCTTGAATAATCATTGTCCCTGACCTCAAATTTTTCAACGACCACTATATCAAACTCGAGACTCCGACCAGTTGACTTGAACCAGTTTTTGAAGTTCTGAGCGCCAAACGGAAGTACCCAGCTATCGACCAAACCAGCATTGTCCAGCAGGACAATTCCTGTTGTGCTAGTTTCAATTCGATTGCTTGACGGATCAATTGCTAAAATTCTCATTTGATCACCAACTTTTCAGTACGAATGAGTTCGGCTCCTTTGACTTTCTTGCCAGATTTCAGCAACTCTTTGAGTGTTTTTTTGTCCGGTGCGAGCGTCACTTTTTTTGTAAAATATTTTTTTGGAAGGTCATCTTCGTTGACCTTAACTGATTCTGGATTCTTAGCAACTTTTATAGTAAGAGCACCGCTCTTAACTTCGGTTTGACCCGTGACATTCATAGCTGTCATAATGTTATCCTTAACATAATCAAGCTTTTTCTGTGCCGCCTGTTTCTTGGCTTTGAAGCTATCTTCCTCAGCCTTGTACATGGCCACATCTGCCTCTAGATTCTTGATAACGTGGGCATATCCTTCCGCTTTCTGTTCGAATTGTTCTTGCCAATCGATAGCCTCAAGCGTGTCCGCTTTTGTTTCGTCATCAATATCCATCTGGTAAATTGCCAGGAACTGGCCTGTTAGCTCATATAAACTAGCCATTTTTTTCTACCTCTCTGATTTTGCTTGTAAGTTTTGTAAGTCCGATACCTGATTTAGTCAAGGTAGCGTCGGACGTAAATAAATGATTTTGATTCATCCTAACCACTTCATTTTTAGATAAACAAGCAAGATTTGTAATATCATAGTTTGTTTTATCATCGTCCAAGAAGACAATCGAATGCCCTTTTGGTATTGGCCCGTGATGCTCAATCCAGGTCTTTCTGTGTAGCAATTCCCAGATATTTGGATCAGCTACTTTGATTTTCGGATAGCCGTCTGTCGTTTGAGCAATGGTTCCTACCGGAACATAATTTGGAGGTTTACTCCCCTTCTTAAACTGGCCGCTATTCTTAGGCATATTCGGAAATCTCTTCCCTTTGTTAGCTGGTGTATGTCCTTTTTCAAACTGGCCAGTTAAGCCGCTATTTAAACGATTGTTTCTTCGATAATTCTTGACTTGTTTGCGGGTTAATGACAAACCGAATTTTTCATTCATTTCATCCGCAAATGTTTGTGCAGTTTTTCCGACGTAGTTTTTCAAAAAATAGTCATGCTGCTCGCTTGTCAGGATTCTTTTTTTGAATACCTCCCCAACCAGCAATCCAAGGCGCTTACGCACTCCGCCGATTTGCGTAGCTGTGTAATTAGTACCAAATTTTTCATTTAGCAGCTTTGTTACTTCCGGAGTCAGCCGTCCCGGACAAATCTCCTGCATATAATCAGTATATTCATTCTTCCAGCAAAGCGATCGGGGCATTGACATCACCTACCTCTTCTTTGAATTTTTCAGCATTTAAAGCAAGTTGTCCTGCTTGAAGAATTTGGCCAGAAATCGCCACCATTTGTTTTGAACGTTGGAGTTCTACTTTCAATTCTTCTGTAGTGAGATCTCTATCATCCAGAGTCTCTAATTGAGCAAAGAGCGTGTTGGTCAAGTCTGATAATTTATTGCGTACCATTTTTGAACCTCATTCCTTATCTCATAAGCTCATTGTTTTTAAATACTACTGCTATTGAGTCAACAATCGTCTTCAGACGATAGTTTTCGGTTTGTAGCTCATTAAGTTTGTTTCTTAGATCGAGGTATTCCTCAACACTGATTTCTACTGTCTCTTTCATTAAGCTTCCTCCATCCGGCTCTTAATATTCATCAAGAGACCTTTCAAGTTACGCTTCTCAGTCTCTGATAAGTTGCACTTATCAATAAATATTGCGATAAGCTCAAAGGCTTTTTGTAAGCTTTTCTTTTTGTTAAACATTTTTACACTCCTAATTGTTTTTCACACTCAATGTTTTCCAGCATTTCAGCTAGAGTCTCTTTTTTGGATCTGTACTTATTGCGGGATTTCCACTTAACAAACAGGCGAAATCCTTCGTAATTGACAAAGACGATTCTATGAGTTGGGTTGTCAATGAATTGTCGAAAGTCTGGATGTTCTCTCATTTCTGCCGCCCAACCTTTAGCAGTTCCGACTGTCAACCCTTCCCAGATTTGGCAAAGGTGTGCATAGTCGCCATATGTTGCTTTTTCAGACTGATTGGCAGGCCTGTAAATTATTTCTGCTTTTGGCATAGTAAATTGTTCCTTTCTGTGCTATAATTAAGTTAGTATTTTTGGTAAGCAGCTGATTTTTCAGTTGCTTTTTTGATTTAATTGACTTATTTTGAGTTTAATTCGTTAAACATTTGTTTCAAAAAAAATCTTTTACATGTTTATTAAAAACTCCGGCTAACTTTTGAAGTGTTCGAAGTTTAACAGTTGAAAACTGACCTGATTCTATCAAATGTATTGTTGTTCGAGAAACATTTGACTTCTCTGCAAGTTCCTCTTGAGACATTTTTTCTGCCTCACGCCATTTTTTTAAACGTTCTCCTTGCACCTCTCCTCACCTCCTTTTCTGTGGTATAATGTAATAAAAATGATTGGAGAAATAATATGCAGCTTGCACTTGTAATCTCGTTAGTATCTATCCTAATGTCCACTTACCTTTTTGTGATAAAGCATTATCGTGAATTGTATAAAATAGGGATTTCCAACAGTCAAGCGATTTTTGACGAATCTTCTAAGACAATGTTTGTCAAAATTACTTTTGTGAATGAATCATCTCTCCCTTTCACTGTAGTAGGCTTAATGGTTACTCAAGATAAGTTTCAATATCATCTTTCTGATTGGGGAGAATTTATTCACAAAGAAATAAAAGTTATTCATTGCAATAATCATAACCGTTACGAGATAGAAGATAAGACTTCTGATCTCCCTATTATCATTGCTCCTTATTCAAAAGAAGCTAGATACTTTGCTTTCAAATTTCCTAGAACATATAGACATGATTTTTTTCTTGAAATTGAATCTCCACAACGCTTTTTAGTAGTCCCTTTCAATCCCGTTCCAGATACATACCCAAATGTCGCCGCAGAAAGGAAAGGGCGGGTAAGAGTCATTCAAGTTCATTGGAGGCAACATAGAATTAGATCTATAAAAGACTTTGTTGTTTCACTTTCTCACAAAAAAACTTGGTTTTTACTTAAATTAAAAATCAAAGATAAGTTTCTACGAAAGTAAAAATTACTTATCCTCAAGAGAAATAATAACAAATAAAGTAAAGATAAACGCAAGTATTCCATAAACATTTGCAGCATTTGTACTATAGTTAGATAAAACTCCCCATAGTAGAAAAGGAATGCCGAAAAATAACATAAAAACACCATAAGCAACCCCTTTTAAAAGGGCATTTTTAAATAATTCACTTTCAGGTACTTTAGGACTTTCAAAAGTGGTTATTTTTATTTGTTCCTTTTGTTTTTTGTTATAATGTCCGATAATCCTTTTGATTTGTTCCTTAGAATACCCAGGTTCTATAACAATGATTTCACGATCAATATTATCTTTCATTTTGCCTCCTCTAAAATATCAAATTCCAAATCACAATAGCGATTATCACACCAATAGCGACCAGTCCGCCGACTGTCCAAAGTTTGTTTTTGTCCATTGCTTTTCACCACACATTATGCTAGAATGACGGTGTAAGAGTTGGGGCTTGCGCCCCGTTCTTACTACTCCTTCGGCGTGACTCTTATTTAAATAAGAGTTGGAGTATAACTGCGATAAGTGCGATTATCGCTGCTATTACTGTGGCTCTTGGCTGTGTCAGCCAAGGGTCTTTTTGTTTACGCCGGCGTTTTAGCATAATGATTTTTCCTTTCGTTTTATTTGCTTATCTCTAAGCTTGATTATAGTTTAACACGTTAAACATAATTTGTCAAGTGTGTTAAACAAAAAATATTTACTTTTTTTATTTTTAAGTGTATAATAGATTAAACAACATATAGAAAGGAGTTTTTTAATGAAATTAGGAGAATTACTAAAATCATACAGATCAGAACATAAGTTATCTATGGATGCTTTTTGCGAATTATCTGATTTAACAAAAGGGTATATTTCTATGCTTGAAAAAAATGAGCATCCGAAGTCAAAAAAACCTATTGTTCCATCTTATGAAACAATAGAAAAAATTGCTAAAGGCATGCAAATTTCTGCAGAAGATTTGATTGATAGGCTTGATGACGATCAAGAAATTCAAATCAATGCTACTCCCCCTGTTCTTTCAAAATCTGAAATCCAACAAATCTACGACCAGCTTCACCAGCCGCGTCAAGAAAAAGTATTGACATTTGCTGACAAGCAGCTCAAAGAGCAGAAAAATGAAAATTCAAATAAAGCAGAAGTCACCGATCCTCTCGCCGAATATCATGTATTCGAGAAATTATCTGCCGGAAATGGTTACGACTACATGGAAGATCGTAACTACGATGTCGTATTCTACAACAAAGATATAGACCACGACTTTGCTTCTTGGGTCTATGGAGATTCCATGGAACCTAAATTCCTTGACGGATCTGTCGCCCTTATTAAAGATACTGGTTGGGACTATGATGGCGCCATTTATGCCGTGGATTGGGACGGTCAAAGCTATATCAAGAAAGTCTATAAAGAAAAAGACGGCCTAAGACTCGTCTCTATCAATGACAAATACGATGATAAGTTTGCCAAGTGGGAAGAAGAACCACGCATTATCGGAAAAGTGGTTGGTAATTTTATGCCGGTAGAAAGATAAAGAAGTGTTTTATGAAAATAGGAATGAGAACTCCTAGTTTAAAAAGAAGCTTAAAAGCTAGGACTACATCAAAGTGGAAGCGCCAAATAAAAAAAGCGGTGATTCCAGGATATGGACAAAAAGGAATAGGCTGGATTAAAAACCCTAAAAAAGCAATGTATAACAAAGTATATCGCAAAACAACTTTTGGATTATCGGACATTGTAAAATCTTCAAAAGAGAAAAGTTCAGCTAAAGTTAAGAAAAAAGCTATCCGACAATCAAAAGACTACACAGCAAAAGACTATAAACAGGCTGGTATTGTAATGATTATTTTAGGTCTACTATTGATGTTTGTGATACCAGTTTTAGGGATATTCTTTTTGATTCTTGGTATCATTTCATTTGGTGTTGCCACCCTATTTTCTAAAAAATATTCAAGGAGTAAATAAATGGGATTTTTTGACAAAGCAAAAGAAGAAGGATCTTTCTCTTCCGCTTCAGGTATTGAGAATCTTCATTACGTCGTATTACAGGTAACTTTAAAAGAAAAATTTATTGGAACTGGTTCAGGAAATTTAACAGAGTTAGAAAATGTAATCAATAAACAAGCCAAAAAAGGTTATCGTCTACATACCATTGCTACTAGCAATGGCGGAAGTAAAGGACTAGGTGGTGGTGATAGAATTCAAGCTACTATGGTTTTTGAAAAAATTTATTAAATAAAAAAGCCCCACGCTCTCAAAGTTTGGCGACTCTGAGCGTGAGGCAAAAACGATTGTATAAGAAACAACCATTCAAAAGGTCGTTTTCTTGTACCTATTTTACCAAAATATAGGAGAAAAAACAATGTGGGTAGAACAACACAAAAGCGGAAAAGTGAATTTTGTTGAAAGATACCGTGACCCTTATACCAACAAATGGAAAAGAACGTCTATACTCATGGAGAAGGACGCCCCCAGAATACGAAAAGAAGCTCAAAAGATACTTGATACTAAGATAACCAACCTTATGAATAACCTAAAAACGTCAGAAATGCTCTTTACAGCTCTTTTAGACCAGTGGTGGGGATTTTATCAACAAGAGATAAAACGGTCGTCTATCGCTTCGTTAAGGGGTAATATCAAGGAAATAAGAGAGTCTTTTGGACTGAATGTAAAAGTGGTCAATATTGATCCTAAATACGTCCAAGCTTACCTAGACAATCTCGATTGCTCCAGAAACAAGAAAGAGCGTCACAAATCTATGCTCAACCTTGCTTTTGATTATGCTGTTGATCTGAATATCATTAAGGATAATCCATCTCGGCGGGCCAAACTCCCGCGGATAAAGAAAACTTTGGAAGATTGGAAGAAAATTGAAGAAAAATATCTTGAAGAGGATGAAATTCAACCGCTCCTTAAAGAGTTATATCGACGCCCCAACACTTACCGTCTAGGGTTACTGTCTGAGTTTATGAGCCTAAATGGCTGCCGTATTGGTGAGGCAGTCAGTATCGAACCAACAAATTATAATTTTGAAACCAGAATCCTACAGTTGCACGGAACCTATGACCACACAGAGGGCTACCGTAACGGCGAAAAAACAACTCCCAAAACTCTTGCCTCCTACCGGGAAACAATCATGACCAACCGTGAAATGGAAATCCTCAAAGAATTGGAGTTCATGAATGAACTGGAAAAAAACACCAATCTACGATATAGAGACATGGGCTACCTTTTCACAACTAAAAACGGAGTTCCTATTCAAACTAACTCTTTCAACCTAGCTCTTAAAGCTGCCAACGAGCGATTGGAAACGCCGATTCGGAAAAATCTTACCAGCCACATCTTCCGTCATACTCTAGTCAGCCGTCTGGCTGAAAACAATGTCCCACTTAAAGCTATTATGGATCGTGTCGGTCATGCTGATTCAAAGACGACTGTTCAAATTTACACCCACATCACCAAGAAAATGAAGTCAAATATGGCTGACATCATGGAAAACTATTGATTTTATGCCCCAAAAATGCCCCAAAACACAAGAAAAAACCTATTGCTCAACGCCGAAACGTTGAAACAATAGGTTTTTTAAAATTGCATTATTTAACAGCATCTTTAAGAGCTTTACCTGCTTTAAATGCTGGTACTTTAGAAGCTGCAATTGTGATTTCTGCACCAGTTTGTGGGTTGCGACCTTTACGAGCTGCACGTTCACGAACTTCAAAGTTACCAAAACCAATCAATTGAACTTTTTCACCAGCTGCAAGGTATTCAGTTACTGCTGCAAATACAGCGTCAACTGCTGCTGCTGAATCTTTCTTAGTCAATTCTGTAGCTTCTGCTACTTTTGCAATCAAATCTTGTTTGTTAGCCATTTAACAAATCCTCCAAAATATTTTATGAATTAGTAGTCACTAACTCTAACAAGTATTATCATATCTAAAAAATGTTATTAGGTCAAGCACAAAACGAACTTTTTTCTATCTTTCCGAAAATATCCAACTTATTCATAGCGAACAAGAACTGCCCAAGCATTTTCACCAGTATGTGTTTGGATAATAGAACCCGTTTCTAAAACAGGAATCGGAGCTGCCACAAATTGTTGTAACACCTGTTTCATCTCATTTGCCAACTCAGCAGTCCCTGCATACGAGATTCCAATCTCAGCCACTTTTTTATCTTTTAAGCCTTCAGCTAAATCATTGACCCATTTTTTAAAGGTTTTTACACCACGCCCCTTAACAATCGGTTGTAATTCGTGGTTTTTCATTTGCATAACCACTCGAATATTAAGCAGCGAACTGAGAAGACCAGTCACACGACTAATACGACCGCCTTTTACAAGATTTTCAAGCGTTGAAACACCAATATACAATTCTGTTTTTTCGCGCACTTCTTCGATTTTTGCTAAAATAGCATCAAAGTCTGCACCTTCTTTTGCTAGTTTTGCAGCTTCAAC
>ERZ791834.1010-NODE-1010-length-15303-cov-5.71898_pt1 | contig 15303 bp, 10 predicted proteins | sample MGYA00510293_ERZ791834 | MGnify/ENA primary metagenome ERZ791834 (study PRJEB30046, sample SAMN00715253) | human gut metagenome | study: EMG produced TPA metagenomics assembly of the A metagenome-wide association study of gut microbiota in type 2...
CATAAGTATTGTGGTGTTTGTCATGATGCAAGTGCATCGTTTCTTCATCAATATATGGTTCCAAAGCATCGTAAGCATAAGGTAGATCAGGTAAAATAATTGCCATTGGTTTGTTCCCCTTTTTCATTTTATATGAAAATGATAACGTAGACCAACAAAATTTTCAACTTATTTGCTTATAAGTTGTGGGTAGCAATCTTTAATAAAGCCAAGTCAAAGAGGTAACCTTTCTCATAAACTCCCGACTTGATTTGGTAATCTGTTTCAATCAAGCAAGCAAGTGCTTTTTTCAGAAAATCAAGCTGTAAAGAACGCACATCACGCAAAGCATATTTAATTTGAAAAGGATTCACCTTTCGTCCCAAATAACTAGACAAATCTGCTACAATTTGGCTTTCATTACATCCATTTTCAAAGAGGATTTTCACTTGTGCAAATATGCGGAACTGTCCCAGCATAATCGCAATCAACTTGATTTCGTCTTCACCTTTCAATGTCAAGTCTCGCACTAGGCTTCTTGCCGCATCTACCTTTTGCTGCAAAATCATCTGAGTCAAGTCAAAAATATTGTCCCGCAAAGTCTTTGGAATCGCTTCAGCAATGTCATCACTTGTAATGATGCCATCTTTTTTATAGTCCTTTAAAAAAGCTAGGTTTTTGCTGATTTCACTAAAATCGAAACCAGACTTAATAAGCAATTCTTCTAAAACTTGCGAACGAAGTTCTAACCCCTGTTCTTGAACTTGCTTACTAAAGTAGGTGCGTAATTCTTGTTCTTTGGGCTCACTTGCTTCAAAAATTTTACCATCTCGCTTGAGCAATTTTACAATTCGCCGTTTACTGTCTAACTTCCCTTCTGCAAAAATGACTAATTTTGTCGTATCTGCAGGATTTTCCAAATATTGCTCAAAAGATTTTAGCTCATCATCCGTCAAATAGCATTTTTTAGCTGTTGTCACATCCAAAAAATGATCCAAAATGACGATCTTCTCTTCAGAAAAGAAGGGCAAACTCACTAAATCAATCTCCACATCTGGATAAACAGCTTCTTTCATATCAAAATAAGCCATATTTAAATCTGCCGCATTATATCGAATTTGGCGTAAAAATTGTGATTTCATTGCTTCAAATTGACCTGTATCATCACCAGTTAAAATCGTCAGATTAGGTAAATTTGTCAGATTTACTGTTTTAATCTCTTCAATCGCTAACACAATGACCTCCTTTTATAAATTTACTTTTCTCTTTTCACATGTTGTTTATTCTATTAAATACCTTTATAAATCTCAACTAAGTGCTGAACTTTAACAAGAATTTGGTGTTTTTTCAACTCTCGAGCTCCCTTACGACGAGAGGTTGGTGGAATGATTTCATCCAAATCTGTTCCACTATTTTCCGCATATCCACGTTGAATCGCCCGATCAATGAATAATTGATAGCCATCTACTAGCTTTTCAGACTCAGCCAACTCATGGATAGCTCTTGCCTTACACTCCTTACCATAAGCATAAAAAGCATTGATAATCTCATCATGATCTTTCAGATTCGCTAAATCAGTATCATTGATAAACCCAATAACCAACTCTTCTTTGGCACGAATATCAATACTAGAACGAATCACACGACTAACTTCTGCTTTCATTGCCTCTTTGGACTCAGAATTCTTAGATTTTTCAACAATCAATGCCAGAATATAATCTAGATTAATCTCATCTGTTTTTAAGAGTTCAATTTCAAATTCAACATCTGAAAGGTCAAGCTCTAAATCTTTAGCCTTTTCATAGTTTTTAAGGTTTAAGAATTCATCTCGAATTTCCACATAGGCACTTCTTAAATCCTGAAGATAACCTTCAGAAATAGGTTTGTCGATTTCTTGGAATTCGTCATAATTTCGAAGAACATTATCAAGCTTCAACAACTCACCAAATAACTTAACAAACTCTTTTTTCTCATGCTCTGTTTCAATTTCTTGCGGATTCGGGAATCTTTCCAGAATTTCCTGACAAACCGCAGTATATCCTTTGACCTCAATACCCGTTACTTGATCCACGAAACCATCCATGTATTCGCTAAAACTTTTTTCTAAGATGATTTCAAGCTTATTGGTGTCTCCAAAAGTCTTAATAGCTTCTTGCGTAGCCTTTTCTAAATCACGGAAACAAACGATATTCCCAAAAGGTTTCACTTTATTAAAAATGCGATTAGTTCTTGAAAAGGCTTGAATCAAACCATGATAACGTAGGTTTTTATCTACAAAGAGAGTATTCATAGTTGGAGCATCAAATCCCGTCAAGAACATCCCTACTACAATCAGCAAATCCACTTCCTTGGACTTAACACGTTTAGAAAGGTCTCGATAGTAATTTTGGAACTCCTTCCCATCAGTCGAAAAGTTGGTCTTGAACATTCGATTATAGTCATCAATCGCTTTTTCCAGAAATTCTTTAGAAGATTGAGGCATGGCTGTATCTTGAGGTTCTAGCTCTTCGTCTTGAATTTCGCCATAGGCTGACTGTTCTTCGTTTGGCGCAAAGCTAAAGATGGTAGCAATTTTCAAGCGTTTAGCTTCTGGTAAGGATGCTTGTTGTCGCTGGAGTTCGTCGTAGTATAGTTTTGCTGCTTCAATACTTTGTACCGCTAACATGGCATTAAATCCAAACAGTTGCTTTTGCTTATGAGTATAGTGTTGATTTCGATGCGTCTTGTCATTATAAACTCTCAACAGGTACTCAGTAATGGTTGCTATCCGTTCTGGATGGAGAAGGAGTTCTTTCTCCATCTTTTTGAGTTTCTTCTCATCGAGCTCTCGGCCAACTGCCTTTTCTGCGTGTCTATATTTATTGATTTCAGGCTTGATATAGTTATAGTCAACCTTAAACTTCAATACTTTTTTATCTCGAATAGCATCTGTGATAACGTAGTTATGAAGTTGTTCTCCAAAAACTTCTTGTGTCGTTTCACCCGTCAAGCTATTTTCTGGGAAAATCGGTGTTCCTGTAAATCCAAATAAGGCGTACTGTTTAAAGGCCTTCTTAATTCGCTTTTGCGCCTTCCCAAACTGCGAACGATGACACTCATCAAAAATCAAGACACATTTCTTAGCATAGATTTCATGATTTGGATTCGCTGTTATAAATTTGTTTAACTTTTGAATGGTTGTGACAACGATTCGATCATCATTTTCTTCGATACTTCGTTGGAGTTCTTTGGTATTGTTGCTACCATTGACTGAATTCGGCTGGAATTTTTGATACTCCTTCATGGTCTGATAGTCAAGGTCTTTTCTATCAACCACAAAAATCACTTTGTCAATGTAGTCCAACTCTGTCGCCAAGCGTGCAGCCTTAAAGCTGGTCAAAGTTTTTCCTGACCCCGTTGTATGCCAGATATAGCCACAAGCATTGATAGAGCCAAAGGTCTTCATTTCATTGGAAGAATGAATCTTTCGCAAAATACTCTCCGTAGCAGCTATCTGATAAGGGCGCATAATTAGCAAGGTATTATCAGCATCAAATACACAATACTTGATCAACACTTCCAAGAGAACTCGCTTGCTCAAGAATGTAACAGTAAAGTCTTCTAGGTCGTGGATTGTTTTATTTTTGCGGTCTGCCCACTCACAGGTGAACTCATAGTGATTTTTATTTTGAGCTGTCGTATTGGCAAAATAGCGTGTATAAGTCCCATTAGAAATGACAAAAATCTGAATGTATTTATATAAAGAATTTTCGCTATTGAAGCTTTCCTTACTATATCTATGAATTTGTTCAAAAGCCTGTTTAAGACTAACTCCACGTCTCTTCAATTCAATCTGAACTAACGGAAGGCCGTTTACTAGGATAGTCACATCATAACGGTTGGTATGACTCCCCACCTGCGTCACTTGGTTGATGACCTGCATGCTGTTGTTATGAATATTTTTCTTATCAAGGATGAAAATATTCTTAAATCGTCCATCATCAAAGACAAAGTCATGGATATGATTTTCTTGGATTTTTCGAGTTTTTTCAACTAATCCTTCATTGGGACAGTCCAGATACTCGACCACAAAGCGATTCCACTCAGCCTCCGTAAAGGTCACCTTATTGAGCTTTTCAATTTGAACCTTGGCATTTGCTAAGAGTTCGGCAGGCGTATGGATATCTAGTCTTTCGTAGTTAAGATGATGTACCAAATCAGAAATCAACTGATTTTCCAGGTCAGCCTCTGACTGGTATTCTCTATCTGTGCGATACTCTGGTTGATACTCAGCCAAGAGAATCCCTTCATTTGTTTCCGCAATTACTTCATGTACTTTTGAATAATCAACCATAGTATGTTTCCTTTTTTGTTTTAATTGAGATTCTTTCTCAAAATCATTAAAGAATTTATCTAGTAAAGTTTAATAATTGTTCTCGCCAGTATTCATACTGTTTCTGTCTTAGTTCGATTTCTTTTGGAAGGCCCTCAGAAAGAGAATTGGTTAAGGTGTTGAAATTGTCAAGGGTAGAGACGATTCTTTCTTGTTCTGTAATGGATGGTAAGTAAAAAGTAATTTTATCAATAGCATCCTTAGATAATCTCGGAATACTGGCCTTTCGAACTTGCGATTTGAGTCTATCTTGCTTACTTAACAAGACATAGTACATAAATTTATCAGAAATATTATCTGACGTCTCTAATGTGTAGACATCATCTGCTGCCCAAAAGTCCATAGCGCTATACCCAATTTCACCAGCCGCCCCTGCACAAATTACAAAGCTAGTATTTTTCACTCTGTTTGATTCAGTATAATATCCTAAGGGCGTCAAACTGTTTTGATAAACTGGAAAACTTCCTGTAGTAGCTAATTGTTGTCTCACAAGACGTTTCCCGCGTTGTAAATTGACAACTTGTCCCAACTCCACTCGAATTGGGCCAAACACCCACTGTAAAAGTTTGATAATTGCAGAGTTGTCCCACTCCTCTACTCTACTCTCAGTGTACTCGCCTTCGGCAACGAATGTCAAGAGTTTTTCTCGAAAATATTCGTACTGTTTTTGACGCAGTTCTATCTCCTTGGGAAGTCCGATATTTAAGTCGTTACAAACCTTGTCAAAGTTATCAAGGACTTGGACAATGCGAGATTGGATTTCGAGAGATGGAAGTGGGATTTTGAATTTTTCAGTATCATTACTAGAAATTTGTGGCATCTGCATATTATTAGCAATGTTTTGGAAATATCCTTTATTGTGAACTAAATAATGATAAATATATCTCAGGTTTATATTTTCATCATCTGAACTGTACGACCAAAATTCATTTTTAAAACTAAATGGTTTTGTACAATATTCAAAATCAATAACCCCTCTAGATTTTACAACAATTGCTACTTCAGTATGAATATCTTTATCAGGTATATCTCCATAGTTCACATCAGCGTACGTTTTTCCCCCTGCAAAGATACGGATAGGAGCTCCGTCTTTGTGAAGTACTTTCATCTGACTAGCCGTAATTTTAGTACCTTTTCCTTTTTTAAGACATTCGTTCAACGTCTTCCACTCAACCTGATAAACTTCATCCTCAAATGATAAAAGTTTATCTCGATAATAAGAGTATTGCTTCTTACGTGAGGTCAATTCTGAGGTCAATTCTGTAACATACTCAGTCATTTTGTCAAGTTTTTGTACGATTTTTTCTTGAATTTTTAGAGGAGGGATGGGGATTTTGATTTTCCCCATGACATTTGACATTAATTTTGGATTTCCCATCCCAGATGAAACATATTTCTTAGTTGAAATCGTTAAATAATAATAAACAAACTTTGTAAGGAGTTGATCATTATTAATTTCTACCAATCCACAAACATTAGTGATACTAAATTTTCCTCTACGATAAAAAACCGTTCCAGCGTTTGCTCCATCAGTTGTCCAAGTTATATACTCTCCATCGTATTCAAAACTTGAAATTCTTCCAATTTCCCCATTGTTAGCTGTTTGAGAAGAATATACTGGAAACTCTCCTTTATTCTCTTCTAAAAACTGCTTTGACATTACCTTACCACGAGATAATTTTGATACATTTTTATCCCCCAACTCTTTCCACTCAACAGGACAGTTTTGGATTTCTTCTAGGATGTTCATAGCATACTTCCTCATTTCTTTAGTACTTCTTCCCACTCCTCCACAAATCCGATATGATGCAGATGAATCACTGCTTGATAGCGTTTAATGAGTGCTGACAATTCACATAAAAATCCTTCATTCCATTTTTTCTTATCAGGATAGAGGTTTTTAACTGCATAAAGTTGTGCCATTAGTCTATTTTTCAATTTACTATTTTCATTCATAAAAGCAGGTAGTTGACCAGGGATCTTTGTAAAGCTTGTGTAGTATAATCGATTATAATGAGCGCAGTAATTTCTTAAAACCACTGCAACTTCTAAATAGGTTCTAACTTGAGTAGACTTTATACCAACATTTTTAGCAATATCTTGCTGGATATCTATCGGAGAATCTGCAAAAAATTTTGAAGTCATTCCAAAAGTAAAAAATTCTACTAAAACCCAAATAGGAAATTCTCCATCATATTTAAGCTGATGATGCTTATAAATCGGGCTTTTCTGCCTATGCTCCAACTCCTTTTCAATATCTTCTAAAAATTCATTATGTTTATGAAATTTATTAAAAGCATCCACTTCTTTATAAGCTAAAGCTCCGTATTTGTTTCCATGATGATAAGCAACTTGAGTCCTAAAATACAACTCAATATCCTCTAAATACTTAAAAATAAGCAAACGTAACTCTGCATCAAAACAAGCAATTCCATAGATTTTCTCCAAAGAAACCTTACTAGAGTCATACTTCTGCTTATCTTTATCACGAAAAGGTAAAAAATAAGCAGTTAGCCGATAATAATTAACCTTTTGTAAAATATCAATCGCATACTCATTTGATTTGATATCTTTACAACCGTGTTCAATTAATTTGGCTACCTGCTCATCCCAAGTTTTAAATTCTTTAATTTTCATAATAACTTCCGTATAAAAAAATGTCCGCCTTGTCACATCAAAGAGAGGTGGGCGGTCCTATTAACTCCATTATACCGTTTTTAGCAGATAATTCAAGGATTTTTTACTTTTTTTAAAATTATTTTGAATATAGTATACTCGATAACCAATCACTAAAATCATATCGAGGTTATAGTAGGCAACTTTTTTTGACTGAGTTTTACCAGCCATTACACCATAATGAGTGGTTGTCAACTGATAGTTTACAACCACTGCTTCATCCAACTCATCATCTTCAAAAATGGCCTTGATATATTTACTAATGTTTTGCTTGGAGCTCTGAAAGAGCTTAGCTAGTTCTTGCTGGGTCAGCTAGACCGTTCCATTATCAAAGTGGAGTTCAATAGCAGACTCTCCGTCATCAGTTCTATAGAGAATCACATCATTTGCTATGGCTCAGTTCCTCTACAATCTTATCTATCTCTGCACGCAAGTAATCAATCTTAGTAACGGTCTCAGCGATTTCTTTATTGAGCTCATCAATATCAATCTTCTCACGTGTATCTTCTTGTTCGACATAGGTTGACACAGATAGATTGTAATCTTGCTCAGAGCCAATCTCCTCATTATCAACAAGAGCTGCTTTATAGTCTACACTTTGATAATTAGTGAACAATTCAACAATATGCTCGATATTGCTATCTGTCAAAACATTGTTATTGGTCTCTTTTTTGAATTCTTTACTCGCATCAATAAAGAGTATTTTATTTTCAAGTTTATTCTTCGCCAAAACTAAAATCGTAGTTGCGATAGAGGTTCCAAAGAAGAGATTATCTGGAAGAGCAATGACTGCTTCAACGAAGTTATTATCTACCAGATACTGACGAATGGTCTTTTCAGCACCCCCACGATAGAAAATGCCTGGGAAACAAACAATGGCTGCCCGACCTTTATTAGACAAGTGGTTAAGACTATGCATGATAAAGGCAAAGTCAGCTTTTGACTTAGGAGCTAGTTTCCCTGCTGGCGCAAAGCGGTCATCATTGATAAGGGTCGGATCTCCGTCTCCCACCCATTTGACAGAATACGGAGGGTTAGAAACAATAGCATCAAAAGGCTTTTCTTCCAGATGCTGAGGGTTTAAAAGCGTGTCTCCTCTCTTTATATTGAAACTATTATAGTTAATATTATGCAAGAACATATTCATGCGAGCTAAGTTGTAGTTGGTCATATTGATTTCTTGACCAAAGAAACCGTCCTCTAGGATATGATCTTCATATTGTTTTTTCATTTGAAGGAGGAGCGACCCCGAACCACATGTTGGGTCATAGACCTTATTAATCTTGTCCTTACCAACCATGACTAGCTGTGCCAGTAATTTAGAAACTGTCTGAGGAGTGAAAAATTCACCACCACTTTTACCAGCATTACTGGCATAGTTTGAAATCAAGAATTCATAGGCATCCCCAAAGGCATCAATGTCATTGTCCTCAAAGTTGCCAAAGTTAATACTATTGATACCGTTAAGAATATCAGAAAGGCGTTTATTTTTTTCTGGGACAGTTCCACCAAGGATGTTGCTTCGTGTATCCAAGTTATCAAACAAGCCCTTGATATCATCTTCCGATTTGAATCCAATCGCTGACTTCTCAATAGATTGGAAAATATTGGCCAATTCTTCGTTTAAATTTTCATTTTGTGAAGCATCCTTGACTACATTTTCAAATAGTTGACTAGGAAGGATAAAGAATCCCTTAGCCTCAACTGTCCCAGATTTAAAATCTTGCTCAGCCTCTTGGTCACTCAATTCAGCATAACAGAATTCTAAGTCGCCAGCTTCATGCTCAGCATGGTCAAAATAGTCTGCCATGTGTTCGGAAATAAAACGGTAGAAAAGGATTCCCAGTATATACTGTTTGAAATCCCATCCATCCACAGCTCCACGTACATCGTCAGCAATCGCCCAGATTTTACGGTGTAATTCTGCTCTCTGACTAGCTTCTGTATTATGTATTGACATATTCATTCCTTCATTTTCTTACTACTCTCTATTGTACAAAAAACAAATGCTTGTTTCAATTGACAACAAGCATTTTCTTTTTAAATCAACTCTGTCCCTGTCCCACTCTGCCTGATTTTGCCAGCTTTCATCAGACCGCCTAAAGCTTTTTTAAACTGTCCTTTGGAAATGCCAAAGGTAGTCTTTATATCCTCTGGAGACGACTTATCATTGAGGGTCATGAAGCCGCCATTGGTCTCTAGATAAGTCAGGATCATCTGGGCGTCATTTTCCAGCATCTCAAAAGAGCGAGGTTTGAGCGAAAGGTTTAAAGTCCGATCCACCTCTCTAAAACCAATGACACGAGCATCCAAGACCTGACCTAAACGCGGCTCTGTGTAACGCTCGCTGGGGTGGATAAAGCCCAGCATATTATTTTCAGGCAGATAGACAAAGGTTCCAGATAACTTCAAACGATAAACAATAGCCGGCCAATTTTGATTTTGCATATTATTATAAGCTGGACGAGCTAATTTCTGGAAATCTTCTTGGTAGGCTAAACGCCCCCAAATGCGATCTTTTTTGTCTACATCCAGACGAATATAGAGGCAGTCGCCTTTTTTAGGCCAAAGTTCTTTTATTTCTGGCAAAATGTCGAGAGACACTACAATTTGCTTATCTGGAAGTCCTGTATCAACAAAAACACCTAAGTCCTTACGAACATCCGTCACTGCTCCCCAGCCAAAAGTCGTCTGGGTCGCTGTTACATCAAGAGTCGTCAAGCGAAGTTTCTGCTTCATGTCGCTGTAAGCAAAGCCCTTGACCGATTCGCCCAGCTGATGCTCCCCCTCTTTTTTAGCTAAAGCATACGTCTGCCCGTCTTTTTGGACAAAGTAAAAACGATCATTTTCATCGGTTACAAGACCTGTTATAAATGTTGCAAGATTTGTATTCATTTTTTATCTTTCTATCGTTCGAAGCGGATATGAAACTTTCTTCCTACTTCAAAAGAAGAAGCTGGAACAAAAGTGTTCAGCTTCCTTTGTTTATATAGTTATCATTCTAAGACGCAGTAGTTTGGAGAAACTATGTTGACTTTAGTCGATTAGAGTTTCCCATACACAATTAATGGCACTTTAGTGCCTAATCAATCACTGCTGAGTGAGCTCTAACTCATTGATCAATCAACTTTTACAGCCCTACTCGACTTTACGGAGATGGGACGACAAAATCAAGTTTCTAGGAAACGACTGATTTCTGTCCCATTCTCTTTGCTTTCTATTTTTTACTACATATAGAGAAAAGCTTACACTTCAATCAATTCTTTTTCCTTGCTGGCAGTCATTTCATCAATATGCTTAACTGCTTCATCTGTCACCTTTTGAATATCTTTTTCAAGTGTTTTCAATTCATCTTCAGTAATTTCTTTTGCTTTTTCTTGCTTTTTAGCTTCATCCATGGCGTCACGGCGGATATTACGAATAGCAATTTTAGCATTTTCGCCGACTTTCTTCACTTCCTTAGCAAGATTACGGCGAGTTTCTTCTGTCAAAGCAGGAATAACCAAACGAATAACTGTACCGTCACTCGCAGGAGTAATACCAAGGTCAGAAGCATTGAGTGCATGCTCAATATCCTTGATAGAAGATTTGTCAAACGGCGTCACCAAAAGGACACGCGCTTCAGGAATCGTGATAGACGCGATTTGATTGAGTGGAGTTTCCACTCCATAATACTCAACTGAAATCCTATCCAAAAGGCTGGCGTTCGCACGACCAGCACGAATGCTGCCAAATTCACGCGCCAAACTTTGGTGTGATTGTGTCATTCTTTCTTTCGCTTTTTCTACAATTGCATTTGCCATAAATCATTCCTCTTCTTTTTCTACATTATTTGAAACGGTTGTTCCGATTTGCTCACCAAAGACAACGCGTTTGATATTACCAGGTTCGTTCATATTAAAGACAACAAGGTCAATGTCATTATCCATTGAAAGAGTTGAAGCTGTTGAATCCATGATACGAAGGCCTTTGTTAATCACGTCACGGTGGGTTAATTCATCAAATTTCACCGCAGTCTTATCTTTCTTAGGATCAGCGTTATAAACGCCGTCTACACCATTTTTTGCCATAAGAATCGCATCAGCTTCAATCTCAGCCGCGCGAAGGGCAGCTGTTGTATCTGTTGAGAAGTAGGGAGAACCAACTCCAGCACCGAAAATAACGATACGTCCTTTTTCCAAGTGTCGCAGAGCGCGTCCACGAATATAAGGTTCTGCTACTTGCTGCATAGCAATCGCTGTCTGTACGCGCGTATCCACCCCCACTTGTTGAAGTGAATCTGCCATGACCAAGGCATTCATGACTGTCCCTAACATTCCTGTGTAGTCAGCCTGCACACGATCCATTCCTGCTTCTGCCGCAGGCTCTCCACGCCAGAGATTCCCACCGCCGATAACAAGGGCAATTTCAATGCCCAAATCATGTACTTCCTTGATTTCCTCTGCCATTTTTTGAACGGTTGAAATGTTAATTCCGATCCCTTTCTCACCAGCAAGAGCTTCACCTGATAATTTGATTAAAATACGTTTATATTTCGGGGCTACCATTTTTATTCTCCTTATTTTATCTGTACTATTTTACCATATTTTGAGATTTTTATATAGTCAAATTCTTTAAAAAATAAAAATTTCGATAAAAGGGAGAAGATAGTTTGCTATGCTATTTGAGCAACCAGCTATGGTGTCGTTCATTTATTATGCAACGAATATTGAAATCAGAAACTTTTGTCTCAGCTTCTTTGCCGTTTGTTTCATGTGTAAAAATCAGAACCTAAGCTAAAAAATCTAATAAAACCTGAGTGAAATCACTCGTTGAAAGCGCAGGAACACCTTCTATCTGACTAGCAAAATCATCTGTCATCTTTTGAAGTGCTAACGCTTTTTCAATCGCTTTTATAATAACTTGCGCAGCTTCGGACCATCCAATGTAATCAAACATCATGCAGGCAGACAATAAAAGTGAACAAGGATTTGCTTTATTTTGATCTGCGATATCAGGAGCCGTTCCATGCGTTGCTTCAAAAATAGCATGACCTGTTTCATAATTGATATTAGCTCCAGGAGCAATACCAATGCCGCCAACTTGAGCAGCCAGAGCATCACTAACATAATCTCCATTCAAATTTGTCAAAGCTACTACTTGAAATTTTTCAGGATTTAATAGAATTTGTTGTAAAAAATTATCTGCAATCACATCTGTCACAATCAATTGCCCAGCTGCTAATTCCTTTGCAAACTCCTTCTCGGCAAGCTCATAGCCCCATTTTCTGAAACCACCTTCTGTAAATTTTTGGATATTCCCTTTATGAACCAGAGTTACGTTTTTTACATTGGCAGATAGAGCATAATGAATCGCTGCACGAATCAACCGTTCACTTCCTTGGCGTGAAATTGGTTTAATGCCAATAGCACTCGTCTTCGGAAAACGAATTTTATCAATTCCCATTTCCTTTTGTAAAAATTGTATCACTTGTTGAGCCTCATCAGACTCACCTTCCCATTCAATTCCTGCATAAATATCTTCGGTATTTTCACGAAAAATTGTCATATTCGTCTTTTCAGGATGTCGCAGTGGGCTAGGAACGCCCGCAAAATACCGTACGGGACGTACACAAGCGTAGAGATCTAGTTCTTGACGCAAGGCAACATTTAAAGACCGAATGCCACCACCAACAGGAGTTGTAAGAGGACCTTTAATCGCAACTAAATGATGCTGGATTGTCGTTAAAGTCTCTTCTGGCAACCATTTTCCTGTCAAACGAAAGGCTTTTTCTCCCGCCAATATCTCTTTCCAAAAAATCTTTCTACTGCTTCCATAAGCTATCTCCACCGCTTTATCCAAGACAAGCTGTGCATTTTTCCAAATGTCATGCCCAATTCCATCACCTTCGATATAAGGGATAATGGGATTATCTGGAACTAGCAACTGCTTATTCACAAGACGAATTCTTTCTGCCATTTCATCTCCTCCCAATAGGAATATAATGTAAATTTTGAGCGCCAATATAATGAGAGCGAGGTCTAATCAACTTATTATTTTTGCGTTGCTCTTGAATGTGGGCAATCCAGCCAGACATTCGACTCATTGCAAAAATCAATGTATAAATACTACTGTCAATACCTAAAACATGATAAACCGTTGCTGAGTAAAAATCTACATTCGGTATTAAATGCTTGGTGTGCTTCATATAACGTTCGATTTCTTCTGAAATCTGGTACCAAATTTCTTTTTCTGTCCCCTTTGTCAATTCCTCTGCCATTTCTCGCAAATATTTTTCACGAGGATCCTGTGTTTTATAAACACGATGACCAAAGCCCATGATTTTTTCATGTGAGGCTAATTTTCGATCCAAATATGCATTCGTATCGCCCTCTGCTTTAATTTCCTTCAACATGTCAAAGACGCATTCATTGGCTCCTCCATGAAGTGACCCTTTTAAAGCGCCGATTGCCGCCGTCACACAAGAATAAATATCTGTTAAAGTGGAAGCACAGACCCGCGCTGCAAAAGTTGAAGCATTTAGCTCGTGATCTGCATGAAGAACCAGAGCACGATTGAAAGCTTGAATTTCTAATTCTGTTGGTTCCTTCCCATTTAACATATATAAAAAGTTCGCTGCAAATCCTAAATCTTTTCTCGGTTCAATCGGAGTTTGTCCCGACCTCAACCTTGTAAATGTTGCAATAATCGTTGGAATCTTAGCCATCAATTGAATACTTTGTTCATAAGTTGCTTCTAGAGACGTCTCTTCGGCATGGATATTATAGACTCCTAAAAGACTAACTGTAGAACGTAATACACTCATTGGATGCAGATGCTTGCGCGACTGGATGAGAATACATTGTTCCACCGCATCACTAATGGCATAGTTGGCACGTAAATTGTTCACAAAATGTTTCAATTCAATCTGAGTTGGTAAATGCAAATTCCAAAGTAGGTAAATAACTTCTTCAAAACTTGCATTATTCTCCATCAATTCGGAAATATTATAGCCTGCATAAGAAAGAGTATCATCTATAATCTGACTGATACGAGTCTCACAGGCAATCGTATCTTTTAAACCATTGCTTTGTGTCATTGTTTCACCTCTTGCAATTTCTTTCTAACCACCATTGGTAAAATTCCCCCATTTTCATAATAACGAATATCCGCGTCTGCATCAAAACGAAGACGTGCTTTAAATCGTGTGATTCGATCGCCTTCTTTTGCAATAACCGTTATGATTTGCCCTACCTGTGGCTCTTTCGGCAATTGAATATCAAACGTTTCTTTTCCAGTTAATCCAAGATTTTGAGCATTTTCGCCGTCCAAATATTGAAGAGGAAGAATGCCCATCATGACTAAATTGGAGCGGTGAATTCTTTCAAAACTTTCAGCTAAAACCACTTTAACACCCAAAAGATTTGCTCCTTTAGCTGCCCAATCACGACTAGAACCCATACCATAATCGCGACCTGCCAAAATAATCGTATCCACTTTTTCTTTCTTATAACACATAGCAGCTTCATAAATCGGCATCAGTTCACCCTTATACTTTGTATAACCACCAAGTTTTCCAGCTGCTAGTTCATTTTTTATCCGAATATTGGCAAAGGTGCCTCTCATCATCACTTCATGATTCCCGCGACGACTACCATAAGAATTAAAGTCTTGATAGCTTACACCATGTTCCTCTAAATATGATGCTGCTGGACTATTTCTAGCAATATTTCCTGCTGGAGAAATATGGTCTGTCGTAATCGTATCTCCAAATTTTGCTAAAACAGCCAGATTTTTCAACGGTTGAATGCTTGTATCATCTCCCAAGCCATCAAAGTAAGGAGGATTTTGTATATAAGTAGAGGCTTGATTCCAGTGATAGATTTTCGATTTTGTTGTTGGAATTTGATTCCATTTTTCACTATCAGTAAAAACATGCTCATACTCTTTTTTAAACAAACTACTGGTAACGTATTTTTGTACATAATCTGCTACCAAATCATGATTTGGCATAAGATCCATGAAGTAAACAGGTAGTCCATTCCTATCATATCCAAGCGGTTCACTTGTTAAATCAATATTTGTATTCCCAGCTAAAGCATAAGCGACCACCAGTGGCGGACTAGCTAAAAAATTTGCTTTAACCAAAGGATTGATTCGTCCTTCAAAATTCCGATTACCTGATAAGACTGCACTAGCAAGTAAATCCGTATCCATAATTGCTTTTGCCACTTCTGGTAACAAATTTCCAGAATTGCCAATGCAAGTGGTGCAGCCATATCCAACAACATTAAAAC
>ERZ791834.1015-NODE-1015-length-15278-cov-2.28096_pt1 | contig 15278 bp, 16 predicted proteins | sample MGYA00510293_ERZ791834 | MGnify/ENA primary metagenome ERZ791834 (study PRJEB30046, sample SAMN00715253) | human gut metagenome | study: EMG produced TPA metagenomics assembly of the A metagenome-wide association study of gut microbiota in type 2...
TACATCTCTAGGCAAATAAAGTATTTATTAGAATATATGTAGAAAGGAATGTGAGATTTATATGAAGATAATAGATAAAGTATGGGTCTTTGATTATTTAATGGAAATTTTTATGATCATGACCATGGTTTGTGGTCAAAGCTTACTTACAAATTCTTTAAATCCTTTAGGATATATTAGTATTCATATTAGTTTTATTATTTATTGTTTATTTTATTTTTTACCTATTTTATATTTTATTGCCTTATGGAATAGTGATGTCATAGATTATCGAAAAAATATAATTCTACTTATTATCTTATTTATCTTTAATAAATTATTTCATGGAAATCAAGTTCAACTTTCTTTTCCATTACCTGCTATAGATTTTTATGTAGTTATTTGTTTAATTATAACGATAGTATTTTATATAAGGAGAAAAAATGATGAAAGTAAAACTTATTTTAAGTCTTGATGAATTAGAAAAAGCATATAAGGAATATAAAAAAGCCTTTCGTTTTTCTGGGTTATTCTTTGGTATTCATCAAGAAATAATGGAAGATAAAGATTTTGAAAAATATTTATATTTTTCAAGTGATAAAGTTGAATGTTATGATATAGAAAAACATAAGCTTTTTGAAATAGACTATGATGATTTTTATGAAGTTGATCTATCTTTAAAACAAAAGGTAGTTTGTATGTTAGTAACAACAAGAAATCAACAATATTCTTTTGAATGTAAACAAGATGCACGTTTTTTACAAATAATTGATCTTTTTAAACAAAAGAAAATAAGATATATAGATAGAAATCATTTTATTTCAATCAAGCGATAATCATTGAAAGAAGGGAAATTTACCCTTCTTTTTCATTTAATGAATAAATCTTAATAGAATGAAAACAGGAGGGATAAAATGATTTATTCGCTTATTGTACTAACAGCAGGCTTTTTTGTTTTAGTGAAAGGAGCAGATTGGTTTGTAGATGGAGCATCTTCACTAGCAAGTATTTTTCATGTTTCTCAATTAGTTATTGGATTGACGATTTGTGCGATGGGAACCAGTTTGCCAGAGGCAGCTGTTTCATTAGTAGCAGGGTTAAATGGAAATTCAGGAATTACCATTGGGAATGTTGTTGGAAGTAATATTTTAAATATTTTGATTGTTTTAGGAATGAGCGCTTTGATTACAAAAATAAAGATTGAAAAATCAACATTGTTCATTGAAATTCCTTATATGTTGCTTTCATGTCTTGTTTTACTTGTTATGGGAAAAAGTCAACAAGTTGTATCGTTTCAAGAAGGACTTATTTTAATTGGTATGTTTATCATTTATTTACTTTATTTGTTTTGGCTGTCACAAAAAGAAAGTGAGGAGGAAGTCTTTCCACAATACTCTTTTATAGGATGTGTGTTGTTGATTGGTTTAGGCATCTTTTTTGTCATGATTGGTAGTCAACTGGTTGTTAAAGCAGCCACTCAAATAGCTTATTGGTTACATTTTTCTCAAAGATTCATCGGTTTAACGATTGTTGCTTTTGGAACATCATTGCCTGAATTAGTAACCTCTTTACAGGCAGCTAGAAAAGATCATGCGGGTATTGCGATTGGAAATATTGTCGGAAGTAATATTTTTAATATTTTATTTATTGCTGGAGGTGTTTCTTTAATTTGTCCAGTACCTTTTGAAAGTAAATTTATGGTAGATATGTTTGTAGCTATAGGAAGTGGTTGTTTATTATGGCTTTTAACGATTTATCGACATGAATTAAATAGAATAGGTGGTCTTTTGATGTTACTTTCCTATGTAGTGTATTTAATCTATTTGTGTTAAATGGAAAGGAGAAACATAGAATGATATAGGTGATATAATGAAATTGTTGATTAGTTTTTTGATGATTTTTCAAATGATTTGTACCAATGTCGAGTTTTATGGAAAGAGTTATATTGTATATGATAGTTTAAATCAATATGTTGTAGAAGGCAGAAATATAGATTATTTACAAAGTGTTGCTTCAATTTCTAAAATTATGACATCGTTGTTATTGAAAATAGTCGCTTAGATAAAAAGATTACGGTTGATGAAACGATTAATAAAGCCTATGGGAGTTGTGTCTATATACATATAAAAGATCGAATTACGATTCAAGATCTTTTATATGGTTTAATGCTTCGAAGTGGGAATGACTGTGCTTTAATGCTGGCTAAAAGTGTTGGTGGAAGTGTTGATCGTTTTGTGGAAATGATGAATGAAAAAGCTAGAGATATAGGAATGAAACAGACACATTTTTCTAATCCTTCAGGTTTAGATGAAGAAGATGAAGGAAATTTATCAACAGTTAAAGAAATGGCGATACTTTATCGTTATTGTTGCCAAAATCCTCTTTTTAATCAAATTGTTAAAACAAAAGAGTATAAAAGACTAGATGGAAAAGGTTATTGGCATAATAAAAATCGTCTTTTAAAAGAATATCCTTATTGTGTTGGTGGTAAAACAGGTTTTACCAAAAAAGCCAAAAGAACATTGATTACACGAGCTATAAAAAAACAAGTTGATTTAATTATTGTTACTTTTAATTGTGGAAATGATTTTGAGTTTCATCAAAAAAAGTATGAGGAATGTTTTAAAAATTATGAAAAACTTGTGTTGTTTGATAAAGGGGTTAGAAATATTGAAGGAAACAGGTACTTGTTTGAAAATGATTTGTTGATGTCAAAAGAAAAGGATGAAAGTGTAAGTTATTTGATTCATAATGAAGAAATGTTTATTTATAGAAATCAAACGTATATTAAAAAAATTAAATTAAAGAGATATCGGTTTAGAGATTTTTATTTAATGATCTTAAAGGATCTAGTTTATGAATAAGATTTTTCATTATGGGATTATTCTTTTTATTATTGTTGGTTTGATTTTTAATAAACAAGAAGCCATGTTAAAAGCTCTTTTACAAACACCTTTTGATGTCTTTGAACTTTGTAAAACACTTATTTTAAGTATTTGTTTATGGAATGGTTTATTAAAAATAATTCAGGCTTCAAATATGATGAATCATTTAAATTTTCTATTTAAACCCCTATTACGTTGGATCTATGGACGATGTATTCAAGATGAACAAATCTATCAAGCACTATCTTCAAATTTGATTGCTAATCTATTAGGACTTGGAACACTTGCTACAATGAGTGGTTTACAAGCAATTTCTAAATTAAAAGAAAAGAATTATCCTCTTCAAATAAAAATACTAGTAGTAATCAATACGGCAGGGTTTTCTATTTTACCAACTACCATGATGACAATTAGACAAAATTATCATAGTCAAAATATTTTAGCTTTTTATCCTTATAGTTTATTTATTGGTTTTTCAATTACAATTATAGGAATTGTTATTATTAAGGTGATTGAACATGTCTAATTTAATTCTACTTATTATTTTATGGAGTTTTTTAGAATGTGCTTATAAAAAAATACCTATTTATGAAGAATTTATTACAGGAGTCAAAGAAGGAATGCGTTATTTAATGATTCTTTTTCCTTCTATAATGCTTCTTACTTTATGGGTCAATCTTTTTTTAAGTAGTGGTTTTATCTCTTTAATAGGTACTTTCTTTATTCGATTTTTTTCAATTCCCCTTGATTTATTATTAATGGCTTTTACAAGACCAATAAGTAGTCAAACTTCTCTTATTATTTTAAAAAGAATTTATGATCATTATGGAATAGATCATCTTTATAGTTTAATGGGATCTATTTTACAAACAGGAAGTGATACAACTTTATATGTTGTTTCTTTATATTATGGAAGTATTCATTTAAAGAAGTATAGCTATACATTATGGTTAGGCTTTTTCTTAGATTTTCTTTCATTTGTTTTTATGCTTTGTTTTTATTATTTAGGAATGATTTCGTAAGTTTTTAATATATTGGAATAAAAGGAGTTATGATAATGGAAACGAAACAAATTCTTAAAGATATTGGTAAAAGATGTCAAGGTGATATTTATTTAGGAATCGTTGGACCTGTAAGAAGTGGGAAATCGACTTTTATTAAAAGATTTATGGAAATGGCGGTTATTCCTTATATTGAAGATCCTGATGTAAAGATAAGAACGATCGATGAACTTCCACAATCAGGAAAAGGCAAAATGATTATGACTGTAGAACCTAAGTTTATACCGAATCAAGCCGTTAAGATAGATTTACAAGATGATTTTAAAATCAATGTACGTTTAGTTGATTGTGTAGGATATGTGATTGAAGGGGCAAGTGGTTATCAAGATGACAGTGGGATACGTCTTGTTAAAACACCATGGTATAATGAAAGTATACCTTTTGATCAAGCAGCTAAAATTGGAACAAAAAAGGTTATTCAAGATCATTCAACGATTGGAATCGTTGTTACTAGTGATGGTAGTTTTCTAGATATTGATGAACAAAGTTATCACAGTGCAACAAAAGAAATCATTCAAGAGTTGCAAGATATAGGGAAACCATTTATTGTGATTGTCAATAGTAAAGATCCTTCAAGTTCAAAGTGTCAAAATGTTGTTGAAAGTTATCAAAAAGAATACGATGTACCAATCATTGCTATTGATACAACCAACATGTTAGAAACTCAAATCGTGCATCTTTTACAAGAAGCACTTAATGAATTTGGAATTCATGAAGTGAAAATTGAAGTTCCACGTTATATTGCAATGTTAAATCAAAAACATTGGTTAAAACAAACATTAGATGAAGCACTAAAAAATTCATTAGTAGAAATCAAAAAAATAAAAGATGTCAAACATCTTACAGAAGGTATTGAATCGTATGACTTTGTTAAAAGAGCTTATTTAAAAAGTGTCGATACATCTCATTCTTCAGCGACGATTCGCATTGAAGAAAGAAATGGTTTATATGATGAATTACTAACAAATATTGTTGGTTATGAAGTAGATCGTTCTTCTATTCTTGCCTTGTTACAAGAATTGATGACTATCAAGGATGAATATGATGGTATTTCGAATGCCCTTAGTATGGTAAGACAAACAGGTTATGGTTATGCGATTCCTCGTTTAGAAGAAATAGAATTATCAAAACCAGAAATTATTAAACAAGGTTCTAGATATGGAATGAAGTTAAAAAGTAAAGCAGCAACCACTTATATGATTAAAATTGATATTGAAAGTACATTTGAACCAATTATTGGTTCAAAGCAACAAGCTTTATTGATTATTTAAATCATAATGGAAATGATAAGGAAGCTATTTTTTCATGTGATGTTTTTGGTAGGAAATTAGGTGATTTAATAGAAGAGGGGATGTATTATAAATTGAATATGATCCCAGAAAACGCAAGTTTAAAAATACATGATATATTGTCAAAAATTGTAAATAAAGGTAAATCAAATGTGATCGCAATTGTTTTATAATTTTTTAAAAAAGTTCTTTAAAAATCTCTTGAAACAACGTTTTTTAGATGCTATACTAACCTAGTATTTTTATTATTGCGGGGTGTGAAAATGAATAAGAAAGAATTAGTTGAATCAGTTTCAATAGAACGTAATTTAACAAAAAAAGAAGCAGAACTACTTGTAGATACTGTGTTTAATACGATTACTAGAAGCGTTGTTGAAGGAGATAAGGTACTTATTTCTGGATTTGGTACTTTTAAAGTCAATGATCGTAAAGCTAGAAAAGGAATTTCTCCTAAAACTCAAGAAGAAATGATTATTCCTGCTAGTAAAACAGTGACATTTAAACCTAGTAACAGATTAAAAGATGCTATGAATTAAGCATCTTTTTCATTTTCTGTTCATAATAGAAGTGTAAACTATAAATTGAGGTGAATAAAATGTTTAATTATTACTATTATACAAATTCTTATTATATGTTAGGGAATATACTTGTTCTAGTTGGTGTTGCTTTGATGGCACTTGCACAAATGAAAGTTTCAAGTGCTTATAATAAATATTCAAAGGTTCAAAATAGCAGACATTTAACGGGCTATGATGTAGCGCGAGAAATTCTTGATCAACATGGTTTGTCTTCTGTTCAAATCTTTGAAGTTCAAGGACGTTTAAGTGATCACTATAATCCAAGTAATCAAACATTACATCTATCTCGTGATATTTATCATGGGACAAGTATTGCTTCACTTGCGGTAGCTGCTCACGAATGTGGACATGCACTTCAACATCAAGAAGGTTATAGACCATTGACATTTAGAAATGCTATCGTTCCTGTATGTAACTTTTCTTATAATTTAGGATGGGTTGCCATTATGATTGGTCTTTTTATGGGAAGAACATCTATTGCTTGGATTGGTGTTTTACTTACAAGCTTAATGTTATTATTTCAAATTGTTACCCTTCCAGTTGAATTTGATGCATCTTCTAGAGCTTTGAGTATTTTAAATGATCGTTATTTAGTTCAAGATGAATATTTTGGAGCTAAAAAAATGTTAACAGCTGCAGCGCTAACCTATGTTGCAGGAATGTTATCGACCCTTCTTTCATTACTTAGAATTGTCTTAGTTGTTTTAGGAAATGATCGAGGAAGAGACTAAGCCAAAAGGCTTTTTCTTTTTGTTTAAAAAGGTTATAATAAGGTAGCATGGAGGAATAATGTATGAAAGCTTTTTTTAGAAAACATCGTTTTAAAATCGTGTTAACATTTTTAGTTATTGTTTTTGTATATATATGTTTTTACATGCTTTGGGTACATGTTCCTTACACAAAGCATAAAAATGATTTAGTAAGTATACAAGAAGAAATATGTAGTCAATATCATTATGACTATGATGACTATTTTAATGCTTATCAAAATAAGAAAATAAATTATATTGTTAAAGTAAAAAATAAAAAGAAAACAATGTATGTTGTATGTAATAAAAAATTAAAAAAGGTGGATACTTTTGAAGGTGAAACTATTTCTAAAAAAGAAGTGAAGAATGCTTTTGTTCAAAAATATCAAGTAAATCCAACAAAAGTAGAGATAGGATATGAAAATGATCAATTTGTTTATTGTTTAACTTATAAAGGAAAGGATACTTTATTATATGCGTTTTATTCTTTAGATAATGGAGAATTTTTGAAAGCATATAAATTATAAAAAGATATGATTAAATATTTAAAAGATTTAGAATGTATAAATTTAGAAAGATTATTACTTTTAAGAGGGAAAGAACTCTCTTTGACAGATGAAGAATGTCATATATTACTATTGATTGATACTTTTGTTACGTTGCATAAAAAAATGATTACACCTTCATTATTATTAAAATATTCATCACTTACTCCTCATGAAATGGATCATATTTTAGATTCTCTTTTAAAGAAAAAATGGATTTTTAATAAAAATGGAGCGATATGTTTAAATCATTTTGAAGAAAAACTTTTAGAAAATAAAGAAGCTCCAGTAGAAGAAAAAATGAATATGATTGATGTTTTTGAAGAACAATTTGGTAGACCATTAACACCGATGGAATTTGATAGTATTAAAGAGTGGGTTCAAAGCGGTTATAGTGAAGAAATGATTTTAAAAGCTTTAAAAGAAGCTGTTAAAAGTCAAGTTTTAACTTTAAGATATATTGAAGGTATTTTAATTAATTGGGCTCAAAATGGAGTTAAAGAAAGATATATTGATGAAAAACCACAAGAAAGAAAAGTAAAAGAAAGTCATTATCATTGGTGGGAAGATGAATAAAGAAAAAACAAACAAAGTATTAGATTACTTTGAAGAACTCTTTCCTGACGCTCATTGTGAACTCAATCATCAAAATGTCTTTGAACTTTTAGTAGCTGTCATGCTTTCAGCACAAACAACTGATAAAAAAGTCAATCAAGTGACGGCTTCACTTTTTAAAAAGTATCCTACTGTTGAATCTTTTGCTTTAGCATCTTTGGAAGATCTACAAAATGATATTAAAATAATTGGACTTTATAGAAATAAAGCTAAAAATTTAAAGAAAATGGCACAGGTTTTACTTGAAGAATACAATGGTGAAGTGCCAAAAACAAGAAAAGAATTAGAAGGTTTACCAGGAGTAGGTAGAAAAACAACGAATGTTGTTTTATCTGTTGGTTTTGATGAACCTGCATTTGCTGTTGATACACATGTTGAACGGATTTCTAAAAGATTAGGCTTTGCTAAAAAAGATGATACAGTAAATGATGTTGAAAGAAAGGTTTGTCGTTCTATTCCTAGAGATAGATGGAATAAAGCACATCATCAGTTCATATTCTTTGGTAGATATTTTTGTAAAGCGCAAAATCCAAATTGTAAAGAATGTCATTTATATGATATGTGTAAAGATAAAATAAAAGAAGTGAGAAAATAAGCATGGATCAAAATATTCAAAAAATATTAGAAATAAAAAATAAAAAAATGCAAAAAGCATTTAATCAAAATCATATTGAATTACTTTTTTTAGATAACAAACAAGAATTATTAAATTATTTAGATTCTTTACTTAAAGATGATCAAACAGTAGGTGTTGGTGGTTCAATGACTTTATTTGAAACAGGAGTTATTAATTATTTAAGAAATAAACCCGTTCGTTTTTTAGATCGTTATCAAGAAGGTCTTTCTAGAGATGAAATTGAAGATGTTTTTCATCAATCATTACTCGCTGATGTTTATTTAACAAGTTCAAATGCAATCGATAGAAATGGAAATCTTTATAATATTGATGGAAATGGGAATCGAGTAGCAGCAATGATTTATGGTCCTAAAAAAGTGATTGTGATTGTTGGCATGAATAAGATTTTTGATGATGAAGATTCAGCTATTCAACATATTAAAAACATATCATGTCCAGCTAATGCATTACGTTTACATAAGAACACACCATGTGTTCAAGTTGGAAAATGCGTAGATTGTCAAAGTGACGATCGTATATGTAGTGCTTATGTGAAGATTGCAAGGCAACCGTTAAGTAGAATGACGGTGCTTGTTATAAATGAAGAATTAGGATATTAGGGGGTAATACTATGTTTGAAAAAGTAAATATTCAAGATTTAAAGTTTAATCCTTTTGATGAAATTAGTAATCATTGGGTACTTATTTCAGCTAAAAAAGATGGAGTTGTTAATACAATGACAGCAAGTTGGGGACAACTTGGACATTTATGGGGTAAAAATGTAATGACTGTTTATATTCGACCTCAAAGATATACGAAAGAATTTGTAGATGCCGGAGATTATTTTACTGTTACTCTATTTGATGGTTATAAAAAGGAACTAGGTGTTTTAGGTTCTAAATCTGGTAGAGATGGCGATAAAATTGCTGAAGTTTCTTTTGATATAGAGGAAGTAGAAAATCAACCAACTTTTAAACAAGGTAAGATGGTATTTGTATGTAAGAAAATTTATAGTGATATGATTGATCCAAAATGTTTTTTAGATGCCTCTTTAGATGAAAGATGGTATCCTCAAAAAGATTATCATCAAAGATATATTGGTGAAATTATTGCTGTTTATGAAAATAAATAAGAGTTAAAAGAGGTTCGAATGAACCTCTTTTATGCGTCTGAACGTTCAAATTTATTTTTCATTGAAAGACTTAATTCGTTTAAAACAAGTGAAATTGTTTTATTTGTTTCTTCTTTTAACATATCAGCTATTTCTTGATTGGCTTGATGTTTAAGTTGAAGTTGTTTGTTTAAATCGTTTTCTTTTTGTAAAAGTTCATCATAGGTGTTTATTAAGTGATGCCCTTTAGCCATAACATTTTTTTGATAACGTTCAATATGAATAGATGATTTTTTATAAGAAGCATCTGCCATAGCAGCAATTAAACGACTTGACCAATAGAAATTATCTGTAGAAACAGTATCTGTTGTATTAGATAAATAATCTGGTGTTTCACTGATACTTCCATAGAAAGGAACCAATGCGTTAAAGACATTTGATGCATAGGCAATCCATTCAATTGCTTGGAAAGACTTAGGTACATCATTCCTTAATTGAATAACTGATAAAAAGTCATTACGATTAATTCCTATAGGACGGTACATTCCTTTTTTTGATAAATCTCCATATGTTTTATAAGGGTCAAAATCAGTTCCTTGGAAATGTAAAGATAAAACATATTTAACATCTTCTACTGTAATTTTCTTTTCTGGTACTTGTGACCATGGAATATCATCATCAAATGGTTGATGATTAAATGTATGTGGATTAAAATATCTTTCAATATCATAAGCACGTGGTGTATTGTAAATATGATCAGAATCATCATGACTTCCAAATGTGTCACGAGCATTAAATTTAGAATTTAAAGAAAGATCTAGATGATATTTTTCTATGAATTCTTTCATATCTGAAGAACACATATGATTTTTCTTGGAAGTAAGTGCATCTTCTAAATCAAAATTATCAATACCAAATTGATTAGGCATAGCTACATAGTGATCATCTGGAACTTTTTTAGCTATCCAATGATGTCCACCAATTGTTTCTAACCACCATATTTCATTTTGATCTTGAAAGGCAATTCCATTCATTTCATAGGTACCATATTTCTCTAATAGTTGACCTAATCTTTCAACACCTTCACGGGCACTATGAATGTAAGGTAAAACAATATAAACAATATCTTCTTCTCCAATTCCACCAGGAATATTGTTTTCTTGATCATATTCTACTAATGGATCAGCCCCTAATACTCTTGGATTTGAGGTAATTGTTTCTGTTGCTGTCATTGCAATATTTTCTTCATTAATACCGCTGGCAGCCCAAATTCCTTTTCCTTTAACCGCATTAGGCATTGCTGTATAAGACATAGGATGGTCTGGTAAATCAATTTCTAAATGTGAAATAACTGTTTTATATTTTCTTTTTTGTTCTTTTGAAGAAATGACAATAAATTTTTTAGGTGTAAAACCATTAGCTCCAGAATCATCATTTCTAGCAATCATTGTAGAACCATCATAGGATGCATTTTTTCCTACTAATAATGTTGTACAAGACATAAAATTCCCCCTTTATGTTTTTATATTATAATACAAAAAAAGGGAAATGCATCCCTTATGATTGATATTTAATGGTAAATTGACTTCTACCATTTCTTTTAGAATGATAAAGAGCCTCAACAGCTTCTTTAAAAGCTTCATCAAAAGTTAATGATGTATTAAATGCATAAATACCCATACTCATAGAAAAACGAAGACGATTATGAGATAAAGTAATTTCATCTAAATGATTCATTAATTCTTTACATAAATAATTTAAATCATTTTGAATATTTTTCACAAAGATAACAAATTCATCTCCACCCAATCTAATTACAATATCATCTTGATTTGTATAAAACAATAAATACTTAGCTAGTGAAATTAATAATTCATTTCCTGATAAATGACCATAAGTATCATTAACTTCTTTAAAATCAATATCTAAAACAATTAAAGCATTTTTTTGACCAGGATGATGCTTAATATATTCATTAACAATATATTTTCCAGCTTCTAAATTATATAAATGAGTAAGAGAATCTCTTTGAGCTCTTTGTTTTAAAGTATTTTGTTCATGCCAACGATGCGTAATATCTGAAGCTGTTGCTAGTATGATTTCAGGGTCATCATTTGAATTATAAATAGTAGTAGCATCTAATGATTTAACATAATAATCTTTTGAATTTCTTTGATGTTCTCTAAAAATAATTGGTCCTTTACTTTTTTGAGTAAATAAATCAACTATTTTTTGCTTATCTTCTTCAAAGACAGTAGATTTTGAAGAAGTAACATAATCTAAATAATGATCATAAATTCTTTTTTTAGATTGATCTAAAATATCAATAATCATGCGATCTTCATGAATATGATATTCTAATATAGAAATAGAATTATCTTTTAATGCCATTTGATATTTTTCTTTTTCAATTAATGAATTTAATTCTCTATTTTTAATAGACGTAATATCACTTATACAACTTTGAACACGCACATCTTTTTGTAAATTAAAAATAAATTGTCCTTGATCATAAACCCATAAATAACTATGATCTTTTCTTCTAATACGATACTCTAATTGATGTCTTTCAAGAGAAGAGACGTCTTTTGAAAGTGTTTCAATGACATGATAAACATCATTTTTATGAATACAATTAATCCACTGATTTTGTACATCGTTTAAAAATTCTTCTTTACTATGATATAAAAGTAGATTTAATAAATGGTCATTTACATCGATAATTGTTAGATTTTTATCTAATTTAAAAGAACATATAGGTAATGAAAAAGATTTTTCTTTTTCATGAGATATGTTATTTCCTATAGAAGTATGAAGAAGTTCTATTTGATTATTTTTAAGTACAATACTATAAAAATATTGAGTTGTTGCTTGATATTCTTCCATATGAAGAATAAAACTACCTTCAATTACACATACTGAATCATTTTGATAAATAATATTTGTATTAAATTCATCAATAAAGAATGTAAATTGATTAGATTTGTATTGCTTTAAATGATTAATAATATCATCATATGTTAATACACCTTCTGTATTTAAACCCATGGCTTTGATATTTTTAGATAAATAGGGTAGTAATTGTTCAATATCTTGATTATTAAAAATCATTTCTAGAATATTTTTTGTATATGTTTCATAATTTTCAATAGCCATTTTCTTTTTCCTCGCTATCTTATTATAACATTATCTAAAATAAAAACCATTCATTTAAACAAATGAATGGTTTTTCGTTAAGATACTGTAAAATGAATGGTTTTTTCAACAGATGCTGAACCATTAGATTCTAAGAATTTAATAGAATATGAACGTCCATGACTTAAATTAGAAAATGTAGCGCTATGATGGTTAACAGATGAAAGTACATTTCCATTTTGATCATATAAAGCAATTGTCACACTATGACCTTGACCTTGAACTGAAATGCTTGCTTGAATAGAGGTTGATGAAATAGTTGCCCCATCATTTATTTGACCACTATCACAAGAAAGTGATGCATTTACTGTTGATAAATTAATAGATAAATCTTTTTCTATTTGATTAGATGTACGTTCTGGTGCTCTTTCATAACTATAGAAACCAATTACTTTTACATTTTGATTGACTGTATAGTTCAGTGTTCCACTTGAAGTAGAGAAGTTTTCTCGATGAAGTTCTTGACCATTTTGATCTTGGACGACAACTGTATAAACAACTTTACCAAATGTTTTCGTTGCATCATTAGCGTTTTCATCAGTAACGGCGTTTTCAGGATTATATGGAGCAAAGTTAAAGGTAATACTTTGACCACTTAAACTTACATCAAATGAAGAAAGTCCAGCTAAATTAAAGACATCACTATCAACGCTTTGAGCAGGGGCAGTTCCTTTTTTAAACCAAGCTTGAATAATCATATCTTCGCTCATTCCTTCACTTGGTGAAACATATGGATAAATACCTTTGACCATCGCTGCTTGTTCAACATCATCTGGTTGATCAGGATAAGATTTTTGACTTCCTTTACTTTGTAAATGATTTAAAAGTGTTTGAACAACTTTACCAGGATAAGCTTTATATTGACTCGTTGTTTTACCTTTATCAATACCTTCTTTACCAAATCCCATCCATACAGAACAGATATAGTCAGATGTATAAGCTGACATCCATAAATCACGGCTTTTTCCAGCCATACCATTTTTAGCACTGCTTGACCAGTTAGATGTTCCCGTTTTAGCCCCGACATTATTAATACCAGAAACGTAAGCATAATTACCACTACCATTTTTTGTATAATCAAGCATGACTTGTCTTACCATAAAAGCACTTGCTTTTGAATAAGCACTTTGTTTTGCATTATTTTGGATTTCTTCATCGATATTAAAGGTTTCTCCAGTTTGTACAACCTCTACATAATTGATTGTATGACTTTCTGTATAAAGACCATTATTAGAAATAGTAGCGTAAGCTCCTGCCATTTCAAGTGGGGAAATACCATAAGACCAACCACCAATGGCACTTGCTAGACCAATATTTTCTTTATTCATTGAAATACCAATAGATTCCATCGCTTCTTGGATTTTATCACTACCAATTTTTTGTTGGACTTCATCAAATGTTTTAATAGCTGGTATATTCCATGAATTTTCAAGAGCGTTTTCAACTGTTACTAAGCCATGGAATTGACGATCCCAGTTTTTAAATTTACCATTATAGTAATCATCATCATTAATTGAATGTCCTGTAGACCAATCAAGATTTTCAAAAGCAAGTCCATAATCCAAAAATGGTTTTACAGATGAACCAGGTTGTTGTTTTTGTGTAGCATAATTATAATTACCAAAGTTATAATTACGTCCACCAATGACAGCGACAATACGACCATCTTGGCTTGATTGAACAGCACCACCCATACGCATATCTTCATCACTATAATCATATTTTTCACCATTACCAATAGCAGCAGCTAAAGCTTGGGTTTCACTATTACAATATGTATAGATATTCATTTGTGTTTTTAAAGGATCTAATCCTGTTCTTTTCTTTACTTCATCTGTTACGATATCTACATAAGCTGCATTAACGGAACTGTTTGTAATTTTAGATGAGCATAACATGTTTTCAACCTTCACGTTTTTGGCGTCATCACATTCTTTTTGAGTGATATAACCATGCTTCACCATAAGATTTAAAATTGTATTACGTCTTTTCGTAGCGTTATTTAAACAATAATAAGGATCATAGTTATAAGGTGAATTTAAGCTACCTGCAAGCATGGCTGCTTCTGGAAGTGTTAATTCACTTACATCCTTATTAAAATAATATTTTGTAGCAGCAGCAATCCCAATTGAGCTTGTACTTCTACCAAAATAAATCTTATTTAAATAAAGAGTTAAGATTTCTTCTTTACTTAAAGCTTTATCTGCTTGAATAGCAAGAATAATTTCACTAAATTTACGTGAGTAAGTTCTTTGAGCATCAGGGAAATATGTTTTCTTGATTAACTGTTGAGTAATGGTAGAACCACCACCTGTAATATCTCCCGCTTTTAAGTTAGATAATGCCGCTTTAACAATACGTGGTAAATCAAAACCATTATGTTCAAAGAAACGAGAATCTTCAGCAGCTACAATGGCATCTACTAAAACTTGTGGTAAGTCATCATAGGTCACATTTTTTCGTGTACCGTTTTCTTGACTACCATAAGTGTACATAATATCACCATTACTGTCATACATGACACTTGCTCCAGAGGATAACAGTTTTTTAGAATCAAAAGTAGCTGTATCCTTATATACACTATAACCAAATATACATGCAAAAACTAAGATTAAACAAAGAATAAGCATTGTTACTACTTGAATGATTTTTTTT
>ERZ791834.1017-NODE-1017-length-15255-cov-4.77605_pt1 | contig 15255 bp, 15 predicted proteins | sample MGYA00510293_ERZ791834 | MGnify/ENA primary metagenome ERZ791834 (study PRJEB30046, sample SAMN00715253) | human gut metagenome | study: EMG produced TPA metagenomics assembly of the A metagenome-wide association study of gut microbiota in type 2...
GAAAGCTATTTAAAGCATTTATTATTTTAATTTACAGACTTTTCTTCACACCCTCTCTCCATATTTTAAAACCCATCTAGCAAAATCTTTTCCATATAAAATAGTTACTGATTTTTCTTTCTTTTTTTCAAGTAATTCTTTATTTAATTTCTCTAACTTTTCATTAAATTCTTCACCTATACTTGTTGCAGTTGTCATTATTATTCCAAGGTCTAAGCTATCATCATACTCAAAAATATTTTTCATGTCCTTTATTGCTTGATCATAATTGATAATTCCTTCATAAGATTTTACTTGAATAGCACATTTCTTTTGTGAATAATTTCCAAAAACATCAGTATTTTCATAATCAAATAAGATATCTCCACCTTTATCTGATGTTCCTGATTTTCTGCTAATATTTTTTATTTCTGGAATTTCTCCTAAAACTTTCACTATTAATTCTTCCAAATATTTTCCCACATGATAATGTTGAAGTTCTTCACAAATGCTTTCTAAATATGGATTTATTTTTTCATTTATACAATTAAGTAATCTACTTTCACTAGAAGCAAGTTCCCCTGTAATTTTTTTATCATCTATATCTTGTAAAAGATTATAAAATTTATCTTCTAAATATATCCTCCAATATTTTCCTTGCAATCCAAATCTTCTAGTTAAATCTGATGGAATATTTTTATCATTTCTATTAAATGTTCTTATACTCTCCTTATCAATTAGCAAACAATGACTTCCATCTGATTTATATTTTTCCCAATTCCAAAAATATTCTCCTGTAACCTTGGCTACTGTACACTCTCCATACTCTGGAACATTAATATATACAATATAATCTTTTTCTTTGATACTTAACATAAAATTAGCTTTCCAACAATCTTTTTCAATTTCAGTTAAATTTTCCCAACCAAATTTCTTTATTTTACTTTCTATCTCTTTCAAATTTCCTTCTTTTGAATAAGACCAAGTAAAACGAGCTACTCCTTCATCTTTTAATGAATTATAAACCTCTTTTGCAATATCTACTCTTAAAGCATAAATACTCATTTATTTCCTCCTTATTTTAGTATTTTCTACCTTAAACGCTTTTAATGCAATATTTCAGCTAGAAAATATATCAAAATTTCTACTTACAACTTTTAGAGCATGAGCTACAATTTCCATTGCAACCTTTACCCTTTTTTTTATTTCTATATATATACACAAGAGAAAAAATCAGATATATAAAAATTACACCTAATAAAATTATACTAAATAGATTCATACCTCTCTCCTAAAGAATCATTCCAATAATTCTTATAATAAATGCCACTATCCAAGCTATTAAAAATTGTCCTAGAGCTACTATTGTTGCCCATTTTCCACCAAGTTCTTTCTTAACTGATGCCACTGCTGCTATACATGGAGTATATAATAGACAAAATACTAATAAACTTGCTGCTCCTGTTGTACTTAACATATCCAATAGAGTTTTTGTATCTCCAAATAAAACTGACAATGTAGAAACTACACTTTCCTTCGCCATAACTCCACTTATTAGAGCAGTTGAAATTCTCCAATCTCCAAAACCTAAAGGTTTAAAAATAGGTGCTATCCAACCAGCAACTTTTGCTAAGATGCTATTGTGAGAACTTTCTACAACATTAAAATGAATATTGAATGTTTGTAGTACCCATATTACAATAGTTGCCACAAAAATAACTGTAAAGGCTCTTTGTAAGAAATCCTTTGCTTTCTCCCATAATAGATGAGCAACATTTTTTGTTCCAGGCATACGATAATTAGGTAACTCCATTACAAATGGTACTGCTTCCCCTTTAAACAGAGATTTTTTCATTAAAAGAGCCATTAATATTCCTACAAATATTCCTATAAAATATAGTATTACCATTACTAAAGCTCCATATTTTGGAAAAAATAGTGCTGTAAAAAATCCATATATTGGAAGTTTAGCTGAACAACTCATAAAAGGAGTAAGCAATATTGTCATTTTTCTATCTCTCTCTGATGGTAGAGTACGGCTTGCCATTACCCCAGGAACTGTACAACCAAAACCTACAAGCATGGGAACAATACTTCTTCCTGAAAGTCCTATCTTTCTTAAAAGTTTATCCATTACAAAGGCTACTCTTGCCATATATCCGCTGTCTTCCAGCAAAGACAGGAAGAAGAAAAGAGTTACTATAATTGGTAAAAATCCTACTACACTTCCCACCCCATTAAAGATACCATCAATAATTAGAGAACGTAGCACCTCATTTACATTTCCTTTAACTAAAAGATTTTCAACATCTAAAGTCATCCATTCAATACCTAGATTTAAAATATCTGATAACCAAGCTCCAATCACATTAAAAGTCAACCAGAATACAATTGCCATTATCCCAATAAATGCTGGAATTGCTGTATATTTTCCTGTTAAAATTTTATCTATCTTTATACTTCTAATATGTTCCTTGCTCTCTCTTGGTTTTTTTACTGTTTCTTGACAAACTTTCTCTATAAAGCTAAATCTCATATCTGCAATAGCTGCCGCCCTATCTAGTCCTCTCTCAGCTTCCAATTGACTAACTATATGAGCTATTGTATTTTTCTCATTTTGATCCAATTTTAATCTCTCTAAAACTAGATTATCTCCCTCAGTAATTTTACTTGCTGCAAAACGTAAAGGGATTTTTTCCTGCTCTGCATGATCCTCTATCATATGCATAATCCCATGTAAACATCTATGTACACTTCCATTATTATCATTTATATCACAAAAATCATGTCTTTTTGGATACTCTTGATATTTTGCCACATGGATAGCATGATCTATAAGCTCATTTATTCCCTCATTTTTAGCTGCTGAAATAGGTACTACTGGTATTCCTAATAGCTCTTCCATCTCATTTATTAAAATATGTCCTCCATTATCTCTAACTTCATCCATCATATTTAAAGCCAATACCATCGGAATATCTAGCTCCATTAACTGCATTGTCAAATAAAGGTTTCTCTCTATATTTGTTGCATCAACAATATTTATTATCCCTTTAGGACACTCATTTAATACAAACTCCCTCGTTACAATCTCTTCACTTGAATATGGAGATAGTGAGTAGATCCCTGGCAGATCTGTAACTAAAGTATTTGGATATCCCTTTATAATCCCATCTTTTCTATCAACTGTTACCCCTGGAAAGTTTCCTACATGTTGATTTGAACCTGTAAGTTGATTAAAAAGAGTTGTTTTTCCACAGTTCTGATTTCCTACCAATGCAAAAGTAAGTTTCACATTGTCAGGTAGAGGATTTTCTCCCTCTTTTTTATGATATTTTCCTCCCTCTCCAAGTCCTGGATGAGATATACGTTTTTTCTCTAAAAACTCTCTCTCTTTTTTTACTTCATCTCTTATATTTGTAATCTCAATTTTTTCAGCATCAGCTAAACGCAATGTAAGTTCATAACTATTTATTCTTAACTCAACAGGATCCCCCATTGGAGCATGCTTCATCATTGTAACATTAGCATTTGGAATAATTCCCATATCTAAGAAATGTTGTCTTAAAGCTCCTTCTCCTCCAACAGAAAGAACTGTTGCTGTCTTTCCTATTGGTAACTCTTTTAATGTCATAATTTTTTCCTCCTGTACAACATTTTTATCTCTCAAAATCTTTTTTCTACCTTAGATATTATATAACAATTTTATAAAAATCAAAGGGAAATTTTAATTATATTAAGTTGAAGTTTTAAAATACAGTGTTATAATAAAATTAAAAAGTGGAGGTAACCTATGCTAGGAATTACAAAACTTTTTCATGATATTGAAAAAAAAGAGATAAAAAAAGCTGATGAACAATTATTACTATTAAAAATAGTCAACGAATATCAAAATGATAAAGAATTATTATATAATTTGCTTACTTCAGAATCTAGAAATGATAATTTTGAAATAGGAGTTGAAGTTCAACCTTTAACTCATAGAAAAAATGAGGGAAACACCAATCTTGATTTAGCTTTAGGTAGTATAAAGACAAGAGAAAATACAATATCTGGCATTGAATTAAATAAAGATAAAATAAATCAAGATTTTGTATTTTGTGAAGCTAAATGGAAAAGTGATCTCTCTTATGGAGTAACCTATTGTTCAATTAGAAACCAACTTCAAAGAATTATTGAAAATGCTTTACTATTTGCAGATAAAAATTTTAAAGGTAAAATATTTGTTATATTAATAACTCCTAAGAGTTATAAAGATTTTTTTGAAATGGGAATTAATACAAGACTTTATTGTTATAAGTACCAAGAATATAAAAATAATATAAAGAACACATTTTTAAAAGAGTTAGATTTAATAGAAAAATTAGAAAAAATTCTATTTTTTAATAAAGAGAGTAAAGAAATTATAAAAGAAAATTTAGATAAGTTATTTTTAAATTGGGTGACATTTGAGGAACTGATTGAAGCTATTCCTAATATTAAAAACAAAACTAAAATCAAAAAACAATATTTAGAAATAGATCATCAAACAAATAATTAATAGAAAGAGATGAGGACTGCCAAGAACCTCATCTCTTTTTCATTCTATTTATATTCTCCTAACATAAATCTAAAGAATGCAGGGTTTACCCAAACCTCTTTAGTTTTTACTCTTATATTCCTGTTTTTAACTAATTCTTCAACCAATGGTTTTGATTTTTCTGGAAGTGTTAATACATGAGCATCATATTTACTATCTGATACTATATTATCTACTAGCATATTATATCCATCAACTTTCTCTGTTTGAATAAATGGTTGCCACCAAGATTCATATAATAACCCTTTTTCATTTTCATCATCTTTCTTAGCATACTTATCTATTAACTCAAAAAATCTCTCTTTATCCTTTTGACTTTCAAATTGAAGTTTTAAATCATACTCTAATGGATGAGCAATTATAGTTCCATCTGGCATCTTTGTTGTAGCATAACTAGATTCTCCCCATTCTGGAAGATATATAAATGCTGAAGTTTTTAACTCTAATTGAACTTTTGCATCAATTCCTTCACTTCTCAACATTCCAATAATTTGAGAAGCATGAATCATATCACTATGTCCATAACTTACTGTAAGCTTCTCATCAAAATTTGCATAATCATTTCTATCTTTAATATTATATCCAGTAGTTAATCCTTTAAGCATAGCCCTATTTAAAATAGCATTTAATGAACTATCTTCTACTACCTCTCCTCTGCTCCACTTATTGTTTAATCTTTCAATTATATTTTTATCTGAAACATTCCCAATATAATTTTCTTCAACATTGATATAATCAGTTACAAATCTGCTTAATTTCTCATTAACTTCTTTATCACTATTTAAATCTTCAATAGTTAAAGCTCCTAAATCAACTAATACTGCCTTACTACTATCTTTCTTAGCCCTGTATCCTTTTAAAGATTTTTCAATTTTCTCTTGAGAATAAGTTCCTGCTAACTCCTCCATTTTTAAATCTTTAACAGCTTTTTCATAAAGAGTTTCTCCATAAAGATTCATTGATAATAGTGCCAATATTAACATCAGACTTTTTTTCATCTCTCTACCCTCCCTAATTTTATTTAAAATATATAAATCCACCAGCTCTACCAGAATTTTCTTTCTCTCTTCTAAATGAATGAAATCTTTTATCTTCATAAGTACAATAGTTATTTACTATTATATTTTTTTCTAAAATTCCATTTCTCTTTAGATTTAAAAAATTAAACTTCTGATTATCAAAATAGATTTTATCATCTTTTCTTAAAAAACTTCCCTCTATTAAATCTTTAGAAAATTTTTCTGAAAATTGTTGTAAAAAATCTTCTTGTACTTCATAATTTTTTTGAGATATTCCAATTCCAAAAGCTACTAATATATTTTTTCTTTCACTTTTAAAATTTTTTTCCATTAATTTTATAGATTCTAATGCTATCTCTTCATATGTTCCCTTCCAACCAGAGTGAACAAGGGATATAACTTTATTTTCTGTATCATAAATATATATTGGAAGACAATCTGCATATTTTGTATATATCACTATATCTCTTCTATCTGTTATAAATCCATCTGTATTTTCAAAATAAAATGTATTACTATTTTCAGTTATTATCTCTATATTTTTAGTATGAGTTTGATATCCAGCAACAATTTTTCTATCTCCAAGTTGAAAATCTTCAATAAATTTTTCCTTAGGAAGTTTTCTTACATCTTCATAACTTTTTAAAGTATAGATTGCTCCTATCCCTAAATCTTCTAATTCTTTTATTCTGAAATAGTTATTTCCCTCTATATACATATCTGCTCCCTATTTCAATCTCTTTTTTAGTTGTAATACTTCTTCTAAATTTTCAGTTAATTTTTTAAATCCTTTAAAATCTAAAGATTGTACCCCATCAGACACTGCACATTCAGGGTTTTCATGTACCTCTACCATTGCTCCATCTGCCCCTGCTATAACTCCTGCCAATGTCACAGGTTCAACAAGAGATCTTCTTCCTGTTCCATGGCTTGCATCTATTATTATAGGCAAGTGGCTTTTTTCCTTAATCAATGGAATAGCATTAATATCAACTGTATTTCTAGTCATTGTTTCAAAAGTTCTAATCCCTCTTTCACACAAGATTATCTCTCTATTTCCATATGCCATAAGATACTCTGCTGCCATTAAAAAATCTCTTATAGTTGCACTTAACCCTCTTTTTAAAAGTACAGGTTTACCACAACTTCCTAACATCTTCAACAAACTAAAGTTTTGCATATTTCTAGCTCCAACTTGAAGAATATCAGCATATTTTGAGATAAGAGGAATGTCCATGCTATCCATAACTTCTGTTACTACAAGTAGATCATACTTATCAGCAGCTTCTCTCATATATTTTAATCCCTCTTCTCCTAAACCTTGAAAATCATATGGAGATGTTCTTGGCTTAAAAGCTCCACCTCTTAATATTTGAGCTCCTGATTTTTTTACTTGTTCAGCTATTTGAAATACAGACTCTTTATTTTCAATAGCACAAGGTCCAGCCATAAGCATGAAGTTTCCTCCACCTATTTTTCTGCCTTTAATATTTATAATTGTATCTTGTTTTTGAAACTCTCTACTTACAAACTTATAGCTTTTTCCTATAACTACAAGTTCATCTACTCCATGAAAAGATAGAAGTCTATCCATATCAACTTTACTTCTATCACCTAATACACCTATTTTTAAAGTATCTTCATCTTCAACAATTAAACTTCCTAATCTGTTATTTTTTAAGAACTCTAATATCCTATTTTTTTCTACTTCTCCTATATTTTTTTTTGTTTTTATGTACATAATATACCTTCCATTCTATTAAAATTTATTTATTTCTTTTATTCTTCTTTTTAGGGAGAGGAAGATTTTTTAAAGGTGTTACATATGTAACACCTTCATTCAAATCTAATCTAACTTTTACACAATCTCTATTTCTTGAAAAATATGCTCTCAATTTAGTTCTAATTACTGCTTCCCCATCTAAAGTTTTTGAGCCATAACCATGTATAACTTTTATCTCTTTTCTCTCTCCCCTTTTATATAAAGCATTATATTTTGTAATAAAAACCCTTAAAGCATCATCAAAATTCATATAATGCAAATCTATTTCATTATACATTATTTTTTCTCCTAAGCACTTTTTATCTTAATAGGATACCATAATTTCAATGAAATTTAAAGATATATCTATTAAAAAAAGGCTAGATACTAGGAAAATATATTTAGGTTACAATAAAAATCTGCACATAAAAAAGACTCAATTTCTTTTTTTGAATTTGAGTCTTAAAATTATTTTTATCTCTTTTCTCCATTATATTTTTCCATATGCTAATATCTCTTCTCCTTTTCTTATAGCTAAAGAAGAAACTTGATATAAAACGACCCCACTATATTCTGAAATATATGTTATCAAAGTTTTTCCAAAACAATCTTTAACTTCACCTAATATTACATTTTCTTCAAAAGTATCTCCAACTCTAAATCTAGGATACCAATAACCTTCTAAATATGAAGAAATATAATTAGCTTGTTTAATTTCAATTTGAGTTAAATTTTCTTTATATTCAAAATTTTTTAAAATTTCTAAATAGCCTAATATGAAAAAAATATCCTTCTTATAATTAATTACATCATTTTTATTCCAAATTCCATTTCCTCCTCTCTCTATAAGTAGAGATGGAACTCCCTGAATAGCTGCAGAATTATATGCTCCTGTTGTAGCTGAAGATCTTACTCTGTAATTAGTTGAAAGAACTTGTGCTACTTTTTCAGAAAAATCAACAATTTCTTTTTTTCCTATTCCTGGAAAATAAACAAAAGAAGTCGCTTCTTCATATAAATCTCCCCCATGTAAATCTATAAAAAAATCTATTTGAGGATATAAAATTTTTGAAAAACTATAAGCTATTTTTTCAGAAATACTTCCATCTAGATTACCAGGGAAAGCTCTATTTAAATTTTTATTATCTTCAGGCATAACAGTTGGCACTTTCTTAAAAAAGCCTGAATAATTAACAGGATGAAAAATTATAACTACTCCATTTATATTTTCCGGATTAAGTTCTTGTGCAATTTCAATAGCAGTTTGTATTCCTGTATATTCACAATTATGAATTCCAGAAGAGATAGCTACTGTTTTCCCTCTATTCTTTCCATTTATTATTGTAGTAGGAATTTCATATCCATCAATATTCCAAAATCCAGAAATTTTTTTCCCCATTTCACAAATTAAATTCCCTAATTTAAATTCCATTTATATCTCCTTTTTTTCAGTTAATGTTTTTCTTAGACAAGGTGTTAAAAAGATTCCCCTTCCAAAATAAAATATAAGTAAAGATAGCCATACTCCATCATTTTTGTATATTGGAATTAAATATTTCCAAGCTATAAAAAATACAATAAAAGCAATAACTGTTGATATCATAATAGGAAAAGTTTCTGCAGAACCTGTAAAAACCACATAAAATGTTAATCCTAAAAAAGATATAGCTGGATATATTACTATCCATTTTGAATATTTTTCTGCTAAAGTAACTATATCTGGTAAAGTTGTAAATATTTTAATTATATCACTTTCAAATATCAAATAAATTATTGTTATTAAAACTACAAAGATTCCTCCCCAATACAAAGTTTTTTTCCAACAATTTTTCATAAGAGCATTATCTCTCATTCCTTTTGCTCTTCCTGAAAAAACACTAGCTGTATTAGCTATTCCATCAAATGTATAAGAGATAATTGACATTATTTGAAAAAGTACTGTATTAGCTGCTAAAATTTCTCCACCTAAATTTGAACTAGCCATTGTAAAAAGATTATTATGTAAAACTAAACAAATAGTTCTTATCATCAAATCTCTATTAACACAAAAAATATTTATCAACTCTTTTTTGTTAATAATAGATTTTAGGTTCAGATACTTATGGTAAGAATATGGTAAAATAAAATATACTCCTAAACAAAAAGAAAAAATTTGAGAAATAAGTGTGGCATAAGCAACACCTTCAACTTTTAATCCCAAAAATATTACAAATATAATATCTAAAACAATATTCAAAACATTTCCAGAAATCTGCATAATCATAGAGAACTTTATATTTCCTAAGCCCATAAGCCAACCTAAAAGTACATAATTAGTAAGAACAAATGGAGCTCCCCATATTAAGATTTTAAAATATATATCTGAATTTTTTTGTATCTCTATTTCAGGTTGTATAAATTTTATAAAACTTTCAAAAATTATATCTTGAAATACAATTATATTTAAAGATATAATTAAAGCTATTAATATAGGTCTAAAAAATATATCACTTATACTTTTTTTATCTTTATAATGACTAGACTGTGCACTAAAAGCTGTGGTACTTACTCGTAAAAAGCCAAAAATCCAATATATAGTATTAAAAATAAGTGTTCCTATTGAAACTCCAGATATATAACTCATATCATTTAATTTCCCAACTACAGCTATATCTGCAGCTCCTAACAGTGGTTGAGTAATAGTAGATAACACAAAAGGAATCATTAAATTTAAAAACATTTTATGACTTATATTACTTTTTGTCATCTATTTTTATCTCCAATATTGAGTTTAATAATCTCTTTGCATATAAATTTTTTACCTCTGAAAGTTTATAAATATCATTTACCTCTTCTACAATTTCTCCTTCATAAAAAAATAATACTCTATCACACATATAAGTAACTGAAGGAAGATCGTGAGTGATAAAAATATATGAAAGTTTATATTTATTTTGTAGTTCTTTTAATAGATCCATTATTTGAGTCTGTGTAGAGGCATCTAAAGAACTAATTGCTTCATCTAAAAGAATAAATTGTGGTTCAGTAGCTATTGCTCTAGCTATACATACCCTTTGTAGTTGTCCGCCACTTAATTCATGAGGATATCTATTTATAAAACTTTCATTTAGTCCTACTATTTCTAATAATTCTTTTATTTTACTATATCTGTCTATCTTTTTCCCAATTTTTCTTTCTAAGACTTTTAAAGATTCACCTATAATATCTTTTACAAGAAATCTTGGATTAGCTGAAGATGTATAATCTTGAAAAACAATACTTATTATTTGCTGTATTTTTTTTCTTTGCTCCCTCGTAATATTATATATATCTATTCCATCTATATAAACACTTCCATTATCTGGCTTTAAAAGTCCAATTAAAGATTTTCCTAAAGTAGATTTTCCACTTCCGCTTTCTCCAATGATTCCCAGGCATTCTCCCTTTTCTAATGAGAGAGAAACATTTTTTACAACTTTTTGTCTTTCTTTTCCAAAAATAGTTTTTTGATTTTCCTTTTTAAAGCTTATATTTATATTTTTAACCTCTAATAACATTTTTCTCCTCTCATAATTTCTTTATATCTATTCATAACTGCTAATTTTTTTTCTATTAACATTTTAGTAAATTCATCATTAGTTTGAGAAAATATTTTATCTTTTTTCCCTTGCGAAACAATTTTTCCTTTATTCATAACAATAACATAATCAGCTATTTCAGATATCACTCCTAAATCGTGAGAGATAAAAATTATACCAACCTTACTATTCTCTTTTATTTTCTGAAATTCTTTGATAATTTCAAACTGTGTAATAGCATCAATAGCTGTAGTTGGCTCATCAGCTATGATAAACTTTGGATTCATTGCTAAAGCTAATCCTATCATTATTCTTTGTAACATTCCTCCACTCAATTGATGAGGAAATTTAGAGAGAATATCTTCTGGATTCTTTAATTGCATCCTCTCTAAAATCTCAACAGATTTCTTTTTTATCTCTTGAATTGAAAGTGTTGTATGTTCTGTAAATGTTTCTGTTATTTGATAGCCAATTGTATATAGAGGATCAAAACATGTCATAGGATTTTGTAAAATCATAGCAATTTCTTTTCCTCTTAGTTTTCTCAACTCCTCACTTTTAGATTCTAAAAGATTTTTCCCATTATATATAGCACTTCCTTCAGTAAAAAAAGTTTTATTATCTAATAATCCCATAATTGATTTACAGGTTAAACTTTTTCCACTTCCGCTTTCACCTAGAACTCCAAGACACTCTCCCTCTTTTAACTCAAAAGAAATATTTTCTATTAAATATCTCTTTTTATTTTTTTCTTTTAGAAATACAGAAATATCTTCTACTTTTAACAGTGTTTTTTTCATTAAATTTCTGCCTCCTTTGGATCAAAAGTATCTCTTAAACAATCACCTAAAAAATTAAAAGCTGCTACTAAAATTACCACTGCTACTCCTGGAGCTATCATCTGTATAGGATTAGTTGTCATTACATTTTTAGCTTCATTTAACATAGCACCCCATTCTGGAATAGGTGCTTGCACTCCAAGTCCTAAAAATGAAAGCGTGGATATATTTAAAATTGCCCATCCAATATCCAAAGTAGCTAATACTACCATTTCTGAAGCAATACATGGAATCATATGCCTAAATAATATAAATCTCTCTCCTGATCCAATACATCTTGAAAAAAGAATAAAATTCTTATCTGTATATTTTATTACATTAGTCCTGATCATTCTAGCATACCAAGCCCATTTAATAAGAACATTAGCTATAATAACATTTCTAATATCTACACCTAATAAAGCTACTACTGCTAAAATCATTATTTGGCTAGGAAAAGAAAGCATTACATCTACTATTCTCATTATTATATTATCAACTATCCCTTTAAAATATCCAGATAATAATCCCATTAATGTTCCCATTCCTATAGTTCCAATCATAGTAACTAACGATAGAAAAAGTGTAGGTCTTATTCCATATATCATTCTTGAAAATACACATCTTCCTAAATGATCAGTTCCTAAAGGATATTTCCAAGAATATGGTGCAAATTTATTTAAAATATTATTTTCATAGGGATCATTTGGTACAATTAATGGAGCAAAAATTCCTACAATGATTAATATAAAAATTAAAGCAACACACATCAAAGCCATTCTATTTTTTAAAAATCTTTTTAACATCTTAATTAATTCATCCCCTTTCTAAGTCTTGGGTCAGAAATATATTGAATTATATCAAATAGCAAATTAAATATAACAAAAAGAGTTCCAACCATTAAAACATATGCTTGAATTACTGGATAATCTCTATTAAAAATAGAAGCTATACAAAGTTTCCCTATTCCAGGCCAAGCAAAAACATTTTCAACTACTATAGTCCCTGCAATAAGTTGTGGTATACTCATTCCAATTGCTGTAATACAAGAGTGAAGTGAATTTTTTAAAATATGTTTTCTTAAAATATTTTTTTGTTGTAATCCTCTAACATTGGCATAAAGAACATAATCTTCTTTCATATTTTCTAACATATTATTTCTAATTAATCTTATATATGTAGATATATATGTAAGAGATACTGTAAAAGATGGCAGAATTAAGTGTTTAAAAGAACCAGCTCCACTTGTAGGTAATAGATCAAATTTTATACTTATTAACCAAATCATTAATAATCCTACCCAATAAGCTGGCATTGCTGTAGTCATGAAAACAATTCCTCTCATAATCTTATCAAAATATGAATCCTTATATACAGCACATAAAAACCCAATAGGCAAACTTAAAAAAATAACAAAAACTAAAGACATTCCTGCTAATTGTAAAGTAGCTGGTATACATCTTCCAATCTCTCCTAAAACTGTACGAGTAGGATTTGTATAACTTATACCAAAATCTAAAACTAAACATTGAAAAAACCATTTTATATATCTTATAAAAAATGGATCATTTAATCCTAATTCTTCTCTTACCTGAGCGATTGCCTCTTCTGTAATTATTGGAGTTTGTCTGACTCTTAAAGCTACTTCGGCTGGGTCTGATGGAATTAAATTTATAAATACAAAACATAAAAAAGAGATAAATATAAGTAAAGGAATACTTATTAAAATTCTTTTGATAATATAATTTTTCACTTTTCCTCCCCCTCATAAATAGGGATAGACAAAGTCTATCCCTATGGTATTTTATAACTTTTATTCTCCAAATTTCATTTCAGCAAATGGTACTTCATATTGAGTTTGTGTAAATTTAACATTTTTTAATTTTGAAGTGTAAATTGCTTTGTTGCATTCATAAGTAAGTGGAATATATACAGCATCTTCATGTAATCTTGTTAATACAAATGTATATAATTCCTGTCTTTTTATATCATCTGTTGAAACAAGTATTTTAGTTATAGCTTCATCAATCTCTACTTTATCATTTAATCCCAATTGTGCTGCATAATCTCCATATACACGTTGACGCATTGCCGCTAAAGAAGATTGAGGATCATAAGGTGTTCCCCAACAAATATTGAATACCATATCAAAATTTCCAGCTTTCATATTATCACGATAAGATTGCTCCTCTTGCCCAATAATATTTATAACTATTCCTATCTTTTTATACTCAGCTTGTAAATATTCAGAAATAGTTTTTTCTGTAACACTGTCACTATTGTATAATAAGTTTAGTTCTAATTTTTCTCCATCTTTAGTACGAATACCGTCGTTACCTTTTATCCAACCACTTTCATCTAAATATTTATTAGATAATTCCATATCAAATTTAAACGGTTTTAAATCAATATTACAATATGGAACTGTTTTAGCAAAAAGAGTATCTGTTGGTTTTTCTAAACCATAAAACACACCTTGAGAAATAGCTTCTTTATTTGTAGCATGTTGTAAAGCGTATCTAACATTTTTATCTTTTAAAATCTTATTATTTGTATTTATAACAATCTGTCTAGTAGACGTTGCTTCAGATAAAGCCACTGTAAATTTATCACTATTTTTATATTTATTTACTGCATCAGCATCTATCATATTTTTTCCAAATATTAAATCTATCTCTCCTTTTTCTAAAGCTAGAATACGAGTTTGATTATCAGGAATTACTTTTACTAATATTTTCTTTATCTCTGGAACTTTTCCCCAATAATTTTCATTAGCTTCAAATATAGCATACTCATCTGTAACAAACTCTTTTAATATATATGGTCCTGTTCCTATATAAGCATTTACTCCATCTTTAGTAGAACCATTTTTCATTGCTTTTGGTGATATTATTGCAAATGGTCTAGTTACTCCTAATTCTGTAAGCATTGGATAATATGGTTTGCTCAATTTTATCTGTATTGTATAATCATCTATTAGATCAACACTCTCTAAAAGATTCATCATTTCTAGCCAAGTATGTCTATTTTTATTCTCTAAAATTGCATCAAAATTCGCTTTAATAGCATTTGCATCACAAATAGTTCCATCGGAAAATTTAACATTTTTTCTTATATTAAATGTATATATTTTTCCATCTTCACTTATATTCCAACTCTCTGCTAGACAAGGCTCATATCCATTAGGACCAATATTTACCAATGTTTCATATAATATTTCTTGAGCATACATTTCTCCAGCATATAAGTGTGGATTTAAATCTCTAATATCACGATAATTAACAAAAACAAGTTGATCTTTTTTTTCTAAGTTATCTGAAGTTTTTAATTCAGATTCTTTAGAATTACAACCGATTAAAGTTAACGAAACCAAGCAAGCTGCAAATATTTTTTCTAAATATTTTTTCATAATTTCCTCCAGTAGTTGTTTTATAATGAGCTATTATATCAAATTTAAAAATATATTTCAATAAAATTTTTTGTATTACAAATTATTTACTTTAAAAAAATTTAAATGTGAATATTTATAGTTATTTTAATA